>Ga0185299_10003178_pt1 | contig 22657 bp, 23 predicted proteins | sample PaiPotPPA55metaG_FD_128002 | JGI IMG/M metagenome (GOLD analysis project Ga0185299, IMG submission 128002) | Iron sulfur acid spring bacterial and archeal communities from Banff, Canada, to study Microbial Dark Matter (Phase II) - Paint Pots PPA... ... | reverse complement strand
CTATCGATGGGAGGGCGTGCAATCCCGCCTCGCCGCCGCCATTCGCGAAGGCGCTCCCGCCCACACAGTCATCGTCGCCGGCGCCAACTGGTCCGCCGACAACGAACTACTTTTCACCGAGCCGCTGCACGATCCCAACATCATCTACAATTTTCATTTCTACGATCCGCACATTTTCACGCACCAGGGCGCCACTTGGACCACCAATTTTCAGCACTACCTCGCCGATCTTCCCTACCCCTCCACTCCGGAAAACGTTCGTGCCGCCGCCAACCTTGTTCCCGACGCAGTGAATCGACTTTCCGTCATCCGCTACGGCCTTGATCGCTGGGACCGCGCCCGCATCGACGCCGAGTTCGACGAAGTTGCCGCGTGGGGCAAGCGGTGGAACATTCCGCTGACTTGCAACGAATTCGGCGTCTACCGCAAAACCGCAGATCCGCAGAGTCGCGCCGCCTGGATCTCCGATGTCCGCTCGTCACTCGAGAAACACAACATCGGCTGGACGATGTGGGATTACAGCGGCGGCTTCGCCGTAGTCGTGAAGCAAAACGGCCAGCCGCAAGTCGACGAGCTCACCTTGAAAGCGCTGGGCCGTACCCTTCCACAAATGTAGCCACGGATTCCGTTGTAGCGGCGCAGCATGCTGCGCCTTCTTCGCATGGAGCTCCTGAAATGTGCGCAACCGGAACTGCTCTTTGCAGCGGTCGCTTCTAGCTACGCCTTGGCTGCCTTGGCGACGGGGCGCTTTTGCTTGGCTTCCCACGCTTTGCGCAGTTCTTCGCGACCGGCTAGCACGTACTCTTTTGCGTGATCAAAACTCTTGTAGACGCGCGTCCCCTTGATCGTGTTGCAGGGACCGCAGCAGGCTACAAGGTTACTCGGATCTTTCTTGCCCTTCTTTGCACGCGGAACAACAAAGTCCACGCGCATGACCAAGGCGTTTTCAAAACTGGCCCGTCCATCGAGCCCGCAATACACGCAGCGGTAATCGTCCCGCTCCAGAATTGCCAGGCTTTCCTTCAAAGTTGTCGGCTTGTCTACGAGGGTGAACGTCGTGATATCGAGCGGCATGAGCAACCTCCCAACCGGAAATCCTTTGGGTAGGCGAAATGGGAACGTGCGGATTCCCGATTGTCTTGGCCTTCGACCATATGGCAAGCGTTCCAACTGTGTCAAGCCCGTGCTCGAGGGGCCGCCGATTCATGGCGTCGTCACCACCGGCAGCTCCACAAAACTTGAGTGGTACACGCGCTGCGTTGCTTTTTTGTAGTCCTCGGGCTTGGCCAAAAAAATATTTGGCACGAATGTTTGGGGGTTGCGGTCGTATAGCGGGAACCAGCTTGATTGGACCTGCACCATGATGCGGTGACCTGGCAGGAATACGTGGTTCGCTGTGGGTAGATTGAATTTGTATAGCAGCGGCTTGTCCGCGGCGATCGGCTTCGGATTTTCCAGGCTTTCGCGATAGCGGCCGCGGAAAATATCGGCGGAAATCATCAATTGATAGCCGCCCATTGCCGGTTGGCCTGCGACCTCGTCGGGATACACGTCAATCAGCTTCACTACCCAATCTGAATCGGTGCCGCTTGTTGATGCGATAAGATTCGCAACCGGCCGCCCGCTAATTTTCATTGGCGCGGTCAGCACTTCCGATGTGAACACCAGAACATCTGTCCGTCCCGACGCTTCACGCTGATCGCTCACCAGCCACGTGCGCCACGTCGCCGCCCCGGCCGTATCATTGGTGTGTACCGGACGCGGCACAAATGGCACAGGCTTCGCCGGATCGGAAATATATTCGTCAAAGGATGCCTGGCCCGCTTTCGATGTACCGAAACTTAGCTTTAGATTCGCGCCCAGATATAGCGGCGTCGCTTTCGGTGTGCAACCGCTGGCGCATCCGGCGGGCCACGCGTTCAGCCGCCGCCACGTGTTTGTTCCTGTCTCAAATGCTGTCACTGGCGCCAGATCCGCTTTCGGTGCGCCATCCTTCAAATATTGCGCCAAAAACGGCGCCAGAATCTCCCGCCGGAAATAAAGCCCCGTGTCGCTGTTGAACTTCACCGCGCCTAGCGTGCTGCCGTCGCCGATTTCCTGCCCGTGATGCCAGGGCCCCATCACCAGAAAAACTTTGCTGTTGTCTGTGTCTTTGGGTTTGATCGCTTTGTAAACTGCAGGCGCCCCATAGATATCCTCTTGGTCCCACAGGCTATGCACCAGCATTACCGGCACTTTTAGCGGTTGCGCCGCCAGAATCTTGTCCATGGCCTGTTCTTGCCAAAACGCGTCGTAACTGGGATGTTCTAAGAGTTTTCTCCAGAAGCCCACCTGTTCGCTTCCGTGCCGCCGCCCCAGTTCCCCCGCTGAGCCCGCTTCCAGGAACTCATCGTACTCGTCAAAATGGCTCGTCCACCAACTCGCCCGGTTACTCCTGGTTGCCTCCTGCTCGTAGATGTAAGACATGCCTTGTTCGCGAAATGCGCCGTTGTGAAACCAGTCGTCGCCCATCCAGCCATCGACCATCGGATTCATGGGCACCGATACTTTCAGCGCGGGATGCGGATTCACTAGCGCCATCAGCGGCAAGAATCCGTCATAGGAAATTCCCAGAATGCCGACTCGGCCGTTGCTCTCTGGAATATTTTTCACCAGCCAATCAATCGTGTCGTACGTGTCCGTGGAATGATCGACTGGCGTCGGATTGAGTGGCCCGTGCAGCGGCCGCGTCATCACGTAATCGCCTTCCGATCCGTATTTCCCGCGCACGTCCTGCACAACGCGAATGTAGCCACCCTCGACGATGACTTCCGTGGCGTTGTCGTAGCCGCTCAGCGTAAGACCGAGGTGCGTGCTTGTAGCATGATTCGTCAGCCCGTCCGCGTCGTACGGCGTGCGCGTCAGTAGAATCGGCGCGTCCTTCGCGCCCTTTGGCACCAGGATCACTGTGTGCAGCTTCACGCCGTCGCGCATCGGAATCATCACTTCGCGCCGAACGTAGTCGAAACTCGAGGTAACCGGCTCAATCCGCGCCGGCATCTCGCTCGGCAACCCCGTCGATTGGCTCTGCGCTCGAGACGACTCGACGCTCAAAAGCCCGGTGACACTAAGCGCCGCGAGAACCAAGGCACGTTCAATAACCCTCATGAACCCTCCCGATAAAGTTGAGCGGCGGGATTATATCGCGGCTTTCTAAGCCGCGCTCGGTCACGACCCATTTTGGGAGCACGCGATCTGAACCACTTACAGCGAGCAGACCGATGTAATAAGGATGGGTTGATGGAGGGGGTACCACCCTCCGTTGCGATAGAAAGAGTGCGTAAGCTATTGAGAACGGGAAAGTTAGCGTGCCGCTGTTGCGCAAAAGAGTGCGTAACCTTATGAAACTGCTGGTCTTGCACGGATGTAATAAGAGCGAAAGAACTTAGGCGAGCAAAATCCTGATTGCCACAGAGACACAGAGGCACCGAGTTCGGAGGGATGCAGTCGACCCACACCCCTGGGGGTTTTGGATGGATGTGAAAAGAAAGGGGTTGGCGAAAAAGGGATTCGTAAGAATATGAAAACAAAGGAGCGGCAAAATGCGATGTGGAGGACGGGTTTGTGCGCGGAAAGGGTGGCTTGGCAGATGAGAGAGGATGGGCGGCGGGGAGCACGAAAAGATTCTTTTTCGCTTCGCGTTCAAATCTCGCGTTGCATTGGGTCGCCTCGAACTGGGCGAGCGGCAGAAGGGCTCATTTCATGGAGTAAGGTACGGCATGGGGTACGCCAGGACAACTGGTCGAAGGAACGGTTTGGGTGCAGGTGGGCGAACTCCTCCGTTGAGCTAGCGGCACGTGTCTCAGAAAGTCCGAAGCTGCTTACTGACCGGTTCCCATCAGTTTTACGAGTTGTGGGCTGGCTCCTCCGTTGTCCGAAAAAGCCAATAATGCAGTACGCGTTCCTATAGCTGTCGGATGGAAGTCCACGCTGACAGTGCAGCCCGCACCTGCGACCAAATCCGGAGGGCAAGAGTCGAACGAGATAAGAAAATCGCCAGCGTTAGTCCCCACAATAGAGACGCTGTTGATATGCAGGGTTGTCTTGCCCTGATTGGTGAGTATTACGGATTGCGGTGCGCTGGTTGTGCCCGTCGTTTGCGACGGGAAGATAATGCTGCTACGAGTTAGAGTGACCATGGTCCCGGTCCCAACCATGGGTGCGGTTTGGGGGCTGGCACCCCCATTGTCGAAGAAGCTCAGTTTGGCACTCTCTGGACTGCTCAACGAGGGGCGGAACTTCACCGTCACGGTGCAGGTTGTGTTGCCTGCCAAACTGCTATTGCATGTCTTCGAAGCTATGACAAAATCACCGGCATTAGTGCCTGTGATCGTAATTCCGCTAAAGTTCAACGTCGCCGTGCTGTGGTTGGCCACGGTTACCGTGCGTCCAGCACTCGTCGTGCCCACGAGTTGTGGCGAAAAATTGAGGGCCGAAGGTGACAGCGTCACGGCATTACCGGTGCCGCCAAGGCTCGCCGAGTGTGGGCTCCCGCTAGCGTTGTCGTTAATGGTGAGGGTGCCGATACGCGACCCTACCGCGGTGGGTCTGAACGCAACGCTGATCGTGCAGCTCGTTTGTGGCACCAGGATGGTGCCGCAGGTCTTTGCCGGAATTATGAAATCTCCTGAGGCTACAATGCTGCTTATGGCCAGCGTCGTGGTTCCAGTATTGCTCAAGACCACGTTCTTGGAAGCACTGGTGGTGCCGAGCGCTTCGATAACAAAGGTCAAGCTGGAAGTTGAGAGGCGGACGATCGGAAATCCCTGACCGGTGCCGGTCAATAACACGTCTTGCGGGCTGGAGCTGGCGTTATCCGCGAGGAGCAACTCACCTGTACGCGCGCCTACCGCAATGGGCTTGAAACTCACGTTAACAGTACAACTCGCTCCTGGCGCAACCCGGGAGGGGCAATTGTTGCTCTGCAGAAAATCACCGGTGACGCTGACGCCAGGAAACAAAGGCATTGTGCCGGTGTTCATCACCACTACCGCTTGAGCCGCGCTCTTCGTCCCGATCAACTGGGTCGAAAATGTAAGACTCGAGGGCTGCAACGAAATGCTGGTTGGGAAGAACTCGTACGCTCCGATGTCAACGATGTTATTTTCAATTCGGGGAAACCCATCCAAATCCTTCGGCGGCAGACTTGGGGAGTTGTTGCCAGCGTCGATGGCCGGAGAACCTGATTGAAGATGGAAATTGTTCGCCGAGGCGCTGACGAATTTCGGAGTCGCCGAGATGTTCCCGTTTGTTCCGGTCGTGACCGTGCAATTGCCACTAATTGCCGCAGCACCTTCCGCAAAAACGTCGTTGTGTACAAACACCGCCGGCGTCGTGTTGCCGTTGTATTGCTGGCAGAAATATGCGCTCTCCCCGGCTTTGCCGATGACCAAATTGTTCTCGATAGTCATGTTGGTATCGAACCCGCCGTCAAAGATGGCCGAGGCACCGCTGGAAGAATTCCCGGTAATCGTGTTGTTCAGCAGTAGAATTCCCGGCGCACTCACAGGAATTAGCCAGTAAATACCTCCTCCTTGGCTGGCAATATTACGAACAAACAGATTTTGAACAATCTGCGGACTCGCATCATTGAACATGACCAGGCCGCCCCCCGACCCGCCACCATCGTTGTCTTGGATGATGTTATTCTCGATGATCGGAGCGCCGGCCGCGAAAAGAGAAATTCCCCCGCCGCCGCTCGGCATGACGTTACTTGCAATCACGTTGTTGATGATACGTGTGTTGCTGGACGCACCACGAACGGAGATGCCGCCGCCGCCGATTCCGCCACCACATCCCGCCTGCGCGTTATTACTGATGACGTTTCCCTGCACCAGCGGGCCACCAAAGCCAACACCTATACCGGCACCGTTGCAAGCTTTATTGGCACGGATCACATTGTTGGTAATTGTGGGAGAAGAACCGCTTATAGAGATACCACCCCCTTCACCGAAGTTCGGGCCCTGGAAGCCTGCAAAACCATTCGTGATCGTGATGCCGTTTAGGACGGAAGCGGGAGTTTCACTCGTCACAAACAGCACCACCGTATTGGCTCCGCCGCCATCAATGGTGGTCTTCGAGGCTCCGTGCACACTTGCCACGGTAATGGCTTTGCCCTTGAAATTGATGTTCTCTTTGTACGTGCCATCCGAGACCAACACCGTATCTCCGTTGTTCGCCGCATCTATCGCTGCCTGAATTGTGAGTTGATCGACCGGAACGTGAATGGTTATCGGCGCCGCGGTTGCTGATATCGACGGGGTCGGCGCCTGGGTATTGATAGCCCCTGAGGAATCGGCTGCGTTCGCGGGGTTTTGTCCCGGATTGGAGGTCTTGCCCCGACTATCGGTAACCGCGAGAAACCGGCCGTTCGAGTCGTAGGCTTGGGTGCTCGTGAACCCCGAGGGATCTGTGTTCGTCTGACTGTTTTGTTGCCCCGCTCTGACAAAAAGGGCAAAGACAAAAACCAGCGCGGAAACTGAAAATAGAGAGACAGAAGCTCGCATAGATCGGCCCTCCAGCAGATGGCACTGCTTACCCAGGACCCCGCGTAATGGCCGGTAAACTCTACGCGGCGTTGCCGGTTATGTCAATTCATCCGGGAATTCACGTCACTAGATGTATAGTTAGCTTGCCGGACATGAGAAGTAACACTTCACTTTTCGTGGTCCTTAGTAGGAAGCCTGCTCGGGCGTAGAATCTTGGCTATGGCGGCGGTGCTTCGTGCTTACGATGCGCGGGACTTTTCTGCGCTTTACCGGCTTGATCAGGCTTGCTTCCCTGCAGGGATTTCGTACTCGAAGACTACGCTTCGTTATTTTCTCTCGCTTCGCTCGGCGGACTGCCTTGTGGCTATGCAGGATGCTCATATTGCAGGATTTATTCTTACGGAGGAGAATCCGCCGCTGGCACACATCATTACGCTCGATGTTGCTGAGAAATTCCGGCGACTGGGATTTGGGTCGGCACTGCTCACTGAGAGCGAGAGAAATTTGGCGCTGCGCGGGGTGCGGCATGTGCTGCTGGAAACGGCAGCAGACAATGAGGCTGGCGTTGCCTTCTGGCAGCACCACGGCTATGGTATTGCGGCGACACTGAAGCGCTACTACTTGGGGCGGCTTGATGCGTATGAAATGCGCAAGATATTGCCGGCTCAGGGCGTGAGAGCTTTGTCTGGGATATAAACCCGCTGGCGCCCCGTTGGGCCTTCTCGGAGCCCGCCCCGTAACACCATTCGGGACGCAAACAGCGCGCTTCAGAAAGCGGGCGCTACATGAACCGGGCACTACGAGAACCCGGTAAACATCATTCTTTAGGCGAGGAGAAACGTTGAGCGATTACTTGGTGTCTGTTCTGCTGGGCATCGTTGAAGGATTGACGGAATTTTTGCCGGTTAGCTCAACGGCGCACCTGCGGCTTAGCGAGGCGCTGCTTCACATTGACCTGGCTAGCGGCTACTGGAAGATGTACACGATTGTTATTCAGCTGGGCGCGATACTTGTGCTGCCGATCTACTTTCGCGAGCGGATCGCGAAATTTCTTTCGACGTTTCCGCGGGGGGAGCGCGGGGACCGTACGGCGCTTACGCATCCGCTGGGGCTGACCATGGTGGCGTTTGTGGTGACTGCGATTCCGTCCTTTCTGCTGACTAAAGTCATCGGCAAGCATCTCGAGAGCTTTTACATCATGGGCACTGCCCTGCTGATTGGCGGAATCGTGATGTGGATCGTGGATGCCATGAACGCAAAAGCGGAAAAGGCGGGCCGCGCCACTCCGGGCACTCGTATTCGCACGTGGCGAATGGAAGACATGAATTTGCTGCAAGCTATCTGGATCGGCGCTTGCCAAATCCTTTCGGCCGTTTTTCCGGGCACGTCGCGGTCGATGTCCACCATTACCGCGGGACAAATCGCGGGAATGTCTCGCGCCGCTGCCTTGGAATTTTCTTTTTTTCTTTCGATGCCAACAATGGCTGCTGCCACGTGCTATGACCTGCTGAAATCAGTAATGGGCAAAGGTGAGAACATTGGTGTCTCGCACATTGATTCGCACGGCTGGATCGTCTTGGCCATCGGCTTTGTTGTGTCCTTTATTGTGGCGTACGCCGCGGTGGCGTGGTTTCTGGCTTGGGTGCGCAAGCATGGCTTCGCGCCGTTCGCCGTGTATCGCATGATCGTGGGGGTGCTGGTCCTCGCTTGGGCATCACACTGGATAGGGTAAGCATCTTTAGATACACGGACTTGGAAACTTGTTGATGGACGCAGAACGTTGTCTGCTATATTTAATCCGTTTGGGTTCCTCCGAAAGGCACGTTCCAGCGCCGGCGAGCTCTTTCGCACTCAGCCTTCCCCAAAAGCTGGGGCCCCAAACCTGAGGATTATTTCGTGCGCTTTCTGACTCCGACCGATAACAAGCGGCTCAACGAGCTGATCGGTTTCCTGTTCATGATTGTGGCAGTGCTGGTGGCACTGTGCCTGATTTCGTATTCCCCGCATGACGTGGCGTTTAATGTGTCCGCGCCACCCGCGGACGGTCCGCTGGCGCATAACTGGATTGGGCCGGTGGGCGCCTACAGCGCGGATTTTCTTTTCCAGGTTTTTGGATTCGCGGCGTTTTTGCTTCCCGTGGCTATCCTTATTCTTGGCTGGAAATGGTTTCGCAGCCGCGCGATCAATTCGCAACTGGCGACCATTTTTGGTTACATGCTGCTGCTGCTTTCTCTTCCTTCCCTGCTTTCGCTTTGGCATTTTCCGGAAGTGCGCGGCCTGCCCCCGGGCGGGATGCTTGGATCGCTTGTCTCCGGCAGCTTGCAAGCCGGATTTAACTTTTGGGGCGCGAGCCTGATTGCTTTCGCGTTCTTCCTGACCTCGCTTTTTATGACTACGAGCTTTTCTTTTGCGGGGACACACGCTTGGGCGAAAAAAGGTCCGCTGGGCGCGGCGGAAAAGCTGGGCTTGCTGCAAAAAGCGCAAGCGCGGTGGCAAAGCTGGCGCGACGGGCGCGAACAACAACGCATGCGACGGCGTCTGGAAGAGACCCGCATCTCCGGGCGCAAACCGGTGAACCAGCTTGGCACCGGCGCCGCGTCAACTGAAACGCAAGGCTCAATTCAGCTTGCGGACGAGAGCGACATTTTTGAGACCGAAGAGAAAGAGGGTAAACCCCGCGACTCGCGCAAACCTCCGATTCTTTTCCTACATGAGGAGAAGAAAGAAAAGGTTAGCGCCAAGAAATTAGCCGAGCCAAAGATCGCAAAGGGCAGCGCGAACTATAAGCTGCCGTCGATTTCGCTGTTGCGCGAGGGCGAGCGCAGCCAGAAGCTCGATGAAGATGAACTGAAGATTCGCGCGCGGGCTATTGAAGACAAGTGCCTGGAATTCGATATTCAAGGGCGCGTTACGCAGATCAATCCTGGGCCGGTTGTCACCACATTTGAGTTCAAGCCGGAGGCCGGCATCAAATACAGCCGGATTATCGGGCTGACCGAAGATCTCTGCCTCGCGCTGCAGGCCGAATCGATTTTGATTGAGCGCATTCCGGGTAAGTCCACCATCGGCATTGAGGTGCCGAACATTAATCGGCAGACGATTGCGTTGCGGGAGATTATCGAATCGCCGGAATTCATTAATTCGCCGAGCAAGCTGACGCTGGCTATGGGGCGCGACCTGCATGGCCGGATGCGCGTTACCGATTTGGCGGCGATGCCGCACTTGCTGATCGCGGGCTCGACCGGAACTGGCAAAAGCGTTTTTATCAATTCGCTGATGATGTCCATTCTTTATAAGGCGAGCCCGGACGACGTGAAGATGGTCCTCGTCGATCCCAAGCGGCTTGAGCTAAATCTTTACGACAACATTCCGCATCTTATCGCGCCCGTCGTTACCGATCCAAAGATCGCGTCTAACGTGCTGCGCAACGCGACGAGGGAGATGGAGAATCGCTTGAAGCTGCTGGCGCAGCGGGGCGTGCGCAATATCGACCAGTACAATCGCACGTTTCAGAAAGCGCAGCCGCTTTCGCTGTTTGACAATGTGGAGGAAAGCGAGCACAAGCCGCTTCCGTATTTAGTGATCGTGATCGACGAATTGGCCGACCTGATGATGGTCGACACCAGTAACGTGGAAGAGTCCATTACGCGCCTGGCGCAGATGGCGCGCGCGGTTGGCATTCACTTGATTTTGGCTACGCAGCGGCCCTCGGTCGACGTCATTACCGGCTTGATCAAAGCTAACTTCCCGGCACGCATTTCTTTCCGCGTGGCCAGCAAAGTTGATTCGCGCACCATTCTGGACTCCAACGGCTCGGAATCGCTGCTTGGCAAGGGCGACATGCTGTATCTGCCTGCCGGCTCCGCGCGCCTGCATCGCATTCACGGCCCGCTGGTCTCCGAAGACGAAATCACCGCGGTTTGCGACTTCTGGCGCGAGCAAGCACAAGCCAAATACAACGAAGAGCTGCTCGTTGCGCCGAAGGATGAAAACGCCACGGCGGGTGAGGACACGGTCGGCGAGGGCGAAGCAGCCGAAGAAGTGGACGACGACCTTTACCAGGACGCCGTTCGCGTGGTTTGCGAAATGGGGCGCGCTTCCACTTCCACTCTGCAGCGTCGCTTGCGCATCGGTTACGGTCGCGCCGCGCGCCTGATCGACCTCATGGAAAAGGACGGCATCGTCGGCCCGCCGGACGGCACCAAGCCGCGCGAAGTGCTGAAAGGCCGCAACTGGATGAAAGAGTTCGACGACACCGCGCAATGACCGAGTGCAACAAACTGTGCGCGAGCGCGCTATTTGACACAATTTGCGCGCACCCCTAAAATTAACAGACTCAAGCGTGCCGGGGTAGCTCACTGGTAGAGCGCCGCCCTGAAAAGGCGGGCGTAGCCAGTTCGATTCTGGCCCCCGGCACCACCATAGCAGCCGCGCGTCCTGGTACTCCGAGCCAATCCCAAACTCCGGTAGCGACATAGGTGCGAAGCACGGGTGTAAGCGTGATTTTCCCGACGTGCTTCGCGATCTCTTCGCGCGCGATCCGTGTATCTCCTTCCCATAGTTCGCTCAAATTCCTGAGCCGGCTTTCTACAAATCGCCTCGTCTCGTGCATCTGAAGCTTGGCTGCGATAGGATCCGTTGCTTTGAGGCGATGGCGAACCGCCGCGAGCTGCTCCTCAAGCCTGGTGATTTCCGATGTGATTGACGCTGAATAGGCGTCGCTGAGTCCGCGGAGCTGGTTTGCGATGCCGCGCTCTAACTCGCTGGCCTGGCGGCGCAGATCCGCGTCACCCTGTCGCCTGGCGCCCAGCGCTTTCCCGAGCTCCTCCTCGAACCTCTTCAGCGCGTAATCGACGACTTGGGGATGTAAGACTCGCTCCTGGAGGCCAGCTAGGAGCTGGCGCTCCAGATCCAGCCGACGAACCAACAGACCGTTTTTGCAAACGCTCTTGCCGCGCTGCGCGTGCATCGAACATCCGTATCGGGAATCCGCCCGCTTGCGGCACCGTCCGGAGACGATCGTGATAGATCCACCACACTCGGAACACGCGAGCAATGATGTGAAGAGATACGGAGACGCGGCGGCGCGGCCGCGGCGCTTCCCTTCCCGCACGCCGTAGAGATCCTGCACAAGTCGCAATCTCTCGTGCGTGCGGTTCCACAACTCCTTGGACACGATGCGTAGCTCCGGGAGTTCCGTGCGGCGCCATTCACTCGCCGGCCGGCGCTGGTAGATTCGCTTTCCCGTTTCAGGGGATCGGACCTTTTTCGTTTTTCCCCAAACAGACACACCGCGATATTTTTCGTTTAGCAAAATGTGGCGCACGGATGATTGCGCCCAGCTCTGAGACCTGCCTTCGCGGGGTTGCGGCGAGGCGATTCCGTCCCGGTTGAGATCGATCGCGATTCGCTTCATGGAGTGGCCGGCGGCGTAGCGCTGAAAAATTCTCCGGATTGTTGGCGCCTGGTTCGGATCGATTTGCAATCGCACGCCATCGATCGCTGGCCGGCCGTAGCTGTCGCGTTTTGTGCTGCTCTCTATCGGTATATGGCGATATCCGAAGACGCGGCCGCCGGTGTGCAGTCCCTGAAGCGCGAGCTGCTCGACGCCGCGGAAAGTTTTCTGTCGCAATTCCTCAAGGTATAAGCCATCGACCAGACCGTGCACCGTGACTAGAGTTTGTGATTGCGGTGCGCTGGAATCGAAGCCCTGAGATACAAAGACCACGCGAATGCCGGCAAACGTCAACCGCTCGATCATACGGAGGGCATCGGGGAGATTGCGGCTCAGCCTACTTGTGTCGTCAACGAGAATCACATTGAACGCCGGCGGTTTTTCCTTACCTCGCGTAAGTAGCTGCTGCAGGCCCGCGCGGTCGTCTGTCGCTCCAGAGATCGCCTGGTCCGTGAAGATAAACTCGTCGAGAACGCGTAGACCGGTGCGGTCCGCGTATTCACGGCACTTACGGATCTGTTGGTCGATAGAAAGAGCGTTCTGCTTTTCAGAACTAAAGCGCGCGTAGATTGCGCAGCGTGCGGGTTCGGTCACGGTCTCACAGTCCTCACTCCGGTGCGGCCGTGTTGCTGCCCAGAGTTTGCGGCATCGGCGTCTTTCTTCGCAAGCTCAATTTCGTCCAGGTATTGCTCCACGAGCGCCGGCACGATCGCGCGATCGATGAAGTCTTTCAGCTCCTGAGTGAGCGGAGACGGAGATTTCTTCGTGGTGTCGATCGCAACGAGTTGGGAAACTCTGGGCATTTTTTTCAGGACTGCCAAATCCCTCGCGCGCGAATACAAAGCAAAAACCCTTCAAAGGGACAGATACCCTATACGTGGGCATGTTGGCTCTCTCTATCTATCTCTCTATAAATAAAGAGACTTAGAGCGCCAACAAGGCGTGTTGGCGGGTTACGCCACTCTGCACAATTTTGGTGCAACCCGCCAACATGCGCCAACATCGCTCTGTGGTACACCTAAGTGATTGATTCGCCGTAGTTAAAGCCCGAAAAGGCTCGGTGTCCACACAACCCCCTCTCTCAAGAAGGAATATCTTCCAAAGAGTCAGCGAGGCGGACTATCACCTGCTGCCCAATCTTTTCGCGTACGAGTGGCCCATCGTCACCGGTGAGGCTATATAGCCGCTTGTTGAAAGTGTCCGCGTCGATCCGCCAAAATTTTTTCTTTAAGTGGCGCTGCCGCATTCCTTCGACTGGTGCCTTCTGTACAGCTTCGATAATTTTGCCGTCGAGTTGCGCCATCGGAGACATGCCAAACCCCGCGAAGAGATACCAGAGGCTGTCGTAGAGAAACTGTGTAAAAGCGTAAGCGGCGTTGAGGTGAGTGCGCTCGATTCGATCTGTGCCGTCTAAAGCAGCAAATATAATTGCGGTCTTAAGACAGTGGTTTTGCAGTCGCTCGCACAGAACCGCGATAAGCGCTTCGTCGTTGCGATGTCCGTACAACTCGCCATAGATTTTTTCCCAGAGAGGCCGAGTTTCGGCCGACAGGCTGAACTTGGTGGAAGTTCCATTCTTACACCATTGATCGATGCGCTCGCGAACGGTAGCGACGAGTTGGTCCCACCGGGACCAGTCGCGCGCCGGCGGATGCGGGATCGCCTCGCCGGGCTCGCCAGGAACCCACGCGATGCGATTCCCGAGCCCTCCCTCCATATCTTCTTCGGAGAGTCCCTCGATCCACCGCTTAGTGGTCGCGGCGAACATTGAGACCGTGGGATTTTCGACCTTGAGAGGATTCTGGCGCGTCTGCACCACGAGTTCGGATGGACAATCGTATGCGTCGCACAATGCGGGGACGATGTTGCGCAGTCCCTCCATGCGTGTCTTGTCGATCAGTGAACGTAACTCTCCGAGACGCACCAAAGCACATACCCCGCCACCAACACGCTTGTTTTTGTTGGCGATTCCCTGCAAGCACTGAATGAACCCTTCGCGTGAATCGATCGTTCGCTCGACGCCGATTTCGGTGTTGATTTGCCCGAGGAAGTGAAGACAGAACTCGAGTGCGGTGCTTTTCCTTGCGCCACCGGACGGACCGACGATGACAGTGAATAGGTTGGGATAGATCATGCCGGCGTGTTGCAGGTACACGCTGCGGCCAAGCGCGGCGCCCACGGCGGTGAGGAAAGCTGCTAGGTGGTAAGTCCTGGACGCTTCTGTCAGCGGCCCAACGATTTCGCCGTATTCGCGGCTTATCCCGTAGTAGGCAGCATCGGGAATTGTTGGGCACTTCTCCGCTGGCGACAATTTGATCGGAGCGGCAGACGCCGGCAGGTGCAGCGGTGGAATGTCATCGATTAGTTTGCGCAGTGCCTCGCGCGTGCCGCCTTGAGCGATCCAATCCGAAAGATCTTTCCCTTGGGGAACAAACACCAGCTTGCGCGAGCGAGCCACATTTCGGAGCGCATCGATGTCGGCCTCGGCGCCGGCCCTGCCTGCATCGTCGCGGTCATAGCAGATCACCACGTCCTTGCCTCGGAGAGCTTCGAGAAAAGGCTCAATGGACCTTTTGGCGCCGTGGGGTTTCGTGGTGCCACAGAAACCGAGGGCGGCAGCGGTGAGCGCATCTTTCTCGCCTTCTAGGAGCAACACTTCGCGCGCGCGCTCCACCTCCGGCAGACGGAAGAGAACTTGAGGCACTCCTCCCGTGCCAAAAACGTATTCGCCTTTCTCAGTGGGGCGCGCCATCCGAAAGTCTTTCGGTTGGTAGCGGACGTTTACGAAGAGCTCGTTCCCCTCGCGATCGGTGTAGCTGTAGATCTCTGCGATCTGTTTGCCACTCAGAGCGAGTGTCTTGAGCCGGGGATCGTCAGCGCGCGCGCTGCGCGTGCTTTCGGTTCGCTGTTTCCCGCGCGGCCTCGAGGCCGGCGCCTCTGTGAGGAGACGCTGCTCGCGAAGATAAGCCGTCACTGCTGGTTTGTCATCGGGGTCACAATGCGCGAAGAATGCAGCGAGTTTCCAAGCATTGCCGCTCGCGCCGCACGGTCCACAGAGAAAACAATCCTTGCGGACGTTTACGAAAAGGCTGGGATCGCGGTCATCGTGATTGGGGCAACGCCAGCGCAGCTCGCTGCCGGATCGCTTCATCGGTTCGCCGAGCACTTTGCGGGCAATCTCTTCGCAGGACAGTTTCACGCGCGTCACCTTTTCTTTGAAACACAGTCTTCAACATCGAACTGCGGACGCGCGTAACAGAGCGTGCCTCCGTCGTTCGAGAACAGCCGTGGAAATTGCATCATGACCGCGCGCCATGCCGCCGTGTTTCGCGGTGATCCGCCGTCGGCAATTCTTCGAAGGTCCATTGCTAGCTGCGACAGAAAAATGCCTTCTTGAGAGTTGCCGTACATGAATTCGAGGCGTGCCAGGTCGCGCAAGTGCAAAGCAGCGATTAGTAGCGGAGTTGAGCCGAGAATGTTCTTCTGGTAGCCTTTGCTTGCCATCGGCCTCTTCTTGCCCGGTTTCGCGATGCGAACGCGAGCCGGGCATTCCTTTTTTTGAGGACAGAGAAGGCGCACAACTTTTCCCCCCTCTGTATTGGGTTCCTAAGTTTCTTCACGTCGTTGTGTCGTGCAAGGAGAAAAGCAGTACAGGGCTAGGTCGCGAATGTTCGCGAGTGATTGAGTGTCAGCGAGTTCTGTGTTGCCTTTGGCCTGAGGTTCTACTGCTCTGGCGGTAGCTTAAAAAGCTCACAAAACAACGCGATTCGACGCAGAAGGCTGTTTATATTGTAATTCGTGGTCCTCATTTTCGCAGACATTGACATTCGTACCGCCTAGCGCTATAAAGCACGCCTCTCCGGTTTACAATATAAACGGAGGCGTACCCTTGACTTCTTTTCGTAAAGAGCGGACACGGCTAGGGCTCTCCCTCAATCAGCTTGGTGTACTGTGGGGGTTGTCAAAGGCGCAACTCTCACTCATCGAGCGCGGTATCAAGCCAACGCCACCCTGGACGAAGTTTGCTTTCCCTGGCTTGAGACGGCACTTTGCACGAAAAGGCAGAGAGGCTGATCTCCCGCCCGCCGGTACGCACAATTGTCCGGAGTGCGGATCACCGATGCGAACGCAAAGCGGGTATTTCGCACACTGGTTCCACGGACGGGTCAACAAGCGAATCACCTGCACTGGAGATCCTGCAGGCGCCCATGCGCCGATAAGTCTAGGGATCCTACCGGACAAAACACAGATGCAAAGGCTTGATCGCACAACAAACCCGCACACGGGGCGGGAGGTGCCGTTAGCCCCCAAGCGTTCGGGGACTTCCTACGAGAAACGGTACGGCTGGGTGTGGTGTGATTCGAGCAGCGGAAGATCGGACGGCTGTGGATGGCTTTGCAACCCGTCCGGGAAGTATGCGTTTCACGCCCGCAGGAAAAGAAAAGGGAAAGTGTTCCAGATATTTAAATGTGGAAACCCTGATTGTAGGTACTACCGAAAGAGACTGAAGGCCCGCGGCGGGAAGGCGTCTGACACCGTACCGAGCCTTGCCCGCAAAACGACACTCCCTAAGGGGGCGCAGCACTGTCCGCACTGTGGTGGCAATACGAATCGCAAGGCCGTTGCAGGGGTGCCGGTCGGCATGATTCAAGTAGTGTGTACGAAGTGCGGGAAAATTTCTTACTTCCACATGCAAGCGAGAAAGTTCGCAAAGCTGCCGTGCCGCGTCAATGCTCCGCGAGCCAGGCGTCGACAAGCCCCTCGACGCGCTTACGGCCGGCAGTCTGGTCCAGCGGGAGCTCCTCAATCAGAGTCGGCCGGATCTCCTGCTTGATTCTCTCAGCGTATTTATTTCGCTCACCTTCGAAATCCCATCCGTCGGCCGCGGCCTCGAGCTCGGTCAGGTAAGCGCTAACTCGGTACAACAGCACGTCCGCGTCGAGATCAAGCTTAGCCTTTGCGGTGGCGGCATCGTGCGCGGTTTTCGCTTCAGCCTCGCGGGTGAGAAATGGCGCGAGAGCAGTATCGCGCGCGGCATCGAATGCAGCCTGGCTCGCGCCGATTGGGAGACGCTCAAATGCTTGGCGAACGGCGTCCTCGGCGGCCGCGCGGTTCTCTGAGCTGCTATGAGCTAAAGATCGCGGCAATAACCGCTTCCGGACGCCCTCTAAGGCCCAGCCAAGTATTTGACTGTGCCGATATTCGGTGTCCGTCTGTTTCACGGCTGTGGTTGCCGCCAAAACCATGCTCTGTTCACTCGCTGCATCCGGAAGCCTAACGATCGCCGCGGCCGCGTTTTCCTTGGCTTGGCCCCGCCACTCGTCGGGAGCAAAAAAATCGAAGCACTTAGAGACGACGCCGGCGGCGATCGCCTCGGCCTGCTTGCTGCGAATCCAGGGGCGGGACAAGCCGGCTGCGATGGCCAAAACGCAACGGTCCACAACGTCCTCGGGAGTGCTTAAGTAGAGCTCGGGGAGTTTTTGACGGACAGCCTGGGTGACTTCAAAAACAATTTTGTTCGGTACATCCTTCGGGAGGCTGCCAACCGCGAGCTCCAACTTCTCGGTTTCCCAGTCCGCGCGGATCCGTGCCTCACGCCGCGCGTTACGTTGCTCCTGTTGGCGCTGTTCTCTCTCGAGGCGTGATTCGTCGTCACGCCGGCGTTCGTCTGCAGCTGCAGCTTCAGCGGCATCCCTCTCTGCCTGCTCGTCGTCTTCGAGTTCTTTAAGTACTTTGCTAGCTCGGCGCTCTGCAATCTCAGCGTTCAATTGTTCGACTCGGGATTTTGCGGCCGAGGCCGCGCTAGGAAAAGAATTCGTCGCGCCCGGTGCCGGCGCGCTGTTTCCTTGGCGGATCGCATCGACGCCCGCAGCGGGAATGCGATATTGGCCGCCGGGTGTCTGGTAGGCTGGCAGCTCACCGGAAGCGATGAAGCGCCGCACGGTGCGCGGATCCGCGCCTAGAAGCCTGGCGGCCTGGGCTACAGTCAGGGGCACACCCCCGGCGATAGGTCCAGATGCCGCTATGTTTGCCGCTACGGTTTGTATCGTTTGCCGCTCAGATGTCCGGCTTTTGCGTCGAGATGTCCGACTTGTCCGACTTTGCGATGTCCGGGTTTGCCTCATTTGTCCGCCTCACTCCGGCGCCATTCTACACCGCTTTCGCTGGACTGCCGTCGCCGCGCTGTCTGATTCGGCAACCTGCTACCACATTGACCTTGCGAAATAAGACACAGTGTCTTATGCTGTTTGTGTGAAGCTGTACACGACGGTCCAGGCAGCAAAGAAACTCGGCATCGCCCGCGATACGATCTACCGGTGGATGCGTGACAAGAAAATTACTGGCGCAAAGCTCACGCGCGAGGGTAAATTCCAGTCGCCGCTCTGGACTGACGAGGATCTCAAGCGGATCCGGAGATATATGAAAGAGAATCCGCGCGAGAATCGGGGAAAGAAACGCTAGTAGAGTAGCGGGACGCGCCGGTGTATCGAGCACCGGCGACGCCCCTGAACATCAAAGGAGGGTTAAGCTCCCATGACGCCTGCACTGCAAGTTATTTCATTCCACGCTGTCCTGCAAGGCTCTCATCCGACACCAACGGCACTCGTCTTACACACGCATCGGTGCGCTGAGTGCGGGAATCTTCGTCCCTGCTACTCCCTTAGATGCGCCCCCGCGGTCGAACCCAGAAGAGCCGTGGATCTGCTCGACCTGCCTTGCTGCCTCTGAGCAGGAGGTCTCCCATGCGTCGTAGACTCTCCGTCACAGACGTGCGCTCCAACGACCAGCAGAGAGTACTCGATGTGCAGGTGAGCCCTTCTCTGCTCGCAAAGTTAGAAAAAATGGCGGTAGCTGATAACTGTCAGCACGCCGATTTTCTGCGGGTGCTGATCGAAAACGAGTGGGAGCGCCGCCGTCCAAAGGAGGATCGCGACAATGCTTGAATTTTCAGGCCTTCGAGTGCCTCGCTCACTTCGACCTTTGCCACTGCAACGCCGGCGCCTGTTTGATAACGAGCAACTGATTCGAAGATTCAATCTCTACCTCGAGGCCACGAACTTCAGTCTCCTCACACGCCGAGGCTACTGCTATTCGGCGAAGCAGTTTAGTGACTTTCTGGGTGGCGCCAGCTTGGTGACCGCGACGAGAGATGACGTTCGAAACTTCCTTGCGGTTCGCCTGGATAAAAAACTTAAAGCCGCGACTCTCGCGAACGATCTGCAGGGACTGCGTAGCTTTTACAAATTCCTCCAGCTCGGTGGCCAGGTGCGGATCTCGCCGCCGCATCAGGTCCCTTGTCGTAAGGTGCCGCGACTGTTGCCCCGAGCGAAGTCGCAGGAGGAGATCGAAAGACTCATCGCCGCGGCTGAATCTCGAAGGGATCGCGCGATCCTGGAATTGCTGTACGCTTCCGGGCTTCGCCTGGGCGAGCTCGCGCGTCTGCGTGTCGAGGATGTAAACCTCCGAGCCCGCAGCCTGGTCGTTCATCAGGGTAAGTTCAACAAGGACCGCATCGGACTCTTTGGCCGGCAGGCGGCAAAAGCACTGACGGCCTACTTAGGCAACCGAATTACAGGCCCGCTGTTTCTCCCCGATCGCCAACAGCGCGGGAGTGTGTGGAAGGACCGTCATGGAACATGGTTCGGCCAGTGGCGTGAGAAGATCCCGAATAGCAAACCGGTGATGCGCACTATTCGCTTGGGGGATTACGAGCTTCCGACCAAAGAGAGCGCGCGCCTGGCGCTAGATGCCTTTCTGAAGAAACGGCTTCGGCGCGTGGAGCCTGAAACTCCTCCCGATCGCGGACTCGTACCCCGCTCTATCTACAGGGTCGTCGTGAGCGCAGCGAAGCGTGCAGGAGTGAAGGGAGTTCACCCACACACCTTGCGACACAGTTTCGCGTCGCATTTACTGGATGCGGGAATGGATCTCCGAGTGATTCAAGAATTGCTTGGCCACACGAGCCTGCAGGGCACTCAGAAATATCTGTGGGCTTCGCCGAAGCGCCTCATGGAAGTCCACGCGCGCACGTTCGGAAGTGTAAAATGAGCGGCCGCGCAGTTAGGTTGGTCGATGGCGTTAAGGTGGCGACCGTTGAATCGCCAATCCGCGCGATCGAGGACCTGCTCATTTTTGACGCTAGAGCCCTCGACAAGCCCACACAGCAAGACTTGCTCCGCATCGTGCCGGAATTGATTCACATCCGGCGCGCATGGCGAGCACACTACGTTGCGAAGGGATGCCTCAGCTGTCGCAAAGGAACAGATCCGACCGTGGCGATCGCGGCAAGGCTGCGCCGCCGAGGGTTGACCTGGAAGGAGATCTACGAAATTGTCGGCACAAAAGCCGCCAATCGTGTCCAGCGTCAGCGGTTCGAGAACGCCGTTCGCTGGAAACTCGAGCATCTCAATTCGCGAGAGCGAAAACCATCGTTCCGCTACGGCGCCGGCGGATTCTGCGACAGGTGTTACGTCCGCATCTTGAATGCAATGCGGCGACGGTACCGAAAACTCACCGCCGGGCGCGACTTCACCGCGGATCTGGAGGCCTTCACGGAAGCTCTCACCCTGAAATTTAACCACGCACAACGGCTACTGAATGGACCCGACATAGCGAATATTCCCAATCAGCGGCGAGCGGAGATAGACTGCAACCCGCGAAGGCGTCTAGACGTGGAGCTGGAATTTGAAGGACCGCCGCAAAGGAGGATCACCGAAAAATGCCAGAGATCAAAAACGAACTGACCCAAGAGCAGGCAACAGGTCTCCTCATTGGTTTCCTGATGGGCTTGCTTCAGGTCACCAACCCGGAGGACCTCCGGAGCGCTCTTAAATCGTGCATGGAAAATTACGACAAAATGATCGCAGTGGCCCCTCTCGCGGTCGGAGCTGCGGTCGATGCGGGGCTAAAACTCGCGGCGAAAAATCGCGAGCGGGAAAAGAAGGCAGCAACAGACGCCCCTCCGGACGATCTGCCGAAGAAAGTGAACTAGACTTTAGCGGCGTCGGCCGCCGAAGATTCCGCCGGCAATCGGGCCCGCCACGACAACGGCGCCTAATCCTAGGGCGAGCCACTGCCAGTTCGACTCGAACCACTGGGTAAAATTCGGAGCACCTCCTGGAGGATTAAGGAGGCCGGGGCCCGTGGCGTTCTGCATCGTGACGCCGATCTGCGAGGCCACGACTGAGCGGCCGGCATTTGTCACGACACCGTCGATGATGTGCTGGATATCCGAAGCTTGGCCGTAGTCGCGCGTCGTGTGTACCTGGAGAGTGAAGCCCGGGCTGCTGGTGTAGAAAAAGCCGGCGCCATCGGATTCGCCGTCGATTTCAATGCCCCAGGTGCTCGATAGAATCGGCTTTATTTTTGACGCGATGGTTGCAGGGCTGTCGATTACAGCTCCGCCCGCCCACTGCGCGATGTAGGTCAAGCGCGTTCCGGCCGCAAGGAAAGGCGCCGGCGCTCTATTCGCGGGCTGCGTTGCCGCGGGTTGCGGCGCTGGCGCTGGACCATGTGAAACCCGTACTGCCTGCTTCGTGCTCGTGAGCTCCGCCATCAGAGCTGAAAAGGCTGCGCTCATTTCATCGAGGCTCGCGGGATAGGGTAGAGCTAGCAGTTGTTCGTCCGACGCACCCATCGCCACCAAAGTCTGGACTTCACCAGAGTCCCACCCGTTGGCTTCCAGTTCTGCCACGGTGTTTTGGTCCGGAACGTTGCCTAGTCCCTGCAATGTCCCCGCGGCCGCGCTTGCGTTGTTCACAAGCGTTCGCGATGTGATCGTGTCGCCGCGGCCGGCCGCTTGTCGTGCGCGCTCCACCAGGGCCGCGATCTCATCTCTCACGTGATCGATCTCATCCTTCAACGAGACTCCTTGCAGTGCCCACACCGATCCATCCACCCCGCCTAAAAGAATCGTGCCACCGCCGGGGTTGTTTCCTCCCGCCTGCAGACGCTGACTGGAAGCTGTGGGAACCGCGAACCGACTTGGGGCGTAGAGGTCGAGGCCATGAAGCGTTGGGTCCGTCTCTGAGTAGAGCTCCCAGCCTGAAGCATCGAACGGCCGATTGTAAAAATAACGCCCCAAGCCCGCCTCGGTAGGCTCGGTGGGGAGGCCCTGCAGCCGCCAGGGCGGCACAGGCTGCAGCGTCCACGCTTCCTCCATGAAAGGATTCTGCGGTCGGCCGAGGCCGCTGCCATAGCCAGAAAGATGTGCGGCGCCAAACGGATCGGTTTGGTAATACGGCCGGAAGCCGACTTTTGCGCGCGTGTCTACGTTTCTCATGTACGCCACTTGAGCCTCCTTCAATAAGCAGATATCCCGCGAAGAGCACCGCCGCGATCGGCAGCCGCGCCTTTTCGCAGCCAAGTTTCGATTCTTTAACGCGCTCTCACTTTTTTCCCAGTCACGGAGTAGTGATAACCCCACTTGCGGTCCATCGCCTTGCGGTGTGATGGCGATGCATGCACAGCTATGGCGTCGAACCTCTCGGAACTCCAAACCATGTCGCCAAGGAGCCACACTGCAGCAAGCCCCAGAGCCAAAGTGACGACGTTCGGCACACCACCTACAACTTGCTGGTCCGGATTCGGATTAAGAAGCCACTGTGTCGGATCCATTTTATTTCCCCTTTCCGTTCAACAACAGATATCCCTCGAAGAGCACCGCCGCGATCTG
>Ga0185299_10003177_pt1 | contig 22676 bp, 15 predicted proteins | sample PaiPotPPA55metaG_FD_128002 | JGI IMG/M metagenome (GOLD analysis project Ga0185299, IMG submission 128002) | Iron sulfur acid spring bacterial and archeal communities from Banff, Canada, to study Microbial Dark Matter (Phase II) - Paint Pots PPA... ... | reverse complement strand
CCTCGTTACCTTTCTGGTGGTCTATGGAGTGTTCCGGGCGTTGAAGCCCAATTCGCTCGGCCAACTGGTCGGGGCCACGATTCTCGTCAACCAGCGACCGGTCAAGTTGCCGGTCGAACCCGTCCTCAAGCTGATTGGGCTCGGCCTATCCGTGAGTATAGCGGCCGTCACCGGCGTCAGCATGATGGAGCGCTGGATGACCTTGGCGCTGTTTTGGGATGCGCCGCGGAACGCGGCACTGCTCGACCCCATTTTCGGGCAATCGCTCGATTTTTACCTGTTTACGCTGCCGGCTTTGCAGCTCATCTCCGGATGGCTGATCACACTGTCGGTAATCGCCTGCCTGATCGCGGCGGCGTTCGTCGTGGTCACCGGCGGTGCGCGCATCCTGCCGGAGTGGCGGTCTTCCGCGGCGCAGACGCGACTCTGGCGCGGCTTGTCAATCAGCCTCGCCGCGTTCTTCTTGATGCTCGCCGTACGCGTATACGTCGGACGCTTCGAGCGGCTGTTCCAGGACGGCACAGTCTTTTCGGGTGTCACGTACACAGACGCCCACGTCACCTTGAGCGGCACGCTGGTGGTCTGCGCGGCGCTGATTGTCGGCGCGGTCATCGCCGGGATTGCGGCGGTCTTTGCACCGCGCCCGCGGTGGCTGATTGCTACCGCAGTTCCAGCCGTCGCCTGCTACCTGATCGTCGCCGCCGTGCGCTGGTATGTCGGCGGCTTCATCGTCGCACCGAATCAGCTGGTGCGGGAGCGACCCTTCATCGCCCACAATATAGAAATGACGCGCCGGGCTTACGCGCTCGACCGCATCGAGACGCACGCGTTTCCCGCCGATACTGGAATCGAGGCGGTGGAACCAGCCAACAACCAGACGACGCTCGAGAACATAAGGCTATGGGACTGGCGGGCTTTGCAGGATACGCTCCGCCAGATTCAGGAAATCCGGACTTACTACGACTTTCCGGGTATCGACATCGATCGATATCAGATCGGTGGTTCGGTCCGCCAGATGATGCTGGCCACGCGCGAGCTCAATGTGGAAAAGTTACCGCAAAGCAGCCGCAACTGGATCAACGAGAAGCTGATCTATACCCACGGGTACGGCGTCACGATGAACCCAGTGAACGGTTTCACGCCCGAAGGGCTGCCGACACTCGTGCTCAGCAACATGCCGATCCAGAGCACGATTCCAGGTCTCACCGTGACGCGCCCGGAGATTTATTTCGGCGAACTCACCAATACCGATGTCTACGTCAAGACTCGCCAGAAGGAATTCAACTACCCGCAGGGTGATGCCAACAATCTGACCTCGTACCAGGGCAATGGCGGCATTCGGCTGGGCGGATGGCTCCGCCGTGCGCTGATCGCGCTCGATCGCGGCGATCTGTCGAAACTGCCGTTCAGCGACGATGTGAATTCGGAGAGTCGCTTGCTGATGCGCCGCCGCTTAAGCGAACGCGTGCAGGAGCTCGCGCCGTTTCTCACGCTCGACCCGGACCCCTACGTCGTGGTCGGCGAGGATGGCCGACTCTATTGGCTGATGGATGCCTTCACGACGTCCGACAGCTACCCGTACGCGCGCCGTTTCACGCTCGGCAATGACCGCATCAACTACATCCGCAACAGCGTGAAGATCCTGATCGATGCGTACACCGGAGAGACGACATTCTATGTGTTCGACACGCACGATCCGGTGATCGCCGCCTATCGGGCGGTGTTTCCCGGCTTGTTCACCGACGCGGCGGCGATGCCGGCTGCCGTGCGCAAGCATGTACGGTACCCGGAATTGCTGCTGAACGTCCAGGCCGCCGTCTATGGCCTCTACCACATGACCAATCCCGATGTGTTCTACAACCGGGAGGATCTGTGGAGCGTGGCCACGGAAGTGGCCTTGCCCGATCAGCGCCAACAAGTCATGGAACCGAACTTCGTTCTGATGACGCTGCCGGGCGAACGGTCGACCGAATTCGTCGCGATCCTCCCGTTCACACCGGCCAATCGCAACAACTTGATCGGCTGGATTGCAGGCCGAAGCGACGGCGACCACTATGGCGAGGCGGTCGTCTACGACTTTCCCAAGACCAAGCTGATCGACGGACCCTCGCAGATCGAGGCGCGCATCGATCAGAACGCCCAGTTGTCTGGTCAGTTGTCGCTGTGGAATCAGCAAGGTTCGCACGTGCGCCGCGGCAGCCTGATCGTTATTCCGATCGGGCGGGCGCTGCTCTACGCGGAGCCCATCTATCTGCAAGCAGATCGCAGTCCCATGCCCGAGCTACGGTTGGTGGTGCTCGCGGTGCAGGATCGCCTCGCTTACGGGCCGACGTTCGAATCGGCGATGGCCGCCCTGTTTGGGACGGCCCCCTCCCTGCTCAGCGCGCAAGCCTCGCCGGTTGCTCCCGCCTCACGGCCGGCGAGCGCCGCAACCGCGGCGGCTGTCGCTCCGGGCGACGACGTCAACGCTCTGATTGCCGAGGCGGCTCGGGACTTCAGCGATTATCAGCAACTGACAGCTGCCGGGAAGCTCGCAGAGGCGGGCGAGAAATTGCAGGCGCTGAAGCGCACGCTGGAGGAGCTGCAGGCTCGCCGCCATTGATCGTTATTAATCCCTCGCGCTACTTCCGGCTTTTTCCCCGCAGACGTCTAGGCTGGGCACACCGACGCGTCTCGACACCAACTCGTCAATGTGCTAGGTTTTCCATAAACATAAAGTCCGAATAATAAGTTAAGTCGCGTGGGGGGAATTCGAAACGACGATCCCCGTACGCACGCAGCAGTTGTCTGAACGGAACCTCTGATGCCAAAGGAGGGCGGTTCTAGAGCCTAATCGGCGGAGACACTGTTCGGCGCGGGGTCGCTGCCAATAGGCTGCGACTGCTCCTTGCAGATGCGTTTCTCTGGCCGGCATCAATTCATCGATATCGACGTTCCCGGCCGCGCGCGCTGCCAAGAAACGAACGGCTACACGGCTCGTGCACGTCACGGTTGCAGTCATTCATTCTTCATGAGGAGGGAAAATCATGTTACCTGACATCACGCGCCTGTCGCTGACAGGCCTCGCAGTCACGGTCGCCCTAGTGTGTGGCGCCCAGGCACAGCAACTCACCACCCGGCCGGCCAACAAGATACTCGCTCACGCTCTCGACATTGAGAGCGGTCGGGTGGCCCCGAGGCCGAACGAGCCGCGTCTGTCATCAGGCGCGATGTATTCCCTGCTTGGCGCGAGCGGTGCCCTGACCAAGCGTGCGAATGCGAACATTGGAGCGTTTGTGGCCCCGTTGGATTTCAGCAGCGATATGCGGACCACTCAAGGCTGTTCAAACGTCTTCTCGAGCGGCGATATCACCAATACGCGCGTGAACCAGGATTGCTCATTGCGTCGGCAGGCGGAGGAGGTCCTCGCCATCAACCCGACCAATCCGGACAATTTAATTGCGGGGCAGAACGACTCACGCATCGGATTCAATAAATGCGGATACGATTTCTCAATGGACGGCGGCAAGACATGGGGCGACATGTTGCCGCCCTTCTACCAATTCCTTAGTCTCGACGGGTTCACTTTCGACGCGTGCAGCGATCCTACCGCGACGTTCGACGCCGCCGGCAACGCCTATGTCGGCGGCATCTTGTTCGAGATCAGCTCTGCCGATACCGCAATTGTCGTGGCCAAATCGAACGCCGGGATCGGCGGCGCGTTCTATCACACGCCGGCCCCCGTTCCGTTCCAGGAGTACCAGGATTTTCCCCTGGGTGTCGTGACCAGCGACAACGATCCGAACATCTCGAACGACAAGGAATTCATTGTCGCCGACTCACAGCCGCGCAGCATCAAACAGAATAACGTCTATGCCACTTGGACACGATTTGCTGTGACCGGTGTCGGCGCCGGCGTGAACAGTCCGATTTACTTCGGTCAGTCCACCGACGGCGGTGCGACCTGGTCGACGGGTATCGAGATCAGTGGTGCCAATGCCGCCGCTTGCACCGCCTTCAGCGCCGAGGCGAATGCGAACGCCTGTGACCAGGATCAAGGCTCGCACCCGATCGTCGGGCGTGACGGCACCGTGTACGTCGCGTTTGGCAACGGCAATACCCCGACCGTTGGCGTCAACCAGCACATGATTGTCTCGTGCGCGCCCGCGAACGATTGCAGCAAGTCTGCCAGCTGGACCGCGCCGGTGAAGATCACCGACGACTTCGGGACACAGCCGTTCGGCCCCGTCGGTTCGACGGCCTGTGCGTTCGGCCGGCAGTGCCTGCCGCCCAACGGCTACCGGCTGGACGACTTCACGGAAGGCTCACTGTCGGCGGATAATTCCGGCAATCTCTACTTTGTATGGGCCGATTTCCGGAACGGTGCCCCCAATTGCAATCCAAATGGCCCCGCGGCAACGGCCACGACACCCTGCGACAATGACGTCTTCTATTCCTATTCGACCAACGGCGGCGCGACATGGAGCGCAGCGACGAACCTGACGCCGAAGTCGAAGTTCGGTCCTACCGCTCAATGGATGCCCTGGAGTGGCGTCACGGCCAACGGCAAGACGCTGTGGGTCGCGTACTACGATCGCTCATACGGCAAGTGCGAGACCACTGGCTGCAACGACATCACGCTGGCGGCCGTCAAGCGTCCAGCCACCGGCTCGGCAACAGTCAGTTACCACCGGATCACGACGGCGTCGATGCCCAATCTCGTCGTCGCGAACAATCCAGTCGAGGCAGGATTCCTCGGCGATTACATGTGGCTCACCGTGGACGCAAAGGGACGCCCCAACATCGTGTGGGCCGATACGCGCGGCCTTCATGGAACGGTAGAAGAAGACATCTACTTCTCCAGGTTCTCCGGGGACGAGTAGCCCGACAGGCGGCGATGGCGCCTCCGCGCGGCGACGGGAGCTGTGTCCTGCCGCCGCGCGGTTGTCGGTCCGCGCCGGGCGCGTCGTCGCTACAGTGGCCGCAACCACCGTTCGGCTGAAGGCAGTTATTTCGGGCCCGATTGCCCGCCGATCAGCCTGGGCCGACACCCAGCCGGCTCTGCAGGCGCCGGCGAAAGCGGCGGCTCAATCGCAATCTTGCTCCGGTCTCCAACACCACTTGGTATTCACCGTCGTCCTTGAGTTCCAGGCTCTGGATCCGTTCGAGGTTGACGATCGTCGCGCGGGGCAGAACTGCGCTGGGTCGAGCTCGCTCTCGAGCTCGATGAGGCTGCGGCGCAGCACGTGTGTTCTCGCTCCGACGTGAAGCAAAGCTCGCGGGTGCTACTCCGGGCGCATAAGTGCCGAGTGGCTACGTCCTATCTGTGTTTGCCGCGATCACCACGTATGGGCTGGGTGATCTCCGCATCGCCGTAATGGCCGCCGATATGCCCGTCACGGATGAAGTCGGCCATCATCTGGAAATACCCGGACGCGAAGCGCGTGTCGACGCGTTCACCTTTCGCATTCAATTCAAACTCCGTCATCCCGTGCTCGGCGCCAGGATAAACGGCCAGGGTATAGTCCTTGTCCTCTGCTATCAGCGACTTGATGCGCCGGGCGGTTTCGGCGCTGGGCGCCTCCAAGTCGTTGCCGCCAAGCACCCACAATTGCGGCGTCGTGGAGGCGCGCAAGGCCGGCATCGGCTCGTAGCGGAACGGCGTAGTTTGGAAACCGAACTCTGCGATCGCGTCGATGATCTGCTTCTGGTCGAGCGGCAGGATGACGAAAACGAAATCGCCATGGACATCCTTGTACCAAGGCTCGGAATTGTATTTCCGGCGCAACGCATCGAACGCCTCGTAGCCTTCTTTGCCGCCGGTCTCGGTCACATGTTCGCCGGCGCGCGCCAATTCCAGCGCCTTCGCGGTGTCCGCGGCGGAGTGGTGGTGGAAATACATGTCGAGCGCGACACCTTCCTGATCTTCTTCCAGCACCGTGACGGCGAGGCCGAAGCTCACGATCGCAAAGTCCACCGGCGCGCGGTTTGCTGCCAACGGCGCAACCCACCCGCCTTGGCTGCCGCCTTGATAACCGACGCGCCCCAGCCGCGCGCCGGCGAGCCGCTTGGCCTCCTTCATCGCGGCAATGGCATCGCCGGCAAGGACGTTGAAGTCCTGCGTGTATGTGCCGCCGGACACGCCGGTGCCGCGCTTGTCAAAGACGAATGCGCCGATGTCTTGCGCGGGGAACAGCCGCTGCAGGGCATATGTGTCGAGGGCTGAATCGTGCTCGGAGCCGTGTACCAGCACGACCACCGGAACCTTGCCGCTGCCTTTCGGCTGCACCAACCTGCCAACCAGCTTGACGCCGTCGCTCATGAACGTCGTGTTGCGTACGTCGAAGTCGATGCGCTTGCCCGCCACCTTTCCAAAGATTATTTGGCCGGTGCCGCAGCCGACGAACGAGACCGTCTTACCGTCGGAACGGTCCGTCCATCCATAGGTACTGGTCCAAACGCCGTTTGCCTGCGGATGCAGCAGGCCTCTCTCACCGGTGAACGTCAGCCAGCGCAGCGTGCCGCCGTCCGACGGCGCAATATCCACGGTACTGCCGTCATCCAGGCGATACGTACCGCTATGACAATCCTTCGCCGCCCCTGCCGCAGCCGGAACCGCAATCGAAAGCAAAAGTCCAAAAAAAGAGACGGCCGCAAGAGTTTTGATACGCATGGCTTCCCTTTGGCGGTTGAACACTCATGGCGAAAGCGGCGATCGCGGCGTTTGCTTTAAGGTCCCGGCCGGTCCTGGCTAGCGCCGCCGGATCACTGCGGAACGCGGTCCCATACCGTTAGCGTACACGATTCGTAACAACCTTCACGCTTCCAACCGGGGGAGTGCAGCTACTACATTGGCCGGCATCGAGCTTGCCCATCGGATTCGAAGACGTGGACCGCATCGCCGTCTTCAATGGTGCCCGTGGCGGCGATACCCGGCAGGCGTTACGCCCACCTGTCGCTTGAAAACATTCGTCAAATGCTCTTGATGCGAGAAGCCGCAGACCAGTGCGATCTGGGCTATCGGTTCACCTGTCTCGGTCAGCATGCGGCGCGCGCGTTCTACCCGCCGCCGCATGACGAACTGATGGGGCGACATGCCGGTGGTCAAGCGGAATTGGCGCAGAAAATGAGAAACGCTGAGTCCGCTCTCCGCACTCAATCGGCGAAGGGGGATCACGTCGCTCAACGTTGCCTCGATGTAGTCCTCGATGCGTCTCATCTGTGGATTGCTCAGACCGCGCCGGCCCGCGGATTCGACCATAGCTGCCCGGCAATGATCGTGACGGATCAACCGAGCAGCAATGGCCAGGGCGAGCTGCTCGACGTACAGCGAATCCGCCGGAGCGCGGCCGGCGGCGTGGCGGACCTCGAGCACCAATTGCTCGAGTAATGTGTCCGAGTCGCCCAATCGTGGCGCCAGTCGTCGATCACTCTCGCGGTCGTAGCCCATCGAAGCCGCTACCTCATCGACCACCTCGCGCCGAATGTGTAGATGCAAGGTGTCCACGGGCTGCTCGATTCCAACGCGAAATCCCGATCCTCCGGGCCAGAGAAAAATGCTTCCGGCCGGCATGAGTTTGTTGATGCTGCGCGTCTCGATCCTTCCATGGACGCGGACAGGACCGTTCAAGTGAACGACGATCAAATGATCCTTGATGGGGCGTGCGTCCACCTCGAATGGAGTTTCGCGCTGTACCGACATGAGGAGCGATCTCCAACCCAGGTCGGCGCTGGATGCGCGCACCTCGCTGCTCGGCAAGGTGACGATCCCATGAGTCTGCCAAATTCTATCAGTCGATGGGGTCATCGAAATCAATGTCGGGGCCTATGGGGACTATGCCGGTCGGGTTGATCTGCCGGTGGCTTTCATAATAGTGATGCTTGATGTGGTACATGTTCACCGTATCTCCGATGCCGGGATGCTGGTAGAGATTTCGGGTGTATGCCCAAAGATGAGGATAGTCGATGAGCCGGCGGCGATTGCACTTGAAGTGGCCCACATAGACGGCGTCGAATCGAACCAGCGTGGTGAACAGCCGGATGTCCGATTCGGTCATCCGATCGCCGCAGAGGTAGCGCCGGGCTGCGAGACGCTGCTCGAGTTGTCCGAGCATATCGAAGAGCGAAGACACGGCGGATTCATAGGCTGTCTGAGTGGTCGCAAAGCCCGCCTTGTACACGCCACTGTTGATGGATTCATAGACCCAGTCGTTCACGGCGTCGATATCGCGCCGAAGTGCCTTGGGATAAAGGTCGGGCGTCGCATCCTCGGTTCCCGCGAAGGCGGAATTGAACATGCGGATGATTTCCGACGACTCGTTATTCACGATGGTGCGCGAGGCCTTGTCGTAGAGAACGGGAACGGTCACACGCCCGGTGTAGTCGGGGACGGCGGAACTATAAATCTGATGGAGAAAGTGCGCGCGATGAATGGGATCGGCGATGACGCCGGGTCCCGCGTCGAAGGTCCAGCCGTCCTCTCCCATAAGCCAGTGCACGACGGACACAGAGATCGATTGTTCAAGACCCTTGAGCCGCCGAACGATCAGGGTGCGATGGGCCCAGGGGCAGGCGAGCGAGACGTACAGGTGATAGCGCTGAGCCTCGGCCCGATAACCGCCTTGACCGGTGGGTCCGGGTGAACCGTCCGCGGTCACCCAGTGGCGAAATGCCGAAGACTCGCGGACAAAACGGCCGGCCGAGGAAGCCCGATGCACGCCCGGGTCCCAGGTGCCGTTGATGAGCTTACCCACCGCAAGCGCCTTGAATGGGACCGCCGGTGCTCACGCGGCTTCGCTCTGCCCGAGCCGGCGGGTGGGGGTACGCAGTGTCACCCATTCCTCAGCGCCGGTGGGATGGACGGCCAGAGTAGCGTCGAGATCGGCTTTTCGCGCCCCCATGGTGATCGCGACGCCGAGCAGTTGAATCATTTCCGCGGCGTCCGGACCCACGAGATGGGCGCCCAGTATGCGATCATCGGCGCGTCTCGCGATGAGCTTCATGAGGCACTTGCCGGTGCGCCCGCTGAGCGCCGCCTTCATGGGTCGAAACTGAATAGCGTAGACATCCACCTGGCCGTGTCGGGCCACGGCCTCCTCTTCGGTCTCGCCCACGGTACCGAGCTCCGGCGTGGTGAATACTGCGGTGGGCACGAGCGACGGCAGCGCCGAACGAGTATGTCCGGCGAATGCGATTTCCGCGAAGAGATGTCCCTCGCGAATCGCCATGGGCGTCAACTGCACCCGATTGCTCACATCGCCCACGGCATATATGCCGCGCGCGCTGGTCTGGAAATCCTCGTCCACGACGATGGCATGCCGGTGGTCGGTGGTGACCCCCGCCCGTGCAAGTCCAAGGCCTCGAGTATTGGGGCGGCGGCCGATCGCGCGCAGGACCGCATCTGCGGTGATTACCGAAGCGTCGGACAGAGTTGCCCTCAAGGCCTGGCCATCGCGCCTGACGCCCGTCAATGTGGCTCTGGGCAGCAAGCGGATGCCGGCGGCCGTCAGCTCCCCCTGGAGATGCTCGCGCAACTCTTGATCGAAGCCTCGAAGAACGTGATCCGCGCGAAACACGACATTGACCTCGCTCCCGAGGCGCGCCAGGAGGCAGGCGAGTTCGAGCGCGATGTATCCGGCGCCTTGCACGAGGACACGCCGCGGCTGAAGAGGCCAGTTGAAAAAGTCATCGGACGTCGCGCACAGCGAGCGCCCGATCAAGTCATCGTCGTTGATCGGGGTTGCGCCCGTCGCAATGAGAATGCGCTCTCCCCAGATCTCCTCGCCGGTCGAGCAGAGCTTGACGTACCCGCCTCCCAAGAGCTCGGCGCGCGAGGTCTCTACGTGGACGGCGGCGAGATCGAGAGCCGCGGCGTAGGCACGCTCGAGACGGTGCAACTCCGTATCGACGTTCGCCTTGAGATCCGGCCAGCTGAACCTCGCGGCATCGACGGTCCATCCGAACCCTCGCCCGTCCTCGAGGTCCATCCCCACGCGAGAGGCGAGCACCATCAATTTCTTCGGCACGCAGCCGCGGATGACGCAGGTGCCCCCGATGCGGGACTCCTCGGCCAGCGCGACTTTGGCCCCGTGAGTCGCGGCCACTCGCGCAGCGCGCACGCCGCCGGATCCGCCGCCGATGACGATCAGGTCGTAACGTTTCATTGCGAGGAAGACTATATCCCTCCGGTCCAGGTTCGTTTGATCGATGCGGCCGCAAAACTCGGTCTCGCTGTCACCCGATCGTAATAGGAGGCGACTAGTTTGTGCGAGGCCAATTGCTCGTGCAGCCGCAGCATATCGATGCGCGCCAATGTCACCGTCCAGATCATGTCGGCTATGGAATAGCTCGCTCCGGCCACGAACATCGAGTGTGACAGGGCGTCGTCCAGATCGTCGAGCCGTGCATTCAATTCCTCGACTGCCTTGCCGGATTCCCTGTATGAAATCGCGTTGTTGCGGAGTCCGCTCACGCGTTTATACAAGGCATCGTAGACCTCCTCGAGGTCACGATTGCTCTTTTGCAATTCCACGATTCGCTCCAATCGCTTCTCCAGGAGTTCGTCGCCGCGAGGTATGGCACCGCGGCTATAGCTGATGGCGTGAAGCGGGATGGCATCGGCCACCTTGAGCCAGTGCTCGGCGGCGGCTCGTTGCCGAGCGTCGCTGGGGAGTCCCTCACCGGTGCGCACGGCAAGGTAGCGAAGGATCTGCGCCGAATTGGTCACGATCCTTTCGCCGTCGCACAGGGTGGGCACGACTCCCGCCGGATTCAAGCGGATGTACCAGGGTTCGAAATTCTCGACGCCGAAACCGATATCAACCGACTGCGCATCGTACGACAAGCCGAGCTCCGCCAGACACAGTCTGACTTTCTGGGAGCACAACGACATGGGATAGTGATAGAGAACGAGCTTACTCATGGGATCTTCGCAATTCTCATGGGAGCGAGGGAACTTGAAGACCTTCGGCCGTCATGGCCCTTTGGACCGAGGGACGCGCAAGGACTTTTTTGGCGTTCGAGCGAAGCGCCGGAAAGTCGGGCATGTTATTGCGGTTGAATGGATCGCGCCGGTTCCACAGATAGAATACGAGCAGGTAACCGTCGCATAGACTGAAAGTATCGCCTAAGGCGTAGGGTCCCTTCCCGACCTTCGCATCTGCCTGCCTCAGTGCTTCCGCGACCGCCTTGACGCCAACCCGACGCAAGCCGTCGATGCATCCCGTGTCGTCGACCAAGCGTTCGGGCCTGAAGACCGGCCGAAACGCAATATGCACGGTGCTCGACAGAAAATTGAGCCACTCATGGGCTACGGCGCGAGCGACCGTGCCGGCCTTGGGCAGCAAGGTTTTCTCCGGCACTTGATCGGCGATGAATGACAGGATCGCGGCCGCTTCGGTCAAGACCCGACCCTCGATGGCGAGCGCGGGCACTTTGCCGAGCGGATTGATCGCGCGATAGCTGTCGGTGAGGTTTGCCTGTGTCTTGGTGTTGATTTCCGTCGTCTCGTACGGAATCCCTGCCTCCTCCAGGGCTATATGGCAAGACAAGGAACAGGCGAGGGGACTGTAGTAGAGGTTCAGCATGGTGCGATCTCGCGCAGGGGCGGCGATTCGAAGGCGATGCCGGACAATTCGACTTCCGCGGCGAACCACTTCCGCATGGCGATCAGGGAGTCTTGCGAAATGTCGTGGCCGCCGGGCAGAGTCAGAATCAACGCACGGGCGCCGCTCGCATCCGCAAGATACGCCGCGGATTCGGTCAGCAAATGACGCGGAATGATGCGATCATCTTCTCCGTAAATCATGAGGACGGATAGTCCGCTCAGCCGCGCCGCCATCCAGGGCCGCTCCGACACGAACGGGCCGCTGATCAGGATCGCTCCGCGGTATCGGCCGGGTTTCGAGAGCAATAAGGCTCCCGCCGCGGCGGCGCCGTTGCTATACCCGCAGAGCCAAAGATTGGGGTGGGGCGACGCCACATGCATATCCATCCAACCCTCGAGAAAATTCACGCAATCCTTCAAGCTCGACTGGTCCGCGACGCCCGGTCCGTGGTTGCGAAACCAGGCGTAGCCGCCGCCTTCCGGGAGCATTCCGCGCGGCGCCAGCAATTCCGCGCCTTCGAACACCGAGGTGAACATCGCGGCCGACTCCTCATCCGATCCGCGTCCGTGCAAAAACACCATCAGCGGCGGCGCCGCGGTTCCGTCGTCGACCGGTGGCGGCTTGGCACCGGCCGACGTTGCTATTTTCATGATGACACTGCCGCTAGGCTGCGGGGATGACGGTCGTCTGGCGATAGAGGCTTGGACTTCTGAGATCGGGTGCGCAATCCACGATCGGTTCGAGAGCCGATAGGAATTCATCCCGCCGATCGAGGAGCCAGGGCGGTGTGCAGATCTGGGTGCCCAGGGTCTCGACCGGCTCGTCCTTCAGGAATCCGCCGCCGTACAGGTAGGCTGCTTCAAACAGCGTTCCTGACGGTGTGCGGAAATACACGGACATCATGTATCCCCGATCCTTCGGGTCGGAGCAGTCGGTATAACCAAGCCCCTCGAGATACGCCTTGAAGCTGGCCTGCGTGGCTTCGTCATCGACGTGAAAGGCGATGTGATGAACGGTCCCGGCGCCGAAGCGCCAGGTGCCCTGAGGCAACTCGGGGTCGTGCATGATCTCGACGATCCGGCCGGGCGCGCCGTCGCGGATCGTGTAGGCGGTCTCGCGACCCTCCGTGCCGGCCACGTTGAAGCCCATCGCGTCCGTCATGAACTCATGCATTTCGGCGACGTCGCGCGCGCTGATTCTGGTTCCGTAGATGCCGCGAATGGCGCACTCGACGGGCACATCGGAACCCGTGTAAGGCGTGCGCGTGTCTTCCGGGACTCCGACCAATTCGTATTCGATTCCACCCGGATGCTTGAACACGAGTCGATGGGTTCCCAGGCGCTCGACTTGGCTGGAAGGGACTTTGAAGAGACTCAGGCGATGTGCCCAGTAGTCCAAGGACGGTTCCGGGACCGACAAGCTGACCGAGCGCACCTGTCCGGAGCCCGGCTTGGCTACTCGCCCGTCTTGCCGGAACGGAAAGGTCGTGAGCAGCGTGCTCTCCTCGCCGCGCTCATTGCCATAGTACAGGTGATAAACCGGGCGCGCGCCGTCAAAGAGAATGGTCTTCTTCACCATGCGAAGACCCAGCAGCTTCACGTGAAAGTCATAGTCCTCTTGCGCACCACCGACATTCATCGTGATGTGATGGAACCCAATGATCGGGCTGGAACTCATGGCAACTCCTCCATTGATCGATGGCGTCTTCCAAAGCACGGTCAACGCGGACATGCACCCGGAAAGTCACGCGCTTCGCCGGGAGAATGCCGAACGCGGACACCATCGCCAAGCGGCCAGACTGAATACTCTCTAGTCGGAAGGCGAATATGCGAATTGTGAATGGAGAGAATCACAATCCGGGACTGGCCGCATCACGGAGGCATAGACACACTCGCCCCTCAGATAGGCCGGGCTGCTCGCCTCACCAGCGGGCGCTACGGGGAGTACCGAATAACCAGGCCATCCGTGCGCACCTCGCTGAATGACGACTGGGGAGCGCACGGCGTGAGTATAAGAGGAGCGCGCATTGAGCTCACACAGAATGGCGAGGCCGGTTCACTTTGTCGGGAGCATTCCTCTCGCCGGAGCCGACGTAGTGTTCCGGACGATCGGTTCCCTGTTCGGCCCGCTGGCGCCTCGGATTCCGGACGGCGAGACCGGGGAACGGTCCCTGTGGATCCAGTTCCAGCGAGCGGCCATGGAACAAGCCGTCAATCTCTCGAAGGTCAAGGAGTACCAGCTCGCGCCAGGCATCATCCAGGCCGTCTACGGAGTCCACGACGCCGCCAAGCCCGTGGTCTTCGGCACCCTGCGCTATGCGCAACATGCCATCGACTCCTATCGCCAATTCGCCGCGCTCAAAAATGACGGCCTAATCGGCCGCGAGGCCCGATTCCAGGTAGCGCTGCCGACGCCGCTCGCCGTCACCGCCGGATTCATCGAGCCCGCATCGCAAGAGCTCGTCGAGAGGGCGTATGAAACCCGGCTCCTGGAAGAACTCGAGGAAATTCTCGATGCCGTACCGCATCCTGAGCTCGCCATTCAATGGGACGTTGCCTACGAAGTGGTCTTTTTGGAAGGCTGGACCGGGAGCGCGTATTTCGATCGCTCGCGGGTACGCCTCCTGGAACGGCTCTCCCGGCTCGGCGACGCGGTGCCGACGGGAGTGTCTCTGGGATATCACCTCTGCTATGGCGATCCGGGCCACAAGCATCTCGTGGAACCCAAGGATTTGACCCTGTGCGTCGAGATCTCCAACTCGCTCTCGTCCGATATCGAGCGCCCGGTCGATTGGATCCACATGCCGGTGCCGCGAAACCAGGGGTCGCGCGAGTACTTCGAACCTCTCCGAAAGCTTGCCACGCGCCCGAACACGCGAATCTTTCTCGGCCTCATCCACCTCACCGACGGGTTCGAGGGATCCATGCGCAGGATCGCGGTGGCCGAACAATTCATCCGAGACTTTGGAGTTGCCTGCGAATGCGGATTCGGACGCCGCGAGCCCCGGACGATCGAGGATCTCCTGATCCTGCATAAGGCCGTCGCGACGGCGGACAAGGGAGTACAGCCGGCATAAACCGCGGCAACGCGTCCGGAGATGGCGCGAGCCGACATCAGAGAACATCAAGGGGGAGAGTAATGCGGAGCAGAGAAACCCAAGACCATCGGCGCACATCATCCATCCGGCAAAAGATCCTTCTCGCCGCCTTGGTCTCCTGGTGCGCCATGGCCCGTGCGGTCGAATTGCCCACCGGGAGCGATGTGCAGGTCCGATGGGACAACACCATCAAGTACAGCGACGCGTTCCGGGTGAAGCAGCGGGATCAGTACTTGCTCGACAGTCCCAATCAAGACGACGGAGATCAGAACTTCGCGCGGGGACTGATTTCCAATCGACTGGATCTACTCAGCGAATTTGACGTGAGCTACCACGACTACGGCTTGAGCGCGAGCGCCGCGGGCTGGTACGACAGCGTCTACAACCGCTCGGACGACAATCACTCGCCCGCGACCTTCAATCCGGTGTCGGTCACCCATACGCACTTTCCGAAGGATACGAGAGACATCAACGGCCGATATGCGGAATTTCTCAATGCCTTCGTATACGGCAAGGAGGCGATAGGAACATCTACCCTGACGTTCCGAGCCGGCCGCCACACATTGCTATGGGGTGAGAGCCTTCTGATTCCGAACAACGGCATCGCGTACGGCCAGGCGCCGCTCGACATCATCAAGCTCCTGAGCGTTCCCAATACTCTGGCCAAGGAACTCTTCTTGCCGGTGGGTCAACTCTCGACTCAGCTGCAGATGCCCGGCGACTTCTCCATCGCGGCCTACACGCAGTTCGAGTATCGAAAGACGCGGCTGCCGGGAGTGGGCAGCTACTTCAGCTTTCTCGACTTCGCCGATGCCGGAGGCGAAAGAATTCTGGCGGGGCCGCTGTCGCTCTACCGCTATCCCGACGAGAAGCCGGGAAATCGCGGTCAGTGGGGGGTGGCGCTGCGCTATTCGTCCGACCGGCTGGGCGCGGATTTCGGACTGTACGCGCTCACCTATGACGACAAGCTTCCCCAGGTCGGCATCTTGGTGAACCCGAATTTCGCGGTGGGCCGGCTCGGCTACTACTACTTGGTCTATCCGCATGACGCGCATATCTACGGCTTCAGCGTCAGCACCGCCGCCGGCCCGGCCAACATCGCGGGTGAAGTGTCGGTGCGCACCAATACGCCGCTCGTGAGCGGGCCCTCGATGGCACCCGCGATCGCGACCTCGAGCAGCCCGCTGGGGGCGATCGGCGAATCGCTCCATGCGCAAGTCTCAGTGCTCTATGCCCTGCATTCATCGCCATTCTGGCAAGGGGGCGATTTCGCCGGAGAACTCGCCTACAACTCGCGGCTGTCCATCACCCGGAACCCGGCGTCTCTGGATCCCACGACGACCAAGGACGCCATGGGTCTTCGACTTCTCTTCAACCCCACCTGGTTCCAGGTTCTTCCCGGAGCGGACGTCACCATGCCCATCGGCCTTGGCTACAATTTCTGGGGCAACTCATCGGTCGTGCAGCTGTTCAACGGCGGGGCCGTTCGCGGAGGGGACATCACCACCGGCATGAACGTGGCGTTCAAGACGGTGTGGAAAGCCGGCCTGACCTATACCAAGTACTTCGAGTTCGGCCGGGGCCACAACCCCGCCAACTTCTACGTCGATCGCGACTTCATCGCGCTGTCTCTACAACGCACGTTCTGAGATGAGGCATCCCATGTTCAATTCAAAGCACTCTGTCTTGATGGCGTCGGCGATTCTCACGATCGTTGCCGCGACACCGGCGATCAGTGCCGTCTCTCCCGAGGAAGCGGCGAAACTCAAGACCACGCTCACTCCCTTGGGGGGAGACAAGGAGGGCAACGCCGACGGCGGCATTCCAGCCTGGACCGGCGGACTCACCACGGTGCCCCAGGGTTACAAGAGCGGCGATCCGCGTCCGGATTTCTTCGCCGCTGAAAAGCCCATCGTGCAGATCACGAAGGCCAATCTGTCGAAGTATGCGGACAAGCTCACCGAAGGCGATCTGGCGCTTCTCAACAAGCATGCGAGCTACCGCATCGACGTCTACCCCACTCACCGAACGGCGTCCGCGCCTCAATGGGTGTACGACGATACCTTCGAAAACGCGCAGCATGCGACGACCGCCAACGATGGATTGACCTTGAAGGGCGCTTACGGCGGGATCCCGTTTCCCATCCCGAAAAGCGGCAACGAGCTCATCTGGAATCACGAGCTTTCCTGGGCCGGCGGGGCCACGACCTTCAGCTTCAGCACCTACATCGTCACCGACGCCGGCGATTCGGTGCTGTCGTCCAAGGCCACCAATATTCAGCAATACCCATACTACTTGAAGAATGGGTCGTCGAAGGCGTTCAACAGCACCGCATTCGAGGTCGACAATGTCACGACCGCGCCTCCGTTCAAGGCGGGCGAAGTGATCATGTATCGCGACCCCACGGACTACGCGAGTGGTCAGCGCCAGGCCTGGCAGTACCTGACCGGGCAGCGCCGGGTGCGAAGGGCTCCCACGATCGGGTTCGACACGCCCAATCAGGAAGCCTCAGGGGTATCGAATTTCGATGAGATCTTCGTCTTCAACGGTTCTCCCGAACGCTACGACTGGAAAATCGTCGGCAAGCAGGAGATGTATGTGCCGTACAACTGCAACCGGCTCCTGGCAAGTCCCCATGAAGCGATTTTCAAGAACGGACCGGCGCATATCAACCCCGATCTGCTGCGCTGGGAATTGCACCGTGTGTGGGTCGTGGATGGCACGCTCAAGCCCGGCAAGCGCCACGTCATCCCGCATCGCCGGTTCTACCTCGATGAAGACACCTGGTCGATTCTGCTCGGCGACGGTTGGGACGCGAACGGCAAGCTGTGGAAGCATTACTATGGCTTGCCCCTCCTGGCGCCCGACATTCCCGGCGTCATAACGCTGGCTCATGCGTTCAACAACGTGCAGACGGGCGCGTGGGGCATCGCGGCCCTGTTCGAAGTGGCGCCCGGCGCGCAGGTGCGCCCCATCGAGCCCAAGGACGATAACTACTTTACTCCCGATGCGCTGTCTTCCCGCGGTGTCCGATAATCGGCGCGGCGGCTGGGCTTGCCGGTGGGCGGCGCGCTCGATCGCCGCGGTGTGCCTGTGGGCAAGCGCCGCGTCGCCGTCCGAGGGTCCGTCCCTCGATCCCCTCGACCGGCACGCGCTCACCATGGCACATCCCGAGCGCGGTGTGCTTCTGTCCGTCGTGAGCGTTGGTCGACGGCTGGTCGCGGCCGGTGCCGCAGGCGTCATCATTATTTCGGATGATTTCGGAAACACGTGGACCCAGGTGCCGACGCCGGTGAGCGTTACCCTGACGTCGGTCGTGTTTGCGGACGAGCGCGTGGGGTGGGCGGTCGGGCACAGCGGCGTCATCCTGGGAACGCGGGATTCGGGTGCGACATGGACCCGTCAATGCGACGGCCGAGGGATCATCGCGGCTCTCAAGAGCCGCTTGGACTCGCCGGAGCGAAGCGCGAGTGCCGAGGGAGACGCGCTGGAAACGCTTCGGCAACTGGTCGATGACGGACCGGACAAGGTGCTATTGTCGGCTTTCTCGGTAGATGCGAACACCGCGATGGCCATCGGTTCGTACGGCCTGGTCATGCTGACGCGCGATGGGGGCGCGCACTGGGAACCGAGGCTCGACATCGCCGCGGCGGATAAGGGCAAACATCTGTACGCGGTGCGGACCCTGGGAGACAAATTATTCTTCGCCGGAGAAGGCGGCGGCCTTTTCTGGTCCGAGGGGCTCGATGCTCCTCTTCATCCCATGGCATCCCCCTATGCCGGAACATTCTTTGGCCTGGTCACGACCGCGCAAGGGGGACTGATCGCATTCGGTCTCCGGGGTCACGCGGTGGCTTCGCCCGACGGAGGCCGTCGCTGGACGCCGCTCGAGACGGGCGCCGCCGACTCGATCAACGCGGGTCTGCGATTGTCGGACGGGCGCATCGTCCTGGCCACGGGGTCGGGAGATATTTTCCTGAGCGAGGACGGAGTCAAGCCATTCCGGGCCGTCACCACCTCCGCGCCTTCTCCTTATACGGATCTGGCGGAGATTCCGCACGGTGTGGTCGCGGTCGGCTTTCGCGGCGCGGTGCACATTGCGCTTCCCGACCCGCGCCCCTGATACCGATCGAGCACCGAGGAGGCGCATTTGACCAGTGTCCGACCACCCGATCCCAATCCCGTCATTCGCGACGTCTGCCGGTTCGACCGAAAATCCGGTTCTCTTCTCGAGCGCTTGATTTTCAACAACCGCCGGATCGTCCTTGCCGCTTGCGCGCTCGCGACCGTGGTGCTGGCGATCGCCTGCCTCCATCTGAAACTCAATGCCAGCTTCGACAAGATGCTGCCGAAGCATCAGGAATACATCGTCAATTACCTGGCGCACGAGCGCGATTTGAGGGGTTTCGGAAACGCCATTCGAATCGCCGTGGAGGCCCGCGGCGGGACCATTTTTACGACGGAGTACCTGGAGACTCTGCGCCGGCTGAACGACGAGGTGTTCCTCTTGCCCGGCGTCGACCGGTCTGCGATGAAATCGCTCTGGACCCCGGCCACACGGTGGTCCGCGGTGACCGAAGAAGGATTGGACGGAGGTCCGGTGATTCCCGCGGACTACGACGGCAGCAGCCGCGGCATTGCCACCGTCAAGGCGAACGTCGATCGCTCCGGAGAAATCGGTCAATTGGTGGCCGCTGACCTCCGCTCGAGCGTGCTGTTCGTGCCGCTGCTCGAAAAGAACAATGAAACCGGCGAACGGCTTGATTACGCGGAACTCTCGAATCAGCTGGAAGCCATCCGATCCAAGTATCAAACGCCGGATCTCACCATTCACATCGTGGGATTTGCCAAGATCATCGGCGACCTCATCGACGGCTTGCACCAGATTCTCGGATTCTTCGTCGCCGCAGTACTGATCACGGGCGTGATTCTGTTCAGCTATACGCGGTGCCTGCGCAGTACGCTGCTGGTGGTCGGCTGCTCGATCGTGGCGGTGGTCTGGCAACTGGGATTGGTCGCTCTACTCGGTATCCCGCTGGACCCGTATTCGATTCTGGTTCCCTTCCTGATCTTCGCCATCGGCATGAGTCACGGCGTTCAGAAGATGAACGGAATCATGCAGGATATCGGCCGGGGGACACACTCATGGATCGCCGCGCGCTACACCTTCCGCCGCTTGTTCATGGCCGGCTTGACAGCGCTGCTCTGCGACACGGTAGGGTTCGCCGTGCTGGTAACGATCAAGATCGAGGCCATCCAGACTTTGGCATTGATCGCCAGCGTCGGCGTCGCGGCGCTGGTGATCACGAATCTGATCCTGCTGCCCGTGGTCCTGTCCTTCATCGGCGTATCCCCTGTGGCGGCGAAGCGGAGCCTCACGAAGGAGGAGCGAGGCGATGAAGGTCCGCTGCTGCGTTTCCTCGGGCGCTTCACCGGCAAACGCTGGGCGGTCGCGGCCATCGTGGCGGGCGCGGTCCTTGCCGTGAGCGCTGCCTGGGTGAGCCGCGGTCTGCAAATCGGCGACATTGATCCGGGGGCACCGGAACTCCGGGCCGGTTCCCGATATAACCGCGACACGGCCTTCATGACGGCTCACTACGCCGCCTCGAGCGATGTTTTCGTGGTCATGGTCAAGACCCCTCAATATGGCTGCACCGCCTATGACACGCTGGTTCGGGTCGACACTCTGGCCTCGCAGATCCGGCAGTTGCCGGGCGTGGAGGGCACCAACTCGCTTGCGGAGCTCAGCAAATTCGCTGTGGCGGGAATGAACGAAGGGAGCCCGAAATGGTACGAGCTGGTGCGAACGCAAAGCATGCTGAACGCCGTCATCTATCGTGCGCCGCGTGAGCTCTTCAATGAGTCCTGCGACTTTCTGTCCTTGATCGTGTACCTGCACGATCACCGCGCTAGCACCTTGACGAGAGTCGTCGATCATGTGGCGGCGTTCGCCAAGCTGAATGACACGAGCGAAGTGAAGTTCCTCATGGCGGCGGGCACCGCGGGCTTTGATGCCGCCACGAACATCGTGGTGGCGCGCTCGATGAACCAAATGCTGCTCCTGGTGTATGGGGCGGTCACGGTCCTCTGCCTGCTCGCGTTCAGGTCCTGGCGCGCCACGGTCGCCGCCATTCTGCCCCTGGCGCTGACATCGGTGGTCTGCGAGGCGCTGATGGTGATGCTCGGCATCGGCGTGAAAGTGGCGACCTTGCCCGTGGTCGCCCTGGGAGTGGGCATCGGAGTCGATTATGCGCTCTACACCGTCGCCGTCATCATCGCGTACCTGCGCGTGGACGCCGATCTGCCCACGGCGGCGCGGCACGCACGTCTGTTCACGGGCCGCGTGGTCATGCTGACGGGTTTCATGCTCGCGATCGCGGTGGCGACCTGGGCGTGGTCGCCCATCAAGTTTCAGGCCGATATGGGCATTCTCCTGGCATTCATGTTCGTGCTCAACATGGTGGGCGCATTGGTCCTGCTGCCCGCCTTGGGCTTGTTCATCATGCCGAAGAAGGAGTCCGCCGACGCGGCGGCCGTGGGAACCTCTCGCTGGCAAGAGGGGGTCGAGGTCAGACGTTGACCGCAGGCGTGTTCTTTTGACCCGGCAGTGCCGCCGACGGCGAGCCGATCGCCGACGCAATGGCGCGGCGCAGCCATTCGTTGCCCGGATCTTTGTGAAAACGGGAATGCCAGTACTGCTTCACGTCGAATCCCGGAAGCTCGATGGGCGGTTCGACCCTACGCAGCGAGCTCAGACGATCGCCGAGAAACTCGGATGCCTTGCCGGGAAGCGTGACCACCAAGTCGGTCCTCTCGACGACCAGCGCGCTCAGCAAAAAGCTCTCCGCGATGATACGCACGTGATTGGGCGGGCAGAGTTCCATGAGGCGTTTTTCGACCTCCTGGTGAATATGGCCCAGCAAGTGCGAGGAGACCACGATGTGGCGGGCACGCTTGAACTCGTGGATCGACATCTTGGAGCCGATGGTCGGATGCTCGCGGCGAACCAGACAGGCGTAGCTTTCCCGAAACAGGGTTTGTTCCATGACTCCGGCATAAAGATTGGGAAATCCTCCGAGTGCGATATCGACTTCGCCCGACTCCAGGCGATCGATGAGCGGCGTCTTGTCGAGCGGGACCGCAACGAAGCGCACATTGGGGGCGCGCTTGTCCGCCCATTCATGGAGGGGAGGCAAGGTGAGCAAGTGCCCGAAGTCCGATGCGCAAATGCGGAATGCGCGCGTCGAGGTCAGAGGCTCGAATCGCGAGGCATGCTGGAGCCGGCCTTGATAGATGTTCACCACGTCCTGGATGGCGTCGGCGAGCGTGCGGCCGACGGGCGTGGGCTCCATGCCGTGGCGAGTCCGGACAAACAGTTGATCGCCAAAACTCTGGCGCAATCCGGCCAGGCGTCGGCTGACGGTGGGTTGCGGCACGTCCAGTGCGCTTGCGGCCTTGCTGACGCTCTTGTGGGAATAGATCGCATCAAACGCCAGCAGATCTGCGATCTCGAGGCCTTCGATGGTATTCATAGTTCGCATGGACACTATGCCTCTCCGAGGATTCGCGCAAGTGCGTGATGCGTCTAGACTCGATGAGGTGGTATGAAACCCTTCATCTATTCGGCGCAGGCATCTCGAGTCATTTTCGGCGTGGGCTCGCTCGAGACTTTGGAACATGAAGTGGCGCAAGTAGGCTCCCGACGCGCGCTCATTCTCTCAACGCCGGATCAGCGTCCCCAAGCGGAAGACGTGGCGTCACGGCTCGGCAACCGAGCGGCCGGAATATTTGCGGAGGCCGTCATGCATGTGCCCATCGAGAGCGCGCGGGCGGCTCGCGATGAGGCGGCGAGACTGGGTGCGGACTGCGTGGTGGCGATCGGGGGTGGATCAACCACGGGTCTAGCCAAGGCGATTGCCTTGGAATCGACGCTCCGCATCATCGCGATCCCGACGACCTATGCCGGGTCGGAAATGACCACGATCTACGGTCTG
>Ga0185299_10003174_pt1 | contig 22686 bp, 20 predicted proteins | sample PaiPotPPA55metaG_FD_128002 | JGI IMG/M metagenome (GOLD analysis project Ga0185299, IMG submission 128002) | Iron sulfur acid spring bacterial and archeal communities from Banff, Canada, to study Microbial Dark Matter (Phase II) - Paint Pots PPA... ... | reverse complement strand
CCGAAGGATGTTGCATTCCAGTGGAAGCAGCTTATCGAACAATACCTTTTACATCGAAGGTCGTTGGAGCTTTGCTTCCTGATTCTCGACGCGCGTCGGGGCTGGATGGAGAAGGACCTGGAACTCAAAAAGTGGCTGGAGTTCCATAACCGGCGATACATTGTGATCGCCACTAAGACAGACAAGCTGAGAACTCAGAAAGACCAACGGCAATCAGCGGCGACCATCCGGCAGTTCCAGGACGGCGAGCCCCTGCCGTTCTCGGCAGTGACATGCCGGGGAGCGAGGGAAATTTGGCAAGCGATCTTGAAAACCAAGAACCAGCAGCAGTAGCTGCTCCCACCGAAGAAAACTCGGAGACTAAGACCGAAGCAAAGGCGCCGGAATCGAAAGGCGACGGGAAGGCTGCGGACCCCAAGGCCGGCGATGTCCCCGCGGGCGGCGACAAGCCTGCGGACGAAAAGGCGGTCAGCGAGAAGTCGGACGCCAAGTCAGAGCCAGCCGACAAGCCGGGCGATCAAGCCGCTGTACAACAACAACCCGGCCAGCGCCGGCGTCATGGCGGTGCTGCGGGACAGGCCAATCAAAAGAACGGCACGCTCGACCTGGTGGAGCTCAAGGACATGAGCATCCAGAAGCTCAACCAGATCGCCAAGGATCTGGGAGTTACCGGAACGGCAGGCCTGCGCAAGCAGGAGCTGATCTTCAAAATCCTGCAGACGCAGGCGGAGAAAAGCGGGCTCATTTTTTCTGAAGGCGTGCTCGAATGCCTACCCGACGGATTCGGATTCCTGCGCGCGCCCGAGTACAACTATCTGCCGGGGCCGGACGACGTTTATGTCTCTCCGTCGCAGATCCGGCGCTTCGATCTACGAACCGGCGATACGATTTCAGGACAGATCCGCCCACCCAAAGAAGGCGAGCGTTACTTCGCGCTCATTAAGGTGGACGCGATCAACTTCGAGCCGCCCGAGGAAGCGCGCAACAAGATCTTCTTCGACAACCTGACGCCGCTTTACCCGAACGAGCGGTTCCGGCTAGAGACCACCAAGGAGAATTTCTCCGGCCGGGTGATGGATCTGCTGACGCCTATTGGCAAAGGCCAGCGCGGCCTGATTGTCGCGGCGCCCCGCACCGGCAAGACGATGCTGCTTCAAAGCATCGCCAATTCGATCACCACCAACCATCCCGACGTCACGCTTATCGTGTTGCTGATCGACGAGCGCCCCGAGGAAGTGACCGATATGCAGCGCTCGGTCAAGGGCGAAGTGATCAGCTCGACTTTCGATGAACCCGCATCGCGCCACGTGCAGGTGGCCGAGATGGTGATCGAGAAGGCCAAGCGTCTGGTGGAACACAAGCGCGACGTGGTGATCCTGCTCGATTCGATTACCCGCCTGGCCCGCGCGTACAACACCGTGGTTCCACCCTCCGGCAAGGTTCTTTCGGGCGGCGTCGATTCCAACGCCCTGCAGCGGCCCAAGCGATTTTTCGGCGCGGCGCGCAATATCGAAGAGGGTGGATCGCTGACTATCGTGGCATCGGCCCTGATCGATACCGGCAGCCGCATGGACGACGTCATCTTCGAGGAATTCAAGGGCACCGGCAACATGGAAATCCATCTGGATCGCAAGCTGATGGACAAGCGCGTCTTCCCAGCCATCGACATCACCAAGAGCGGCACGCGTAAGGACGAGCTTCTGCTGCCTCGTGAAGAACTCAACCGCGTGTGGGTATTGCGCAAGGTGCTGAGCCCGTTGTCGCCGGTGGAGTCGATCGAGCTGCTGCTCGACAAGCTCGGCAAGTCTCGGAGTAACGCCGAGTTCCTGGCGTCGATGAGCGGGTAGGTGGCACAGACATTCTGGTCTGTGTGCACATAACTACATGGGGAAGATCCGCGTCCTCTCCGATACCGTAGCCAACAAGATCGCGGCCGGAGAAGTGGTCGAGCGCCCGGCTTCCGTGGTCAAAGAGCTGATCGAAAATTCCCTGGATGCCGGGGCGACCGAGCTTCGCATCGAGGTGGAAAGCGGCGGCCGCAGGCTTATCCGCATCGCCGACAACGGCTGCGGGATGCTGCGCGACGACGCTTTGCTCGCTTTCGAACGGCATGCAACCAGCAAGCTGAGCGACGTTCGAGACCTGCTTTCGATCGCGACGCTAGGTTTTCGCGGTGAAGCGCTGCCGTCCATCGCCTCGGTGTCGCGCCTGGTGCTCGAAACACGCTCCTCGGAGGAGACCACTGGCGCCACGGTTGAAATCAACGGTGGAAAGCTGCTGCGCTGCGACGAGTATCCGGGGGCGGCGGGAACTACCGTCACGGTTCGCGATCTGTTTTTCAATGTTCCAGCGCGAAAGAAGTTTCTGCGGTCCGATCAAACCGAGCTTGCGCACATCGCCTCGCTGGCCACGCACTACAGCCTGGCGCATCCGCAAAAATCGTTCCAATTACGGCATGGCGGGAACGAATTGCTGGACGTCACACCTGTCGAAACCCTGCGCGAACGGGTCTACCAGGTCTTCGGAAACCAGACGCTGGAAGAGCTGATCGATCTCGATTTCGTCGAGCGCGAGATGGAAGTCGTTGATGCAGAGGAGCGCGGCACGCGTGTGTTTGCGCTACGCGGGTTTGTCTCCGGGCCGCAGCTGCAGAAGCTGAACCGGAATTCGATTTTCCTGTTTGTGAATGGGCGCCTGATCCGCGATCGAGTTTTGCTGCACGCGCTCTCATCGGCATACCACAATCTGATGCCGCCGGCCTGCTATCCTTTCGCGCTGCTCTTCGTCGATTGCGATTGCGAGGAAGTGGACGTCAATGTCCATCCATCCAAGACTGAGGTGCGCTTCCGGCACGGCACCTTTGTGCACGATTTCGTCCGAGACGCCATTCGCGAGCGGCTGATCGCGGCGCGTCCCGTCTCCAGCATTCCCGTTCCGATACAGCCCCAGGCGGCGGCCGATCTGCCATTTTCCGATTTCACGCAGCGCATCGAGAACCAACGGTTCGAGCCGGTCCCCGGCATCGACGCGGGGACGGAACGGCCGGAAGATCTGCCCGTTTTCATGTTGAAGACTGGGGCTGGGCCGGAGCGTCGGTTCGATTTCAGTGAGGCAACACAGGCAAGAATGCCTGTGCCACATGTTCCTGACACGCACGGTCCATTGCCGCTCGGAGCCGAGCCGCCCCAGAGTCTGGCGAGCCTCTCGGACCTGCGCCCCCTCGGCCAGATTCACGACAGTTTCATCATCGCGGCCGGCCGCGACGGCCTATGGATCATCGACCAGCACGTGGCGCACGAGCGCATTTTGTTTGAAAAGGTGCTGCGGCAACAGGCGCAGGGCCACGTGGAGCGCCAGCAATTGCTGATACCGATCGTGCTCCAGCTGACCGCGGGGCAGCAGATCGACTATGCGCAAATCGCAGGAGAACTCGAACGGGCCGGCTTTGATTCCGAACCTTTCGGACAGCGGACGATCGCAGTAAAGGGGGCTCCGGCCGGCGTCGGTCCAGGCGACATCGAGAAGCTGGTGTTCGAGATCCTGGAAATCGCGGAAGGCGAGCTACGAAAAGTATCGCTCGACGATCTACGGCGCGCGATGGCCGCGAGTATCGCCTGCCGCGCCGCTATCAAGATCAACATGCGGCTGGATCACGCCAAGATGGAATGGCTGCTTACGCAACTGGCCGCGACCGAGTGCCCGATGAGCTGCCCGCATGGCCGGCCGATCGCGCTGCGGTATTCAATGCGGGATATTTTGAAGAGCTTTCATCGGATTTGAAGTACTACTCCCATTCGATAGTTCCGGGCGGCTTGTGGGTGAGGTCGTAGAAAACGGCGCTGAGGCCTTCGACCGTGAGCAGTTCGTCCGCCATTCGGTGCAACAGGTCATCGGGCATACACACGACTTGAGCGGTCATGCCATCGACCGAGTGAATGGGGCGCAGCACGATGGAATCCGGAGCGCCAGCGGCGCCGAGCGGGATCAGAACCACCGGGAATTGCCAGACCTTGCTTTCGAAGCCGCTCTCATCCGAGAGCCGCCGCACGATCGCGTCGGCGCGGCGCAATCGTTCCAGGCGTTCGCGAGTGAGTGAACCAACAGTGGACCGCATGGACGAGATCGCGGCACGCGCCTTCACCACGCCTACCACGCGATTGATGTCCGGGATGCGATTCACCAACTCGGTGGCAAGCTCGTCCTCGGGCAAATTCTCTAACGCCAGCACGGCATGATAGCTGCGTGAATCGCCCTTCACACCGACCGACCGGATGGGCAGCAGCCAGCCGGGCGTCCGCCGCTCGACCGGCGCTTCGGCTTCCGAGCACAAACAGCGGATCGCTAAGCCAGGCCCCGGAAAAGGATGCCGATGCAGAAACTCGCCGGGGATTCCCAGTTCGGCGCCAATCTCGCGAACCTCGTCCTTATAAAAGGACGACAGCGGCTCGATGATCCGGCCGCTTTCGATCAGCTTCTGAATTCCGGCGACACGGTTGTGGTGTGTCTTGATGACATCCGCTCTCGCCGTGCCACCCGATTCGATGGTGTCGGGATAGATGGTTCCCTGCCCCAGGATCCAGCGGCCATCCAAGAAATGGCCGGTGCTCAAGACCCGCTCCTGAACGGCGACGAACTGCTCGCCGATAATGTGCCGCTTCTTCTCGGGATCACAAACGCCCGCCAGCGCGTCGAGAAACTCGCCTGCGGCTTCTTCGACGTGAAACGCGGTGGCGCCAAGCTGGCCGAACAGCCGTTGAACATATGCAGTCTCGCCTTCGCGCATCAATCCGGTGTCGACGTAGATACCGTACACACGATCAGCTCCGAGAGCGCGCAGGCACAGCGTGTAGGCAACCGTGGAATCGACTCCACCGCTAACAAAGAAGAACACATTTCGATCGCCCGCCACCGATCGGATCTCCGCCTCGAGCGGCCGGATGCGATCCTTAGGGTCCCAGTCCTGAGTGCAGCCGCACACGCCGAACACAAAATTCGACAGGATCTTATGGCCCTGCGGCGTATGCACCACTTCGGGGTGAAATTGAACAGCCATCAGCGGGCGATCGCGATGCGCCATCGCCGCCACGGCGCATGTGCTGGTCTTGGCGAGCACGTCGAAGCCCTCCGGCACAGTATCGACTTGATCTCGATGGTTCATCCACACTTGCGAGTCGCCATTCAGATCCGCGAAAAGCGCGTGAGGCTGAGTTCTTTCAAGGACGGCCAGCCCATATTCGCCCTTCGTGCCTTTTCGAACATGACCGCCCAGCTCGTGCGCCATAAGCTGCTGGCCGTAACAGATTCCGAGAACCGCGCTGCCTTGGGAGAGAATGGCTGGATCGATGCGCGAGCTATCGCTTTCGTAGACGCTATCCGGACCACCTGAAATAATCAGTCCCTTGCGGCCGCGCAGTTCGGATACCGGAGTGTCGCTGGGACGCACATCGGCATACACGCCCAGGTCGCGGATCTTTCTAGCGATGAGATGGCAGTATTGGCCGCCCGCGTCTAGGACGGTAATTTGGGGCGAAGAGTTTTCTGTCAAGTCTTACTGACGATCGTCGCGAGTCATTCGCTGGACGACCAGCTTTTTCGATTTGTCGAGCAGCGCCCTGGCCTGCGGCAGCGAATCAATCGCCTTGGTCACCATCGGATCGCTCTCGACGGTCACCTTCTGCGATTCTTCGATGCTGAACCCGGTGGCGTACATCTCTTTCTTCAACTGCTGCTTGGTCCAGGTGATGTTCTCGGTCCACTCCGCTTCGGTGAAGGCAGTGCCCTGCTTCAACAGATACTCGTGAAAATCGTTCAGCACAGTGGCGTCCGGCTCCCAGCCTTTGGGGAGTTGCGCGCTGGTGCGTCCACCAAAATACTTCGCGGTGAAGTTGAAGAACTCATATTTGCGGAGCATGTCGGTCTGGAACTTGTTGAACTTGGGCGGCTCGTATTTCTCGTCGGGCGTAATGCCTCCGCCACCATAGACCGTACGACCGCTATCGGTGCTCTTCACGTCCTGCAAATTCTTGGTGTCGGTGCGCTTGCCGTAATAGTAATCCAGAAAGGAGATGTTCGAATAGTCGCGCTGGATCAGGCGACCGCTGGGCGTGTAGTAATGCGCCGTGGTGAGCGCGAGACCGGTATTCTCGGGGAGCGGAAACACGGTCTGAACCAGCCCTTTACCGAAGGTGTTCTCGCCCAGAATCCAGGCACGATCGTGATCCTGAAGAGCCCCGGCAACGATTTCAGCCGCGGATGCGGAATAGCGATTCACCAGAACGACGATCGGATAATTTTGTCCACTCGAGCTGCCTCGAGCGTAGTAGGGCTTTTCAGCCGATGCGCGCCCGCGATGAGAAACCACCACTTCGCCCTTCCGCAGATAATGACCGGCCACCGCCACGCCTTCATTCAGCAACCCGCCGGGATTCTCGCGCAGATCGAGGATGAGCCCCTTGATGTTGTTCTCTCCCAGTTTCTTGAAATTGTCTTCCATTTCCTGGCTGGTATTCTCGTTGAACTGCGAGACATGCATGTAGGCGACGCCCGGGCGAACCCAGAAGGCCGCCTCGACGCTGTAGCGCGGGATCTCGTCGCGAACGATGTCGAACACTAGTGGCTTTTCGGATCCTTCGCGGCCCACCATCACCTGAACGTGCGTCCCACGATGTCCCCGCAGCAAGTCGGCAATTTCCAAGGTAGAGAGATTGTCGGTGTGCTTGTCGTCTATCTGGAGAAGCACGTCGCCTGGACGAAGACCAGCTTTATACGCCGGCGATCCGCCGAAGGGCGCGATCACGATGGTCTTGCCATTGCGTGGGCCGACCGTCATACCGACGCCATAATAATGGCCTTGTTGATCGTCACGCAGCGCCTGGAAATCCTTGGGATCGAAGAAATTCGAGTGCGGATCCAAGGTTCGAAGCATGCCGGGAATGGAGCCTTTGTAGATGGCCTTGTCGGCGCTCACCTTGTCGGCGAAGTTATTCTCTACAGCCTCGTAAACCTTGGTGAACTGCTTGATGCTGGCCTTCAGGTCTTCTTCCGGCCCGTTGGACGCGGCAGAGACACCGGTCAGGCCCGGCCCAAAGACACCTCCTAGGACGGAGCAGAGAATGATAACGAAAAGAACAGACAAGAGCGGCCTTAGTCGACGTGACAATCAGCACCTCACTAGCTTCAGTATAACGGACTTCCGGGCAGGCCGCCAGGATTATGGTAGTGGGTTAGTTTGGGGGAATGTTCAACGCCATTGGATGCTTCGGCTGGTAGAGACCCACTTCGCTTCCGCCGGGAAGCCGAATTTTAGTGATCGATCCCCATCTGGCCTCTTGCACCTCCGAACACCGGACGCCCTTTGCGCCGAGCGCCAATATCTCGGCCTTTAGATCGTCACACATGAAATAGAGTTCGTGCCGGTCATGGTCCTCGCCGGGATGAACCGCCACTTCTGCTGGAGGCAGTGCGAAGATCAGCCATCCGTGGCCAGCGTCCACGGAAGCAAGCCCGAGGATATCGCGGAAGAAGGCCCGGTCAGCCGTCGCATCTTTGCTGTAGACGATTACATGGGCGCCAAAAATCATCCGTTGCTCCTTACGCTTCAACCAGGCGCTGCAACCAGACGTCAGACCGACGCCTACCGTTCGGTTAGGCGCTGCGAACGGACCGTCGCGAGGCAGCAGCGGCCGCCTCGGCCTTCATGGGTTTGCGGGGAGATTCATTGAGCCGCCGCACCTGATCACTGACGCACACCAGGAACATCGGCTGCTTGGCATTCTTCAAGATATCGATGATCCGTTCCTGCTGGTCTTCGAGATAAATGGACTTGCCGTCCGTCACCAGGTGGAGATCGGAATCCGACTGCAGTACATCGCTCAAGCGCTTGCCCATTTCGCGCTGCAGGAAGCGCAGAACCCGCCGGATTTTTTGCAGCGAGAAACCTTTGCGTCTCAATTCGGCGATGACTGTAATTTCGATTACTTCGGCAGGCTGGTAAACGCGCTTGTGCCCTTCGTGACGAGGAGAGACCACCTTGCGCTCGTCCCACCATTGCAACTGCCGCAAGCTTACTTGGGCAATGCGGGAGACATCGCTGCTGGTGAACGACCGCGCGCCATCTTCGCTTTCAGAACGAGTTTTCTTTGTTTTGAACATGTTCCCCCGCCAACGTTTTTTACTGGACGGCCATTAAAATTCTACCTGACCTATCGGGCGTGTCAATAGGAAACTTACGCGCCACTTAGCCGCCACCGACAAACTGTACGATTTCGAGGGCGGCTCCCTCGCCAACTTCGGTTTTGTCCCAATCCTCGCGACGGACGATGGACCGATTCAGCTCCACCGCCACGCGACCGCCGTCGATTCCCAGCCACGCCAGCAGCTCAATCACGCTCCGGCCCCGCGGCGCAGCCCGAAGCTGTCCGTTTACAACAATTTGAATGTCTTTTGTTCCGGCGATCATTCTCTGCACCGAAAACTAGAAACGAGAAAACAACAAACGAACTTGCGGCCTGAGGCCGGATCTCATTATAGTCAAATTGTACAGCTTACGGTTTCACAGTTTAAAGTTCCAAATGCCCACTACCTATTCTGATACATACTTTCCGGTACTAGTCCAGATTGCCATCGCGGTAGTGGTGGCCGGCGCCCTGGTCGCCATTTCGTATTTCGTCGGCCAGCGTGTCAAAGATCGCGTGAAGGACTCGCCTTACGAATGCGGCATCGCGCCGACCGGCAGCGCCCGGGAGCGTTTCAGCGTCAAGTTCTATCTGGTGGGGATCGTCTTCATCCTTTTTGATATCGAGGCGGTGTTTCTCTATCCGTGGGCGGTAGTCTACCGTGAACTCAAGATGTTTGCCTTCGTCGAGATGCTGCTGTTCATCGTTCTGGTCCTGGTGGGCTTTTTCTATGTGTGGAAGAAGGGCGCTCTGGACTGGTCGATCGAAGAGCCGAGTGCAACGAAAAAATAAATGCTTCCTGAACAACTGAAAGACCATCCGGCGGCCGCCGCGCTCGAGACCAGCCTGCCTGAAGCGATCACCGGCGGGCACGCGGAGCATGGCGAGCCAACCCTGTTTATCACGCCCGCCAGCATCGTAGAGGTATGCCGATATCTTAAGAACGAGAGAAAGTTTTTGCGGCTGAGCGCGATCACGACCGTGGACTGGCATCCGGTCGACCCGCGCTTCGAGGTGGTGTATCTGCTGCACTCACTCGAGGAAAATTCGAGGCTTCGCCTGAAATGCTGGGTCTCTGAATCGGAATGCGAGATCGACTCGGTGACCGGCGTATGGCGCGCCGCGAATTGGTACGAGCGGGAGGTATTCGATCTGTTCGGCATCCGCTTCCGCAATCACCCGGACCTTCGCCGGATTTTGATGCCGACGGACTGGGTGGGTTATCCACTGCGCAAAGACTACCCGGTGCACGGTTACAAGTACAGCTATCAAAACGATATGGATCCTTCATGCGAGAGCTAACACTCAATACCGACACGATAACCGCCGTCGATGCGGAACACAGCGTCACCGCGCCGCCAGAAACGACCAGCCGGCGGATGACCCTGAACATGGGTCCGCAGCACCCGTCCACTCACGGCGTGTTACGCGTAGTGCTGGAATTGGACGGGGAAACCATCGTGATGGCGGTTCCCGACATCGGCTTTCTGCATACCGGCATCGAGAAGGAGTGCGAGGTCAAGACCTGGCAGCAGGCCGTCACGCTGACCGATCGTGTGGATTATCTTGCCAATCTCTCGAACAATCTGGTGTACGCGCTGGCGGTGGAGAAACTGATTGGCGACATCGAGATACCGCGCCGGGCGCAATGGACACGCGTAATGATGGCCGAGCTTTCGCGGCTCAACAGCCACCTGGTTTGGCTGGGCACGCACGCGCTCGACATCGGCGCGATGACCGTGTTCTTCTATTGCTTTCGTGAGCGCGAAGATATTCTGCGCATCTTCGAAATGTTTTCCGGCCAGCGGATGATGACCAGCTACATCCGTATCGGCGGGTTGGCGCTGGAGCCGCCACGCGGATGGCAGCAAGTGGTCGGCAAGTTCATCACTGCTTTTCCCAGCAAGGTAGATGAGTACGAAGAACTGCTGGACAACAACCCCATCTGGAAGCGGCGCACGCAGGGCGTTGGTTTCGCGCCGCTCGAAGATCTGTTGGATCTGGGAGTCACGGGGCCGATGATTCGCGCAGCCGGCCTCAAGTGGGATATCCGCAAGTCCGAACCTTACTCGAGTTACGAGCAGTTTGATTTTGACATCGCGTCACGAACCGAAAACGACGTGTATGCGCGATACCGCGTGCGTCTGGAAGAAATGCGCCAGAGCGCTCGCATCATTAAGCAAGCGCTGGAGGGGATGCCGGAAGGCGACTGGCAGGCCGACGCGCCGAAGATCGTGCTGCCGGACCGCGAAAAGATGAAGACTCAGATGGAGGCGCTGATCTATCATTTCAAGATTGTGACCGAGGGATTCCGCGTACCGGCGGGCGAAGCTTATCAGGCGGTGGAATCGCCGCGCGGCGAAATCGGCTATTACATCGTCAGCGACGGCACGTCGAAACCATACCGCGTTTACATGCGCACACCCAGCTTCGGCAATCTGCAGGCGCTTCCGGCGTTGCTTGAGGGCCGGCTGCTGGCGGATTCCATCGCTTCGCTCGGAAGCATGGACTTCGTGTTGGGAGACGTGGATCGCTGATGACCTTTTCACCCGAACTCGAATCCAAATTCGCAAAGCTGCTGGAAAGCTACCCTCCCGGCCGGACCCGCTCCGCGGTGATCCCGATGCTGCTCTTCGCGCAGGACGAATTGGGCTACATTTCGAACGAGCTGATCGAGGAAGTAGCCCGGCGCTGCAAGGTGACGCCGCTGCAGGTGGACGAAGTGGTCGGCTACTATTCGATGCTTCATCGCAAACCGATGGGCAAATATCACGTGCAAGTCTGCACCAACATCAGTTGCCTGGTGCGCGGCGGCGAGGAACTTTTCGAGCATGCGTCGAAAACGCTCGGCCTGGGGCATAAGGAAGTGGCGCCCGACGGCCAGTTCTCGCTCGAAGAGGTGGAGTGCATCGGGGCCTGCTCATGGGCGCCGGCTATACAGGTCAACTACGACTTTCATCATTTCGTGACGGCGGAGAAACTGGACGGGTTGATCGCGGAATTGAGAAAGAATCACTAACCACCCATGCTTTATAACGAACCCAGCCCGCTCGAAGTCAGAGTCCTGACCAAGCGTTTTGGCCTTCCGAACTCGGCGTCGCTCGACACCTATCTCGCCAACGACGGCTTCAAAGCCTTCTTCAAGGCGATCCAGATGACTCCGGAGCAGATTATCGAAGAGGTCAAGGTGTCGGCTTTGCGCGGCCGCGGCGGCGCGGGATTTCCTACCGGCATGAAATGGAGCTTCGTGCCGCGTACGTCGCCCAAGCCGAAATACGTGATCATCAACGCCGATGAGAGCGAGCCGGGCACGTGCAAGGACCGGCTGCTGATGGAAAACGATCCGCATCAGTTGATCGAAGGCATTTTGATCGCCGGCCGCTCGGTGGACGCGCACAAAGGCTATATCTACATTCGCGGCGAATATCGATACCTGATCGACGCCATGGACCGCGCCATCGGCGAAGCCTGCTCGCGCGGCTATCTAGGCAAGAATATCCAGGGCACCGGCTTCGATTTCGATCTTTACACGCACACGGGCGCGGGCGCATATGAATGCGGTGAAGAGACGGCGCTGCTGGATTCCATTGAAGGCAAGCGCGGCATTCCCCGCATGAAGCCGCCATTTCCGGCAGTGGTGGGCGCCTGGCAGTCTCCAACGCTGCTCAGCAATGTCGAAACTTTTTCCGCGGTGCCGGCCATCATTCGCGATGGAGGCGCGGCTTTCGCGGCTCTCGGGACCCCGAAAAACGGCGGGACCAGGATGATCTGTCTATCGGGCCACATAAACAAACCGGGCGTCTATGAACTGCCAGTTGGCTTCAATTTGCTGCGGATGATTTACGAAGTCGGCGGAGGAATGCGGAACGGCAAGAAACTCAAGGCGGTGGTCCCAGGTGGCTCTTCCTGTCCCCTCTTGACGGCCGACGAGTGCGACATCGCGATGGACTTCGACACGCTCGCCAAAGTGAAGAGCATGCTGGGATCGGGTGGGACTGTCGTTCTGGATGAGGATACCTGCATGGTGAAGTTCGCCCTCCGCATCATGAAGTTCTATGCGCACGAGAGCTGCGGCTGGTGCATCCCCTGCCGCGAGGGCACCACCTGGCTGAAGAAGATGCTGGATCGTTTCCACAGCGGAGGAGGCCAGAAGAGCGACATCGCGCTGATTGGTGAGCTTTCCAAAAACATGCTGGGCCGGACCTTCTGCGCTTTGGGCGACGCCGCAGCCATGCCGACCATCTCCATCGTCGAGAAATTTCCCGAAGACTTCGAAGCGCACCTAAACGGAAAGCCTTGCCCCTATCAGCATTCGGCTGAATTGGCGATGGCCTGAGAAAATGAGCGATCCAATACATCTGACAATCGACGGCAAGCCAGTGACGGCGGCTCCCGGGACATTAATCATCAACGCGGCCAAGCAGGTTGGCATCGAGATTCCGTCCTTTTGTTATTACGACGGCCTGACGCTTCAGGCTGCCTGCCGCATGTGCCTGGTGGAAGTCGACAAGACACCCAAGCCACAAGTGGCCTGCACGCTTCCTGTGTCGGAGGGGATGGTAGTTCACACCGATACACCGGTGGTCCACGCCGCGCGCAAGGGCATGGTGGAGTTTCTGCTCACCAACCATCCGCTCGATTGCCCGGTGTGCGACAAAGGCGGCGAGTGCGAACTACAGGACATGACCTTCCGCTACGGCATGGGCGAGAGCCGTTTCCTGGAACAGAAGCAGCACGTGGACGAGCAGCAATGGTCGCCGGTGGTGTTCTACGACAAGCCGCGCTGCATCCTGTGCTACCGCTGCATCCGAATCTGTGACGAAGGCATGGGCGTGAATGCGCTGGGCGTTATCAATCGGGGCTCTGGTTCGGAAATCGCGCCCAATCATTTCGATCACCTGGAGTGCGACGAGTGCGGCGCTTGCATCGATATCTGCCCGGTGGGCGCGCTCACCAGCGGCACGTACCGCTATAAGACGCGTCCCTGGGAGATGACACACGTCGGCACCATCTGCACGCATTGCTCGGATGGCTGCAAGACGACGCTGGGCGTGCGGAACAACGAGATCATCCGCGGCAACAATCGCGACCACTCGGGCATCAACGGCGAATTTCTCTGCATCAAAGGCCGCTATGCCTTCGATTTTGTGCACAACGTCGAGCGGCTTCAATCGCCGATGGTGCGAAAGAATGGCGACCTTCATCCGGTCTCATGGTCGGAGGCGCTGACGACGGTCGCGCGAAAATTCCAAGACCTGCTGGGGCGCAACGGGAAATTCGCGGTGATCGGCTCCAATCACACGACTAACGAGGAAAATTACTACCTGCAGAAATTCGCCCGCGAAGTGCTAGGCACGCAAAGTATTGACCACCATCGCACCGGTGATCTGCCGACTTTGCTAGACGCGCTGAGCGGCAAAACGGATGCCCTGGCCACCACCGCCGATCTTTATAATCGCAAGGCCATTTTGGTGGTCTCGAGCGATCTCTCGCAGCAGCATCCGTTCCTGGCTTTCCAGATCCGCGCCAATTATCGGCATCATGGCGCGCACATTTACACTGTCACGCCTGGCCCAGTGCGCGAGCAGAAGCAGGCGGTCCGCAGCATCATTACTGTTCCCGGGCGAGAGCTGGCCGATCTGGAATCGTTGCGCGATCAACTGAAGGCCGAGCCCGAACTCGTGATTCTGTTCGGTGACGCAATCAAAGGCGACGCGGTGCACAAGCTGGTCGCGTTCGGCGATTCGCTCGGCATTCCGGTGAAATACGTCTGTCTGGTTGACTACTCGAATTCGCGGGGCGCGTCCGACATGGGACTGCTGCCCGGCCTGGGGCCTGGCTATTCGGCCGCGGGCGGCGAAGGCCTGGCTTATGACGAGATACTCGCGGCGCCCGCTCTGGATGCATTGTGGGTAGTCGGCGCAAATCCCTTGAAACGTACCGCACTGGCGTCCGGGCAGGCCTTTGTGGTGCTGAACGACATGTTTCTCACCGAGACGGCGCAACGCGCGGACGTGATCTTCCCGGCCGCTTCGGCGTACGAAAAGAATGGCACCGTGACTAATGTCTGCGGCGAAGTGCAGCACCTCAAAGCCGGATTGAAAGTGATGGGCGCTAAATCCGATCTCGAAATCATGGGCCTGCTCTCCAAGGAGATGGGCGTAAACATCGGCATCTGGACGCCAGACAAAATTTTTGAGGAGATTCGCAGGAACGTGCGTGGTTATAATATTCCTTTGCCTATAGTCGCAACGGGAGGAGCAGCCCAAACAATTCCAGTGAACGGCCACGTGCCGGCGAGCTCGCGACCGGAGCTGATTCAGTCCGCGCGGGATACGCTCTTCACTTCCGGCACCTTGGGACGCTACTCACAGGCGCTGAGCGCGGTGATCGAAGCGCCGGGCGGGTTGTATTCGGAAGAGCGACCGTAAGGTCACCGATGGACTTTCTCATACTCAGCCTGATCAAGGCGGCGATTATCGCGTTCGTGCTGCTCACCACGCTGGCCTATCTGCAATGGATCGAGCGCAAAGTGATCGCGCACATCCAGCTCCGCGTGGGACCCTACCGCGTCGGACCGCACGGCTTGTTGCAGCCGCTAGCGGACGTGGTAAAGCTGATTACCAAAGAAGGCGTCATACCGTCGCACGTCAACAAGGTGTTTTACCTAATGGCCCCGTTTGTGGCGGTGACCCTGGCGCTAATTTCGATCGCCGTCATCCCGTTTGGCCCGGAAATCACGATTGGACCGGTCACTACCTGGATGCAGCTCACCGATCTCAACATCGGCATCCTGTTCGTGCTGGCGGTTTCCTCGGTGGGCGTTTACGGCGTCGCGTTGGGAGGGTGGGCGTCGAACAACAAATATGCGTTGTTGGGCGGGCTGCGCAGCTCAGCGCAGATGATCAGCTATGAATTGCCGCTGGCTCTGGCTGTCGCTTCACCGCTGCTGCTCGCCAACACCCTCAGCTTCCGCGACATGGTGAATTACCAAAGCGGATATTGGCTCGGATTCATCCCGCGCTGGAATGTCTGGCCGGAGATTCTGGGATTCGTGGTGTTCATGATCGCCGGCTTCGCGGAAACGAATCGAGTTCCGTTCGATCTACCGGAAGCCGAAAATGAGCTGGTGGCGGGCTTTCACGTCGAATACAGCAGCATGAAGTTCGCGGCGTTCTTCATGGCCGAGTACGCCAACATGGTGACGGTTACGTGCGTCGCTACGCTTCTGTTCCTGGGTGGCTGGCAGCCGCCATTTCCGGAGCCTTATTCCGATTTTGTTCCCATCCTTATTTTTGTAGCCGGCGGTCTGGTGGCGCTCTATCACGGCTTGCATCCGGCCCGCCGGATGGACAGGTTCACGCTGCCGGCGACTGCTCTGCTGTTTCTGGGGATTGCGGCTATCTTCGGCGTCTCCTTCCTGGTCCCGGTGTTGAAAACGATCCTGATGGCGCTCTTTTGGTTTTGCGGAAAGGTCGGAATTCTGCTCTTCCTGTTCATCTGGGTTCGGGCCACGCTGCCGCGCTTCCGTTACGACCAGTTGATGCGCTTCGCCTGGATATTCCTGTTCCCGCTCGCCATGGTCAACCTGCTTCTCACAGGCCTGATCGTCGCCCTGTCTTCCAAATAGACTATGACTGCGCTGATCTTTTTCCTCTTTGCGGCTATCGCGGTGCTTTGCGGTATCAGTCTGGTCACCCAGACTCATCCCATCGCCAGCGCGCTCTCGCTCATCGGTGTAATGGGATCGCTCGCGATTCTGTATCTGCAGCTCGGCGGGGAATTCATTGCCGCCGCGCAGGTAATCGTTTATGCCGGCGCGATCATGGTGCTGTTTGTCTTCGTCATCATGCTGCTGAATGCCGGGGCCGAAGGTACGTCGCTGCAGGTTTCGAACTTCGCAAAATACGTGGGCATCTTGTTGCTGGCGGCGTTCCTAGGATTGATCAGCTTCGTTATCCAAGCCATGCTGCCCAAGACCGAAGGAGTGGTTTTCGGCGCTTTTCAGGGCGGTACGGCTTTGAACATCGGGCGCAAACTCTTCACCATATATTTGTTGCCTTTCGAAGTTACGTCGGTTTTAATTCTGATTGCGATTCTGGGCGCGATGGTGCTCGCGCGGAAGGAGATCTGATGCCAACCAGCGTACCCATCAGCTGGTACTTGATTCTGAGCGCCATTCTTTTCGGTCTCGGCGTGGCGGGCTTCATCTATCGCCGCAACGTCATTACGGTTTTCATGTCCATCGAGCTGATGCTCAACGCGGTGAATCTCACGTTCATCACGTTCTCCTACACGCTGAGGCAGGTGGATGGCCACATCTTCAGCTTTTTTGTGATGGTGGTCGCGGCGGCCGAGGCCGCTGTGGGCTTGGCCATTATCCTGACGGTCTTCAAGAATCGCGAGACGCTCATGATCGACGACGTGAGCTCGATGAAGTACTGACATGAACGCTATTTCTCTTAGCTCCGCCTGGCGCAAGCACTTTCGCAGGTCGGAGACCTGCGCCACTGGCCGATGTGAGTGCCAAATAACATGAGCCTCTGGCTGATTCCGATCCTCCCCTTCCTCGGCTTCCTGATCAATGGTCTGTTCGGCCGCCGAATGCCGAAATCGATGGTCAATCTGTTCGCCATCGGTTCGGTGACCCTTTCGTTCCTATGGGCGGTTAAGACACTAGTGGGACTTAGTCCCCTCGAAACGAAGTACATCGAGCATTACTTCACCTGGATTCAAAGCGGCACGCTAAACATCTCCGTCGATTTCGCCGTCGATCGCTTGACGGCCGTGATGCTGATGGTGGTCACCGGCGTCGGCCTGCTGATCCACATTTATTCGATCGGCTACATGGCGCACGAAGATGGCTACTATCGCTTCTTCGCCTACCTGAACCTGTTCATGTTTTTCATGCTGGTTTTGGTGCTCGCTCAGAATTTTCTGGTGCTGTTCGTCGGATGGGAAGGCGTTGGACTGTGCAGCTACCTGCTGATCGGTTATTACTTCCTGGAGCAGTTCGCCACCAACGCCGGCAACAAAGCCTTCATCGTGAACCGCATCGGCGATTTTGGATTTTCGCTGGCGATTTTTCTGATCGTGCGCCAGTTTGGCTCGCTCGATTTCAGCAAGGTCTTTGACGCGGCTAAGCCCATGCCGACGGAAGCAAACGCCGGCATCCTGACAACCATCTGTTTGCTGCTGTTGGTGGGCGCAGCCGGCAAGTCGGCACAGATCCCGTTGTATGTCTGGCTCCCGGACGCAATGGCCGGCCCGACTCCGGTATCCGCTTTAATCCACGCCGCGACTATGGTGACCGCGGGCGTTTATATGACCGCGCGCTCGGCCACGTTGTTCACGCACGCGCCCATCGCCATGGACACCGTCGCGGTGATCGGCCTCGCGACGGCATTTTTCGCCGCGACCATAGGTTTGGCGCAGACCGACATCAAGAAAGTCTTTGCCTACTCCACCGTCTCCCAGCTCGGCTACATGTTCCTGGGCGCGGGCGTTGGCGCGTTTTCAGCCGGGATCTTCCACCTGATGACACACGCGTTCTTTAAGGCGCTTCTGTTTCTCGGCGCGGGCAGCGTGATCCACGCGCTTGGCGGCGAGCAGGATCTGCGCAACATGGGCGGCCTTCGCAAGTACACGCCCATTACATTCCTCACGCTCATGTGCGCGGGGATCGCGATCTCCGGCATTCCGCCCTTCGCTGGATTCTTCAGCAAGGATGAAATTCTAGCCGCGGCGTTCGTGCGCGCACCGTGGATGTATTGGATCGGCGTCCTTACAGCGGCGATGACCGCCTTCTACGTATTCCGCGCGCTGTTTCTTGCGTTCTTCGGCGAATACCGGGGGCATGCGCATCCGCACGAATCACCTTGGGTGATGACCGGCCCGCTGGTCGTACTCGCGCTGCTTTCCGCGGGCGGCGGATTCATCAATGTCCCGCGCTGGCTGGAGCCGATGTTCCCGGCCAGAGCCGAAGGCGGCAATGAGTGGCTGGTCTATATCTCGGTGGCGGCGGGCGTAATCGGGATCGTTTTCGCCTACGTATTCTACGTCGCGCGGCCTGGCATGGCCGACTCGTTCGCAAAGGCCGCCAACGGATTCTACACGCTGGTCTATAACAAATATTTCGTGGACGAAGTTTACGATGCGGCCGTCGTGACGCCGGTGGTCAAGGGTTCGCGAATATTTCTCTGGCGCGGCGTGGATGCCGGCTTCATCGACGGCATCGTCAACGGCTTCGGCTCGCGATCGCGCGGCGTCGGCAATATCCTGAGGCTTCTGCAGTCGGGCAACATCCGCAGCTATGCGGCTTGGGTGGTGCTCGGCTCCGTGCTGCTATTGTTGGCTATCGGATTCGGAGGAGCGACAAGATGACGCTTCTCGATGCAATCATTTTCCTGCCCCTGGTCGCATTCCTGATTATTCTTGTTTTGCCGAAAGATAGCCGCGACGCAATCCGAACTTTCAGCCTGGTCGCTTCCACCGTCATTTTCTTGCTCTCGCTCGGCCTGATCGGACCGTTTTGGTTCAATAGCCCCGGCACGTTCGTCTTCGAGACCGATATTCCGTGGATCGATTCGCCAGCTATCCATTACCACGTCGCCATCGACGGCATCAGCCTCTGGCTGGTCATACTCACGACTCTGCTCACGCCCATCTGCGTGCTGGTTTCCTGGCGGTCTATCGATAAACGCGTTAAGGAATTCTTCGCTTTCCTGTTACTGCTCGAATTTGGGCTGGTGGGCGTGTTCTGCGCGCTCGATTTCTTCCTGTTTTTCGTTTTCTGGGAGGTATCGCTGGTGCCGATGTACTTCCTGATCGGAATTTGGGGCCACGATCGCCGTATTTACGCAGCGGTCAAGTTCTTCATCTACACGATGGTCGGATCAATGCTGATGCTGGTGGCCATCATCTTTCTCTACAATCAGGCCGGCACATTCGACTACGTCAAGATTCTTGCGGGACTCCAGAACCGGTCGATCGCCGTGACTTATCCCGAGCAATTCCTGTTGTTCCTGGCGTTCTTTATCGCGTTCGCCATTAAGGTGCCCTTATTCCCGCTACACACCTGGCTGCCGGATGCGCACGTCGAAGCACCCACTGCCGGTTCCGTCATGCTGGCTTCGGTCATGCTGAAAATGGGCACTTACGGATTGCTCCGTTTCTGCGTCCCGATGTTTCCCACCGCCGCCCGCAACGCTGCCGGATGGATTAGCGCTCTAGCTATAATCGGCATCATCTACGGCGCGCTGGTCGCCATGGTGCAGCCGAATATGAAGAAGCTGGTGGCGTATTCTTCGGTCAGCCACCTGGGCTTCGTTGTTCTAGGGATCTTCAGCTTCACACAGCAGGGCTTCGACGGCGCAGTTTATCAAATGCTCAACCACGGCGTTTCAACTGGCGCACTCTTCATTCTGGTCGGCTTCTTATATGAGCGGCGGCATTCACTCGAGATCGCCGCTTACGGCGGAGTGGCCACGCCCGCTCCCAAGCTCTCCACGGTCTTCATGATCACGATGCTCGCCAGCATCGGGCTTCCCATGCTGAACAATTTTGTCGGGGAGTATCTGGTGCTGCAGGGCGTTTCGATAGTCAACTTCCGCTGGGCGGTCTTCGCCGCAATCGGTGTGATCCTCTCGGCCTGCTACATGCTGTGGCTCTATCAGCGATTGTTCTTCGGCTCGGCTTCCGAGGACTTGACGCATCACATGCCCGATCTCAACCTCCGCGAATATGTCATCATCGTTCCGCTGATTGTGCTCATGCTCTGGATGGGCACCTTCACACAAAGCTTCATTCCGCCGATTTCGGCCTCTAATGCGGTCCTGCTCGGCCCCATCGATGCCCGGCGCGACGTCCATGTGCGAAGAGCGCCACCGGGAGAGCCATTTGCGCACGCTGCCAGGGAGCTTGCCAATGCCCGTTAACTTCGCGCCCTCGGCCACCGATTATCTGCGCTTCCTGCCGGAGATCATCATGATCGTGGCCGGAACATTGATCATGTTTATCGAGCCTTTGCTCGGTGAACGAAGAAAAGAGGGCTTGAACTTTCTGACCGTGGTCGCGTTCCTGGCCGCGATGGTGGCCGCCGTTCTGGCCAACAACAATCCCGGTACAGCTTTTTCGAGGATGCTGATCGTGGACGGCTTCGCCACCTTCTTCCGCGTCCTGGTGATCGGTGTGGGTATCCTCACGGTGCTTTGCTCGGCCCAATATCTGAAACGCGAGCACGCCGCCTCGGCAGAATACTACGCGCTTCTGCTCTTCTCGGTCACGGGCCAGTGCGTGATGGCGACCGCCAACGAGCTGATCATGATCTTCATCGGCCTGGAGATCTCTTCCATCGCGACCTATATTCTGGCCGGATACCTGCGCGACGACAAGCGCAATAATGAAGCGGCGCTGAAATATTTCCTGCTGGGGTCGTTCGCCACCGCGTTCCTGCTTTACGGCATCGCCTGGATCTATGGGACAGCAGGCACCACGAATTTAAGCGACATTCGCACCTATCTGCTGACGCCCGGCTCGCAGCGCAACGTGATCCTGGCCAGCACGTCCGCCGCGCTGATGTTCGTGGGGTTCGCCTTCAAAGTATCCGCCGCGCCGTTCCAGGTTTGGGCGCCGGACGTTTATCAGGGCGCTCCCGCACCAGTGACGTTATTCATGTCGGCAGGCCCGAAAGCCGCCGCTTTCGCCGTCTTCCTGCGAGTGTTCAACACCGCATTCGCGCCCATCACGGACCGCTGGGAGCCTTTCGTATGGTCCTCGGCGCTGCTCACGATGATCATCGGGAACTTCGCCGCGCTCACGCAATCCAACATCAAACGATTGCTGGCCTATAGCTCGATCGCGCATGCCGGCTATGTTATGGTGGCAGTGGCGGCCCACAACCAGATCGGGATCGCGGCCGCGATGTTCTATCTGGCTGCTTACGCGTTCATGAATATCGGCGCGTTCGCCGTCATCACGCATTTTGCCCGTCCAGGCGAGAAATACGTCGATGTGGCAGACTTGGCCGGCTTGGGTTGGAAACAGCCGGTAACGGCCGCGCTGTTTTCGATCTTTCTGCTGTCGCTCATCGGCGTGCCGCTGACCGGCGGCTTTTTCGGCAAGTTCTACATCTTTAAAGCGGCACTCGATGCCCACCTGGTTTGGCTGACCGTGCTCGGACTTCTCAACAGCGCGGTCGCGGCTTATTACTACCTGCGCGTCATTGTCGTCATGTACATGCAGGAACCGGGCGAAGCGACCGCCACGCTGCAGCCGTTGAGCATCGGGATCCGAACCGCCCTTTGGGCCTCCGCTCTAGGGACACTGATCCTGGGCATCTTTCCCTCCACACTGCTCAACTTCGCGAGAAGTGCGAGCATTCTGATCAAGTAACATCCGGTAACCATTAAGAATAGTAATTTATACAACGAAATCGCCCTCCGGCACATCCAAAGAGTCGAGGAAACTGATATGTTCAACAAAACCGGAATCAAGGCGGTGGTACTCGGCGCAGGGCTGTTGCTGCTGCCGATGGCGGTTTTCGCGAGAGACGGCCACGGCGGTGGTGGCGGTGGTGGAAGAGGATTTTCTGACGGAGGCGGCCACGCCTTTTCCGGCGGCGGAGGACGGCGTTTCTCCGGTGGCGGACAGGGCTACTCGGGCGGAGGACGCAGCTTTTCCGGTGGCGGACGCAGCTACTCGGGCAGCGGTCGTAGCTACTCAGGCGGTGGCGGCAGCTACTACCGCGGCGGCGGTGGCGGCTATTATCGGGGAGGCGGCGGTTACTATCGGGGAGGCGGATACTACGGCGGGGGCTACTACGGCGGAGGTATCGGCTTAGGTTTCTATAACGCGCCCTACGCTTACGGCTACACCGATCCTTACTACTATGATCAGGGCTACTCTTACCCAGCCGCTCCTGCTCCCAACCCCGGCTACTACGACAATTCCGGGGCCGGTTATCCGAGCAATGCCCCCAACGGGTATTACAACAACCAAAACCCCGGGTATTCGAATAGCGCCCCGAACTGCAACCCTCCTGGGGCTTACGATCGAAACGGGAATTACCAATACTACCCGGGCTGCCAGGTGAATCCTAACTATCCTAACTAACGGCGCCCTAGGGTCCGTGCAAGAAGCCTGCTCAGCCTATAACGTTGAGCAGGCTTTTTTGCATTTCGTCAGCTACTTTCAACACCTTGGTATTGGCGTCGAAGCTGTTCCGGGATTGCAGCAGCGCCACCTTGGACGTGCTCAAGTCCACGCTATCGCTGCCGGGGGGCGAAACAGTTGTGGCGCGGGCGATATTGCCAGCGGCCTGATTCAACTGCGTTTCGGCTCGCGACATTCCTTCCAAAGCGGATGACATGGCTGGAATCTGCACGACGGGCCTCCTAGTCTCCTGTATCTGAAATAGCTTTACTAATGGAATTGTTGGGCGCATACTGATCGTATGCCGCTTCCACCCGCGCCCAAACTTGTCCTTACCGACGCAGCGCGTAAGCAGTTGGAG
>Ga0185299_10003171_pt1 | contig 22706 bp, 15 predicted proteins | sample PaiPotPPA55metaG_FD_128002 | JGI IMG/M metagenome (GOLD analysis project Ga0185299, IMG submission 128002) | Iron sulfur acid spring bacterial and archeal communities from Banff, Canada, to study Microbial Dark Matter (Phase II) - Paint Pots PPA... ... | reverse complement strand
AGAATGCTAGCCGCCGGCGGCGCGTTCTACGTGACCGCCGAACTTGTTGCGCATCGCCGAGAGCATTTTTTCGGCGAAGGTGTGCTGCTGGCGCGAACGGAAACGCGTGTAGAGCGACGCCGAGAGAACCTCGCACGGTACCGCTTCTTCGATTGCGGCCATAATTGTCCAGCGGCCTTCGCCGGAATCCTGGACGTTCCCTGTGTAATTCGAGAGTGAAGGATTTTCGATCAGCGCCATGGCGGTGAGATCGAGCAGCCACGAACCGACCACGCTGCCGCGGCGCCAGACTTCGGCGATGTCCGCGCAGTTGAGCGTGAAGCGGTGCGAAGGATCGACTTCCTGCGAGTTGGCATTCTGGAAAATGTCGAATCCTTCGGCATAGGCCTGCATGATGCCGTACTCAATGCCGTTGTGGACCATTTTCACGAAATGGCCGGCGCCGGGGGGCCCGCAGTGGAGGTAGCCATCTTCGGCTGTGCCTTGATTGGCGGGGCGGCCGGGAGTGCGGCCGACGTCGCCTTTGCCGGGAGCAAGAGTCTTAAGCACAGGCTCGATCTGCTTGAACGTGTCGGGTTCGGCGCCGATCATCAGGCAATAGCCGCGGTCGATGCCCCAGACGCCGCCGCTGGTGCCGACGTCGGCGTAACGAATGCCTTTGGCTTTCAGAGCGGTGGCGCGGCGGATGTCGTCCTTGAAATAGGAGTTACCGCCGTCGATGATGATGTCGCCCGGTTCCATTTTCGCGGCGAGCGCCATCACGGTGTCTTCCGTGGGCTTGCCAGCCGGGACCATCACCCAAGCGGCGCGAGGCTTCGAGAGTTTTTTCACGAAGTCGTCGAGAGACGAAGAGCCCGTGGCGCCTTCTTTCACCAGGCCGTCGACGTTGGCGGGCGTCAAATCAAACGCGACGCACGTGTGGCCATTGCGCATCAACCGCTTGGCCATGTTGCCGCCCATTCTACCGAGTCCAATCATTCCAATTTGCATGGTTGCGCTCCTTCTCGCGCGAAACTTAGTAAAGCTACTACGAAAGCGCCTGCTGAATCGCTTCTTGTAGAGTTTTCAAACCTGCCGCTATATCCGAGCCGATGTGAACTCGAAGGGCGCGCCGGTCGCGGTCAGCCAGTACCTGGAAATCGCCGCGGGCCTGCGCGGCCTTGACGACGCCAAACGTGTACTTCTGATCGGGAACCTGAAGATCGGAAGCGTCATCACAAGTGATCTGAAGGAAAACGCCCGAGTTTGGTCCGCCCTTGTAGGCTTGTCCCGTGGAATGCAGGAAGCGCGGGCCGAAGCCGAGGCAGGTGGCGACTTTCTTCTTGTCGCGGATTGAGTGACGAATCTCCTGGAGTTTGGCTTCGTTCGCATCGTTCATCTGAATGTAGCCGAGGACAGCGAAGTAATCGCCAGCCTTCACGCGGCCGAGATGCGCTTTCAGATAACCAGCGAGTGTGGCGTCGCCACCGGCGGCCTGTTTGAGAGCGGTGGCGTTCTTGTCGTCGGTGTAGAGCTTGACGCCCTTGTCGGTAAGGACCGGGTTTTCCGCGGGGAGCGAGCCGTTCTTCTCGTATTCGGTGGTGAGCTTGCGTGTGGCAATCTTGCTGGCTTCCACATCAGGCTGGTTGAAAGCGTTGATGCCGATTACCGAGCCGGCGACTGCGGTGGCGATTTCCCAGCGCAGCATTTCCTGGCCGATCTCGTAAATTTCTGGAACCGCAATGCGCACGACCGGGTGACCCGCCTGTTCGAGCGCGGCAACGGCGGCGTCCTGCTTTGCGTCCGGAGCAGTCTCGAGGCGCAGGTAGGCGAAGAGGCGGTCGTTGCCGTAAACGCCGGGCGCACCGATGGATTCGCGGTCGACGGGGATCAAACCCTTGCCGTCTTTACCCGTGGATTCGGCGAGGAGCTGTTCGAGCCACGCGCCGATGTCGGCGATTCCAGGAGAAGCGAATATCGTGACCTTGTCGCGGCCGGCTTTCGCGAGCGTGCCCATGATAGCGCCGAGTATCACGCCAGGATTTTGATCCGCGGGAACGACGGAGGCGCATGCGTGGACCATTTCCTCGACACGGTCGAGGAACCTTGGAACGTCGATGCCCTGAATGGCCGCGGGAATCATTCCGAAATTCGAGAGTGCCGAGTAGCGGCCGCCGATGCTGGCGAGACCGTAGAAGATGTGGCAGAAGCCGTCGTGCTCGGCGACCTGCTGCATCTTGGAGCCGGAATCGGTGATGGCGATGAAGCGCTTGCCGGCTTCTTCGGCGCCGACTTTCTGCTTCACGCGATCGTAGAAATATTGCTTGAAAATGTTCGGCTCGAGCGTGCTGCCGGACTTGCTGGAGACGATGCAAATCGTGTTGCTCAAGTCCACTTTGCTTTCGACATCGCGCACTTGCGCGGGGTCGGTGGAGTCGAGAACCTGCATTTCCGGATGGCCTTTTATGGCGCCGTACGTGAGCTTCATGACTTCGACGCACAGGCTGGAACCGCCCATGCCGAGGAGGAGGGCATGCTTGAAACCAGCGGTATCCTCTTTGATTTTCTTGAAGCGCGGCTGATGCGAGATTTGGTCGTCGGTGATTCCCAGCCAGCCGAGCCAGTTGCCTTCGTCGGTTCCGGTCCAGAGAGAAGCGTCGCGCGCCCAGAGGCGCTGCACTTTGTTATTCGCCTTCCAATCATCGAGCGTGGCTTTTACCGCCTGCGCGAGATTTTCCGGCAATTTGTAGGTGAGATTATTCACCGCCGAGGCGCCGCCCTTGATTACGTGCTTGTCAACGGCGCCCAGAAGCTTGTCGAACGCATCCGCGAAGATTTTCACGCCGTCGACGAGCAGCTTGTCGGTGGCGCGCTTCATGGAAATGCCGACGCGTTCGAGAGTTTCCATCGTGTCGTGCGCGCCATCGAGATCTTCTTCGAGGCTGGCGCGCGGGCGGCCATGGTCGCGGAAAGCGTCGTATGTGGCGGGAGGAATTGTATCGACTGTGTCGGGTCCGATCAGCTCCTCGACGTAAATTACATCGCGAAAGCTGGGGTTTTTTGTACTGGTGCTGGCCCAGAGGAGGCGCTGGGTCTGCGCGTTTTTTGCTGTAAGTGCGACCCAACGTGGACCACTAAACAGCTCTTTGTAACGCATGTAAGTGAGCTTGGCGTTGGCGATCGCGACTTTGCCCTGGAGACCTTTCAGAAGGCCCTGGTCGGACGGCTTCGCTTCTTTGATTTTTTCGGCTAGCAAACTGTCGATAAGAGTGTCGATGCGGCTGATGAAGAAGCTTGCGACGCTGGCGACTTTGCTGGGGTCGCCGCCCTTCTTCACAAACTCTTCAAGACCAGCGAGGTAAGCCTGCGCGACTGCTTCGTAGGCATCCTGTGCGAATAGCAGCGTGACGTTGATGTTGATTCCCTCGCTGATGAGCTGCTTGATGGCGGGAATGCCCTCCGGCGTGGCAGGGACCTTGATCATTACGTTTTCGCGTCCGACCCACTTCCAGAGCCGGCGCGCTTCATCGAGGGTTTCCTGGGTCTTATTCGCGAGATACGGCGAGACTTCGAGGCTGACGTAGCCATCGCGGCGCTTCGTCTGCTCGTATACGGGGCGCAAAACGTCCGCAGCGTCCTGAATGTCGCGCACGGCAATGATTTCGAACATGCCCTTGGCATCGAGGTCTTTGCGTTTTTCGAGTTCCGAGAGCGTGTCCGAGTAATCCGTGCTGCCCGTGATGGCTTTCTCGAAAATTGCTGGGTTCGAGGTGACTCCGCGCAGGCCGTCTTCGTCAATCAGGCGCTTGAGTTCGCCGGTGGTGATCAGGCTGCGGCGGATGTAGTCGAGCCAGACAGACTGGCCGTAATTCGTCAGAGTCTTTAGCGGATTTTGCGCTGAACTGCGTGCCGCTGTGGATGTTTGGGCCGAAGTGCTCATGTATGTTCTCCCTCTACCTTCCAAATCTCTCGCTACGATCTCGTCCTAAGCCCGATTGAACAGCCAAGCAGCATCCCGCTTTTACTTCGCGGGCGCGCCAGCATTTTTAATGCTGGTCTTCACGGCGGTGACGACGTTGTCGACCGTGAAACCGAATTTTTTCTGCAATTCCTTCAGCGGAGCGGACGCACCGAACGACCGCATACCGACCACGCATCCGTGTGTGCCAACCCAGCGATCCCAGCCAACCGTCGATGCCTGTTCGATGGCGACGCGAGCGGTAACGCTGGGGGGAATCACACTATCACGATATGACTCGTCCTGCTCGTAGAACAGCTCCCAGCACGGCATGCTGACGACGCGCGCCTTAATGCCCTCTTTCGCAAGCTGGTCCTGCGATTGAATCGCGAGCTGCACCTCGCTGCCCGTAGCGAGCAGCAGTGCGTCAGGCTTGCCTCCCGGAGCGTCGGATAAAACATAAGCGCCCTTTTGCGCGCCAGAAGCGGGGGCGTACTTCAACCGGTCCAGCGTGACCAAATTCTGGCGCGAAAGCACCATAACGGCAGGAGTGTGGCGGTCCTTCATCACGTATTTCCACATTTCGACCACTTCATTGGCATCTCCCGGGCGCCAAACCATCAGCCCAGGCGTGGCACGAAGGGAGATCAACTGTTCGATAGGCTGGTGCGTAGGACCGTCTTCACCAACTCCAATCGAATCGTGGGTGAAAATGAAGATTACGGGAATCTCCATGATCGCCGCCAGACGAATTGCCGGCTTCAGAAACTCGCTGAAAATCATGAAAGTGGAGCCGAAAGCACGAATCTTGGACAATGCCAATCCGTTGACGATGGCGCCCATGGCGTGCTCGCGAATGCCGAAGTGAAGGTTGCGTCCGCCGTAGCTTTCCGCAAGGAAATCGCCGGCTCCTTCGAAGGTGAGACGCGTCTTGGTTGACGGAAACAAGTCCGCCGCTCCGCCGATAAGCCACGGCACGCCCTGCGCCACCATGTTTAGAACCTTGCCGGAAGATTCGCGCGAAGCCATGCCCTTGGCATCGGCCGGAAACGCAACGATCTTCTTGTCCCAGCCTTCTGGAAGCTGGCGGTGCTGCATGCGATAGAGGTCTTCCGCCAGCGATGGATGTTGCGCCTTGTAGGAATTGAATAGAGCGATCCATTTTTCGCGAGCTTCATGGCCGCGCTTGCCGGTGATGTTCTTGAAATTGTCGTAGACGCCATCGGGAACGTAGAATTTTTTGTCCTCGGGCCAGCCGTAGGCGCGCTTGGTGAGCTTGATTTCTTCCTCGCCGAGCGGTTCACCGTGCGCGCCGCTGGTGTCCTGCTTGTTCGGGGCGCCGTAGGCGATATGGCTGTCAACAATAATGAGCGTGGGACGATCGCTGGACTTCTTGAAGACGTTCATGGCGCGCTCGAGCATCTCGAGGTCGTTTGCATCGCCGACGCGCGTGACGTTCCATCCGTAGCCAATGAAGCGAGTGGCGACGTCTTCGGTGAACGCCCACGACGTGTTGCCTTCGATGGTGATCTTGTTGTTGTCGTACATCCAGCAGAGGTTCGAAAGCTTGAGGTGGCCCGCAAGAGAGGCCGCTTCGCTGGCGACACCTTCCATCATGTCGCCGTCACCGCACGTGGTATAGACGTCGTAATTGAACATTTCGAAGTTCGGGCGGTTGAAGTGAGCCGCCATCCACCGGCTGGCCATCGCCATGCCGACGCTCATCGCAAGGCCATGACCGAGCGGACCGGTAGTGGCTTCAATTCCAGAGCACCAGCGGTATTCAGGATGCCCGGCGCATTTACTGTTGAGCTGACGAAATCGCTTGATGTCGTCGAGCGTGACGGAGACTTGCCCCGGCGTTTCATACTCGGGATTGACAGCTTTTACCTGCGTGAGGTGAAGCATCGCGTACAGAAGCGTGGAGACGTGGCCGCCAGAAAGAACGAAGCGGTCGCGATTTGGCCAGATTGGATCGTCGGGATCAAAACGCAGGAACTTTTGCCAGAGAGTGTACGCGACCGGCGCAAGCGCCATGGCAGTTCCAGGATGGCCTGAGTCCGCCTGTTGCACGGCATCCATGGCTAGAGTTCGGATGGTGTTGATGCAAAGCTTGTCCATCTCTGCGTTAGTCACGAGCATCCCTCCCGGGAAGTTCTTTGCGAAAAACGGGGGCCAAGAAGCGCGGCATCAATGACTAAAACCAATCTTCGTGATTCTGCCTGTGTGGAGGATCAAGCGTTAGTCGCTTCTTCCGCCGGCACATTAGAGGCCGGACACCGCCGAAATGGCATGCGTGGCACATGGTTTTAGCTCTTTTGGGAAAGCTCCGTCAAGGGAAACTTGGAGAGCGACAGGTGTCGCGCCGATCTGAAACGAAATTCACTGGAAATTCACTTGAACTCGAGCGGCGAATGGCTTGGAAAGCGCCCTTAAATGCTGGCGACTGATCCGCCGTCAACGCGGTAGTTCGCGCCTGTTATGAACGACGCCTGATCGGAAGCGAGGAACACGACAATCCCGGCCGTCTCATCCGAAAGGCCCGCCCGCCCAAGCACAATGTTAGGACGCTTTTCCTCAAGGAAATTGCGTTCCGCGAGTTCCACGCTAAGTCCGTGCAGCCGGGCCTGTTCTTCGAGCATTTCCTGGACCAGCGGAGTGCGAATGAACGCGGGCGAGACGGTATTTACGAGAATGTTGTTCTTACCGTAGGCCTTGGAGAGGCTTTTCGTCAGATTGTTGAGCGCGGCTTTCGACGCGTTGTAATGAGGCATGAAGGCATCCGGCTGAGTGCCGGATTCGGAGGAAATATTGATGATTCGGCCCCATTTTTGCTTCTGCATCCAGGGTAGCGCGGCACGACAGGCTCTAACAGCGGAAAGAACATTCAGCTGGAAAATTGCCAACCATTCATCGTCGCTCAAATCTTCGAATGCGCCAAAACGGCCGATTCCGCCCGCGTTGTTGACAAGGATATGGATCGTCCCAAACTTCTTCACCGTCTCGTCGATGAGCCTGTTTATGTCATCAGGCTTGTTGACGTCGGCGACGATGCTGAGAACGTTTCCCTTCGCGCCCTGCATTCCGGCGGCGGCTTTTTCGAGCTCGACCTTGCTGCGGGCGCTGATCACCACTTGGCAGCCTTCTCGCGCGAGCGCCGACGCGATCGAATACCCGATTCCCTTGCTTGACCCGGTGACGACCGCAACTTTGCCGTTTAGTCCCAAGTCCATTTTCGACTATCTCCTTCAGCGGCCTTGCGCGCCGAATCAAACGCGGGGGCGACCAAGCGGCTAGTGTACATTCCCCGGGCAAAATGACAATCTAAACACTGGTTGGCTGATTGGAGATCTCGAATGCGATTGAAATTCATGCAGCGGCCTTTCGCGGTGTTCCTGACGGCACTGTTGGTCCCGAACGGCGGCTTCGCCCGGCTTCGGAAAACGCCTGAACCGCAAAAAGAACTTACGGTTTCAGCGGCGATTAGCTTGAAAGACGCGCTGGACGAAATTGCGAAACTCTATGGTACAGAAGCGCCCGGCACGGTGATCCATTTCAATCTCGGCGCGTCCGGCACGCTGCAGCGCCAGATCGAGCAAGGCGCTCCGGTGGATATTTTTATTTCGGCGTCAGAGGACCAGATGGACTCCCTCGAATCACGTGGGCTCGTGCTAGCAGGTACACGGCGGAATCTGGTGAAGAACACAGTTGTGCTGGTGATTCCAAAGGCGGGGAGCGTGATTTCGAGTTTTCAGGATCTTGCCCGGCCGGAAGTGAAGCACATTGCTATCGGTGAACCTGGGACTGTGCCCGCCGGAAAGTACGCCCAGGAAGTATTAACCCACTTCAAATTTTACGAGCAATTGAAACCCAAGTTTGTGCTTGGCAAGGATGTGCGTCAGGTGCTGACTTACGTGGTCACCGGTAACGTCGATGCGGGCATCGTTTATGCGACGGACGCGCAAACTTCGGCCGAAGTGAGAGTTGTTGCAACGGCGCCGGAGGATTCGCATTCGCCGGTGAACTACCCTGCGGCTGCATTGAAGGGTTCCAAAGAACCAGCCGAAGCGAAACGTTTTCTGGAGTTTCTCGTGGGGGCAAGGGCACAGGAAGTTTTCGAGAAATATGGATTCAAGCCCGTGGACCAGAGAAAAATCGCTGCGAGCGCGCAGTGACTAGGGCGTGATCGTAAAGGTATAACTTCCGTTGCAATCGAAATTTTCCGGCCCGAGCGGAATCCAGTCAAATTGATTGAGATCGATGCGCGCGTAAAAGAGCGAGGCTCCGTTGGGAATCGAAGCGTAGAGTTCCCCGCCAGGGCCGGTGGTGCCCACATAATCGCCCTGGAGAAAGATGTGCACGATTGCCCCCGTCCAATTGTCTACGTGAATGAGGCAAACTCCCTGGGCGGTGCTGCCCGTCTTCACCTTTAATTTATTTGCAGCCAGTGTGGCGACGCTTTCCTGGGGACTCGTCGTCACGCGCGTCTTCACGTTGGGATCGGTTCCGGACATGGGCAAATGGCCCTTCGTCTTAAGAACTTTTCGCTTGGTCGACGCCGTGCTTTTCGCCGCGGACTGATCCTGTTGCGCCGCAGCGGGGGTTGCGAGAATAAAACCCAACAATATCATCGGAAGCACAAGCATGTTGGAAAGCCGTTTGAAGACGCGGATCGAGTTCATGAATGGTTTCTCCTATCCCGGAAACCATAGCCTCACAAACCGGTGATGATTGTCAACGGGGTTCACCTAGTGAAGAGCAGGCGCTTTGCTTTTCGCATGGGACGATAGAAGAGCGAACTGTTCGGCGAGAGGCGCGCCAAAACGCGCGCCAACAGTGTCCGCGAGAGCGACTGCAAATCGATGTGGCGGCGATGCCGATGAATGCGGATGACGCGGCCGAGAAATTGGTCCGCGGAGACGGGCAAATCCTCTCCATCGAGCGCGTCGCCTTTGGTGATCAACGCGGAGGCTTCAACATGAGACTGCGCATCAGCCAGGAGCACTCGCCGCAAAACCCGATGCACGAAGAACCGGCCGCCCCGCTCGAAGAGAATCACATCGCCGGGAGACGCGGCATCAAATTCGCATTTGCGCACGAACAATAGGTCCCCTGGACGGATCCAGGGAAACATGCTGCCGCCCAGCGCGCGCAGACAAGCGGAACCGCGATTGCGAATATTCCGGGAGATATACTCCGGCTGTCTCGTGAAATTCACAGGCGAATTTTCCGCTTGGGTTGCAGTGGAAACCGCGGCCAAAGATGAAGCCATCAGGGGGTCAGCTCCACGAACTGCGTTGCGACAGGCTGTCCGTCAAGGGATGCGCGCACGGACCAGTTGCCGGTCATCTGGCGTTGCGAGATCGCGGTCCCAACCACCGGAAACGTTCGCTGCGCAGAGAAAGGTCCAGCAGAACTCCCAAGTATCAGGAACCCGTCCTGAGTGACTCGATACGCTGCGCCGCCGGGAATAAGAAGCTCAACACTTTCGGTGTGATTTCCCGCTGGGACGTTTTCCCAATTGATTTTGACGACCAGGTCGCGCAGCGACGCGACGCTGAACGATGAAGCAGGCGGGCACGAAGCAACGCCGTCGTCGCAAAACGAAATACTCGCGCTCACCGCAGGAGGCGGTGCGCCTCCTCCGCTGCCGGACATCGATTGCATTTGGCAGGCCGACACGCTAGAAAGCATGAAAGCCGTGATGCTGCCGAGGAGCAGCTTCGTCAACTCTCTTTGCCGTTTCGGCGATCGCAAGAACACAATTTTTCTCCTCATCAAAACGGAATTGCAAATCCGTAAGAGCGCTGGTCGGTGGTGGCGACGTAAACTCGCGAGAGTGTGAGGTCGAGGCTCACATTGCCAATAATCGCCGGGCTGCCGACGTTGATCGTGTTTACGTACATCTTGAAGTCGTCTGTGCCGGTCGAAAGATCGATCTCGTGGATAAATCCGTCGCTGCTGCCCACGTAAACCTTCGAAAGATTCGAGTCACCGATTGGCGCGCTGGGCGCCGCAATCGGTATCGTAAATAACGAAGTGAATTTGTTCGCGGCTTTGTCGTACTGCACGATGTGGACGTTGGCGGCGCCTGAATAGACGATCGTGTATGGCGACTTGAAGCCGAGCACGAGGGGAAACCCCACCGTGGCGCCGTCGGCGACAGCCGGTGTAAAGGTATTCAGCGTCGCACCGGTAACCGGGTTAATCGCGAACAGCGTGCTGTTGCCTACCGAACAAACGCCGGCGTTGAGCGTGTATCCGCCATTTGCTGTGAACAAAACGTCGCTTGAGAAAGTGAGTGACGGTGACACGTCCATGTCGCCAAGCGCGGCGCTAAACAACACGTTGCCCGGAGAATTGGGGCTGAGCTTCCACAGACTTGGCTGCGCGTTTCCGCAAGCGCTGTGACTCGTTATCCAAATTGCGCCATTCACGTAATCGATCAGCGGAGTAGAAGTGACGATATCGAGGGGAGGAATGCCGGAGTTGCCAGTCAGCGTCCAAATGTTAGTACCGTTGTTGCCATCGAGCGCCACGATCTGATTCGCTTTGGTAGTCGCTGCGTTGTTAGTGCCAAGCACTACCAGATCGTGCGTCGGAGTAAAGGACGGGCCGCTCAGCGATTTCAGCTGAACGGACGAGCTACCGACAAAGTTATTTGTCGTGGTGGCGCCAGTTGGATTCACGACCCAAAGAACCTGGCCTGTGTCGGTGGCGACGGCGTAGACGAGGCCGTCGTTATCAGCGACGTAAATCACATTCGAGCCAAGCGACGAGTCTGCTGCATCAATTATGGGCGAGCGGCTATCGACCGGCCCGCCGAGCGAAATCGGCAGATATTTCCGGAGCCCCGTATTTGGGTCGATGCCGAACAAGAGATTCGTGCCCGAGCCCACGACGATTACGGAGCCGGGGAACAATGAGGGCGCCGCCAAATCAGTGGAGAATGTAGCGTTGACCCAACTCGAACTTTCCTGAGTGGCTGCCGTGGTATTTGGTGTCGCCGAAATCTCCTCGGTGTAGGTCGATCCATTTCCGATCGGCTGGTCCGAGTAGAAGTTAGCGGCGTCGCGCAAGAAGACTTTATAGAAATACGTTGAACCATTCACAGGCGCGCCGCATGGGTCGTTCGCGGCGTTGTCCGTGTAGGTTTGCGCTCCCGAGAAGTCGTCAAAGACTACTTGGCCGTTTCCGACCGAAAGGCAAGTACCAGCTGGGTGCCCGGCGAGCGGATCGACTGTGTCGGTCGGGACCGAACCCTTGTCGACCGGCAACCCCAGGCGCCTGAGGATCAGGACGCCCTTGTACGGTTCGCCCGGATTCACCGTACCGATCGGCGAGGGAATCACCCAGTTGAGAGTTACGCTTCCGTTCCCAGGTGCAGCCGTCAGATTTTTTATATTTTGAACGAAGGTAATGTTGAGCCGGGGAGCGTTTGCGCTGGAGCCTTCGATTGAACCGAACGTGGTGGTGAATCCAGCGCCACCGGCACTCTCAGCCTGATCTCTGATCAGCGTTCCGTAGTTTCCCGACCCGTTGTACCAACTCTGAAGATCGGATGTGATTGTAAATTGCGCGGGCCCGGTGCCCGAGACAGTGGCCGTTCCTGTTGCCGCGTTTAGGACATCGCCGCCGGGTGCGCCCCACAGCAAGTTAGCCACTCTGGTGTTCCAAGTCACTTCGGGTTGGTGAAAAAAACTCGTGACGCGGTATGCGCCGTAGGTTCGCGTGTTCCCGGCCGACGCGTTCGTACTAGTCACCTGAAGCGTCAGCGTGGCAGCTTTGATGCCAACATTCGGTAGAGCTGACAGGTCAAACTCAATGAGAGCGCGCTGGTTCCTATTTGCACTTCGCGATTCGACTGTTACGGTTGAATTCCCCGTGAAGTTGTTATTGGGAGACGCCTGATTGATAGTGGCATCCGCGGCGCGCGGCTGTGTGTTGCTCGCAGTAATTGTGATCGTTTCGCGAGCAAGAAGAGGCATCGCCAGACTACATCCGAAAACTACGGCCAATATCGGCGGCGAAATCCTCCGACCGGCAGTCGATCCTCTCGAATTGCCCCTCTCTTTTTTTGCCTTATTCATGGACCAACTTTCCTCTCGACGCGAATTCCGCGCCCACTCGCAACCGTTCACGACCGGCGCGGCGCGCCGTGGCAAGACGCACCCTGTCCAGGCAGCTTGCCGCACGCAAGCGCCAGAGTTTCGTAAATGGGTTCGGAAACGCAGCGAGGCTTCACGTAAGGTTTCTTGCCTTTTTTCTTGCCTTTTTCCTTCCCTTCACTCGCCGCCTTTTTTTGTATTCGCTCCATTGCTTCCCCTGAGATCGACAGCCTTAAGCACTCGCCTGTGGGAGCACATTAAGTGGTGGAACCTTGCACGAGACAGCGTCGCGTCCGTTCTTTACATGAAGAGCGCTTACAGGATCCTCGACGCCAGCAATCCGGGCTTTCAGTTCCGCGAGTTCGCATGCGCGCTCGTAGGCACCCAGCAAATCGCCCCCTTCCATCTGAGCCAAACCGGGGCACCGTTCGCAGTGCGAGCGAATCGTGCAACTGGAACAAACTGGTAACTGCGATTCGCGGACCCCGCGCACTCGATTCATCTCGTTCGAGTGATACCAGATTTCCTCGAAGCGCTCGCGGCGAACATTTCCCGTTGCTACCGGCATCTGCACACAAGGAAACACATCACCGTACGGCGAAATGTAGCAACTGTTGTGGCCGGCGCTGCAAGGGATGTCGTCGTACGCATGGCTCTCGAGCCCGCTCGCGCTCGAGCTTCCGGTTGCTCCGGTTGCCAAAGAAGGCTGAGACACATCATCGCGATCGCAAGATTTCGGGTTGAAAATGGGGTCCTGCAGAATCGGCAGCAGATCCTGCGACGGATTCCGCAGCGACAATATGCTAGTGCCGCCATCCATCTTTGGCGTGATGGTCAGGTCGAGAATGTAGGGAATACGCAGCTCTTCCGCTAGCGCTTGGACGCCGCGATATGCGGCGAGGTTATGAGTCATCAACGGGCACGCGATTTTCACGTGTAGCCCTTGCCCTTGCAGCAATCGTATGGCAGCCAGCGACCGTGCGAGCGACCCGCGCACTTTTGTTATGGAGTCGTGAACTTCGGGATCGGCGCTGTAAATGCTGATTTGGACCCCGCGCACTCCCAACTCCTGTAGCCGCCGGGCTTTCTCGGCGTCAACCAGCAAAGCATTGGTCTTCACGCTCACATCGAAAAGAAGCCTTCGCGCGTAGGCAATCAGTTCAAATAGATCCTGCCGGAGAAAAATTTCGCCGCCGCTCAGCGTAAGAAACAGGGTTCCCGCTTCCGCGAGCTGTCTAAGCACGCATTCAATTTCCAGCGTAGTCATCTCGCCATAGTCTTCGTGGTCGAGATAGCAATGAATGCATCGCTCGTTGCAGCGGTAGGTGAGGTCGAGATGGACATTCCAGGGAAGGTGCCGTTCCACCGTCCTGCGAATCCAGCGATCCATCACAGGGGTGCTCGGCATTTCCTTAGCCTGCCACCGGGGCTGCAACTAACAGTAGCCGCTTTTCTTCCAGTGCTTCGATCAGTTCGGCTGCATCCGCACGGGCGGCTTCAAGCGCGACGTCAAACTCGGCGGCCAGTTCCGCGGCGATCTCATCGCAGCTGCGGATTCCATCGGCGTATTTCCAGATTAAGCTCGCCGTTTCATTGAGTTCATGGACCTGGCTGTCTTCCGGCGAAATGATAACGATTTCGCCGTCAACCTCTCGCCAGGCCAGGCTGGGATTTCGCGCCGGAGATTCAATCATGGCGCCACCTCCTTCCAGAATTCGGTGCCGCGGCGGAAATGAAGCCTCTGACACGGAACCTGCCCGATCAAGCCAACCAGCGTTTGCAGGAGCGCTTCATTCGCGTCCTTATCCGAGGTGAAGAACAAAACGCATGGCAGCAAAGCACGCAGAATTTCCTTCTTGGAGATCGCTTCCACGCGGTCTTCCGGCGCCTGCACGAGCGAATAGATTCCAGCCAAAGGAAAGCGATCGTTCCGCCCGGCGGCGCGAAACTCTCCCCAGAAAGGTGTTCCGTGGGCTTGCCAACAGCCGTCGGTAAATCGCAGGAGCGAGATTTCGTCGGTGAGTACGCTTCCTTCGGGCGACAGCGAAGCAACGGTGCTCTTCCCGGCGCCGGATCGCCCAGCAAACACGTAGGCGCGGCCGTTGCGGACTATAGTTGCCGCGTGAAGCAAGAATCCGCGCCTTGGCAGCAGCATCATTGTGAGCAGAATTCTCAACAAAGAATCGAGAGCATACTCATGGCGAACGCCCCGAAATTCTGCGCCGGAACGCCGCAGAATCACGGACGCGTCGTCCAAATCGTAAGAAAATGCGGTTGGCTCTCGTTCGTCTTGCTCTTTCGGTCGCAGGACAATCGGTAGCCCCGGACCTAATGCCGCAGTGAACTCGCGATACCGCTTGAGGGCTTGTTGAAGCAAAAGCTCTTCAGGAATAAACAGGGAGAAGGGAATACTCCCTATGGATATTTGTAGTGGCCGGTCGGAATCCGGCTTCAACGGTTGAGCGAAAACCAAGCCTACCCCCAAAATCAGCCGCGCGTCGCAAGGCAACGCGCGGCGATCCGCCCACGAACAGTGGTAACTTCGATTAAATTGTCCCTATGAAACGAGAGGGAGCCAATGACAGTCTCAGCTTGCGACAAACTGGGGTCAACTGAGGATTGTGCGGGGCGTGTCGTTAATGTGACTAGTTCGCTAGAACGTGGCTCGATTGGAAGTTGCAGCGGCTGCTATGTGCTGCGGTTCGGCCATCCATATTTCCGGAGAAGTCGAAGCGGCCGCAATACCAAGTAAAGGGGGGCGAGCGCCGGAGGTAGACGCACCATTAACCAGTCTTCTTCGGCCGGAACTACCGCCAAACGGATAGCATAGCGCCAGCCAGCGGATGCGCTGGTGAGCATCCGGCGTCGAAAGTGGAACCTGCCCGCTGCATCGAGTACGGGCAAATCCCGGCTCAAGATACGGGCTGACACCTCGCTCGCAACCGCCATGGCGATGTGGTCCGCTCCGACGCGCTTAGCAATTACTTCGGGTAAAGGAGCGCTTAACACTCGATTCGCCAGGGCTAGCCCGACGTGAAGCATCCTCTCGGCGTGCAGCGATTCCGCCCGCCGAAACGCGGCGTCCCAATCCAGCGCCGGACAAGCCTGAATCAGTTCCGAGATGTCGGCGATCCAAGACAAGCGTTCCCAGAAATCCTTAGATCCGTGGATGCAGAGTATTGGCAGGCCGTCTTCCGCCGAGAATGTTAGAACCTCGTAGCCACCCAGCATCACCGGAACTCGATTTCGCGACAATTCCTGAAGGTCAGGTATCACGGGGAAATGCCGCAGGGTGATTTCCGTGTGCAGCTCGACCATCACGCGGCGTTCCTGGTCGCGGTAATTGTATTCGCCCGGGACAAGCGAGGCGGCGGCATGGGCGGAGAGAATCCAATCGAACTTGGGTCGATAACCGAGCTCCAGCATCGCCCGGTGCGCTCTCGGCATGTCGCGTTGGCGGAGGACGACGTCGAGATCTTCGAACTCGCGCCGCGTCACATCTCCGTATGCTTGCGCCGCCAGAACAGGCCCTTTGTACGGGGTGGCCTGAATGTCCTCGGAGCGAAATACCTCGAGGATTTTCGTCAACTCAGCCGTGAGGAAAAGGCTGCGGACCGTGTTCGCGCGGTTCGCAGCAGTGAGCCGTTCCCGGTGTTCGAGCGGAACTCGATCCGCGGCGGCCGTGCGGAACTGCGCGTTGAGAAGCGGCATGACAGAGTTCTCCGCGGCCTCCGAAAGCAGGTAATCCCAATCGATTGAACCCTCCGTTAGACCGCGGATCTCCTCGGCAATTTCGGGAGTCACGCGGGTTCTTGCGCAGAGTGCGAGCAGCCGCTTTTCCCGGGACGCTGAAGGCTTCGCGAAATTGTTCATCGGGATTCCATACGGCGTTGGGAAATACTACGCCATTTGCGCGAACGCAACCGGAGGATTTTCTTGAGAAGCGAGTGCTCGGAGCCACTATTTCGTGGCTGTACAGAGGCGATTAGTTGGTCTGACGTGCGGAGAGAAATCCGCTTAAAAAACGAAACGCTGCGGGCAACCTGACTGCACCTCAAGCCGCGAGCGGATGCAGGAAACGCACTTGCGGTTCAAGTCTTCGACCCAGTTTCAGTAGTTTTTCGCTCAGGCAAAGAGCGTTGAGTCCTGCCCGGCCGCACACGACCTCGAAATCCGCTGCGCTCTGAAATAAGAATTTCTGCGCGTCATGCCGAGTCCGCGCCGTTCCGAATCGCCAATCTTCCACGGCTTTCACGATTACTGCGGTCCAAAGACGGTGTTCCCCGATGGATTCTTCCGTAATCGTGTGCTGCGAACCTGCGACTGTGTGCAATGCGGTGGTTTTCATTTGCCTATCCCCTTTCTGCCCTAGGGATTCCCGTTTCCCTCGATCTGCTCCATCCCCGTAACCTCGAATGATGCACAAACAGCGCCAATCAAGACGCAACTCGCGGCGATTCTGTGAGAGCGTTAAGAACCTTAGATTCTGCGCGATGCGGCGAAGACAGAGCCTGCGATTATTTTTTCTTGACTGCACGGCGCGCGAGGAATGCCTTGCAGCGGAGCACGCGTTTCACTTAGGTACAAAAGGAGCGGTGCAGAAAGCAAGCCTCTACAATTCCGAAAGGGCATTTGCCAGGTCGGCCTGGAGATCGCTTACACCCTCGATCCCCACGGACAGGCGCACTAGATTGTCCGTGATGCCTAGGCGCTCCCGGTGTTTAGGAGCGAGGTCCCGATGGGAGGAAATCGCGGGATAGAGAATCAAGCTCTGTACGTCGCCCAGTGACGTGGCCTTCAGGAAAAGCTTGAGCGAATCAGCAAATCGAAAAATATCAGCGCGTTGCGCGTCGCGGATCAGTATCGTAACCACGCCGCCCGCCATTCCGCCTGAGAATAATTCCCGGCAGCGTTTCACGTCCGGATGCGTCGCCAAACCCGGATAGTAGACCCGCTCAATACGGGGATGACGCGAGAGCCACTCGGCCAGTTTCTGAGCGCTCTGGCACTGGTGGGCAAACCGCAGCGGTAACGTTTTCAGTCCTCTTAGCACCAGCCACGCTTCGAAAGGTCCCAGAATCGCTCCAACAAGCCGGGAAAAGTGTCGCACCTCTTCCGAGAATTCTTGTCGTGTAACAAGAATGCCGCCGGTGAGATCGCCGTGCCCTCCTAGATATTTCGTTGCACTGTGCACCACAAAATCGGCTTCCAGTTCTAATGGGCGCAGTAGTACAGGCGTCGCAAAAGTGTTGTCCACGATGACACGGCACTGGCGCGTGTGGGCGTCGGCGATCAGCGCCGGGAAATCCGGAATTCGCAGTAGCGGATTCGTCATGCTCTCGAGCAGCAGCACTTTGGGATTCAGCGCCCATATTCTTTCGATTCCCTCGCGTGAAAACACATCTGTAAATTCCACTCGAACGCCCCAACGCTCCACCACGTCCGTGAGAAATTTTACCGTTACACCGTAAAGATCCTGCGAGGCGACGATCGTTGCGCCCTTCTCAATTCCAGCCGCCATCAGCGACATCAGAATTGCGGACATGCCCGAGGCGTAGCTGAAGGCCACGCCGCCTCCTTCGAGCGACGCAACCGCCTGCTCGAGCGCCGCATTGGTCGGATTGTCGTGTCGCGTGTATGTGAATCCGCTGCGCTCTCCCGTAGCGATCGCATCGATGTCTGCCAGATGATCGTAGAGAAAAGTCGCGGAGCTGTAGATGGGCGTCGACATTGGAAGAAAGTCGCCGGCTTTCACTCGCTCGCCGGCGTGAACCGCTCGCGTAGAAAGATCCTTCTCGTCGAGGTCGCCCGCCATAGAAACTCCTCTGGGTTCGGATGCAGAGAGTCCACATGCTATCTGCCGCGGCATGCGAAATCAACCGGACCCCGCGCAGCGATCCGGACGGATGGATTTCTCGGGTCGGTTTGGCATGAGGGAGAAACCGATTGAGGAATTACTGTACGGTTTCGGCGGTGAGTAATTCGCGCAGCTTCGAGGCTAGCGTAACCATTGTGAAAGGCTTCTGAAGCAGCACGGCGTCCGTCTCGAGAATCCCGTGATGGACCACCGACTGGTCCGTATAACCAGACATGTAAAGAACCTTGATACCGGGACGGATCTTCGTAACCCGGACGGCCAGCTCGCGCCCGCTGATCCCAGGCATCACTACGTCCGTCATCAAAAGCTGAATCGGTCCGGCGTGCATGGCTGCCAGTTCAAGCGCCGTGTGTCCGTCTTCCGCTTCGATCACGGAGTAGCCGCTCATCTCGAGATATTCGCGGGCCAATTCGCGAACACCCTTCTCGTCTTCCACAAGCAGGATGGTTTCGGTGCCTCGCGGTATAGACTGCGAGTCAGGCTGGCCCTCCCGTCCCACTCGAGCATGCTCTTCCTCGATTCGCGGCAGATAGACTTTGAAACTGGTTCCGCGCCCCGGCTCGCTGTACACCCACACGTATCCGCCGCTCTGCTTTACGATACCGTACACCGTCGCAAGTCCAAGACCGGTTCCCTTGCCTTTTTCTTTCGTCGTAAAGAACGGCTCGAAAATATGCGCTTGTGTGGCCGCGTCCATTCCGCAGCCGTTATCGATGACGGCAAGCATCACGTATCTTCCCGGCGACAATACAGCCGGTGGATGCGCGTAGGAAGCATCGAGCTCCACGTTGCCGGTTTCGATCGTGAGGCGGCCGCCTTCCGGCATGGCGTCGCGCGCATTGACCGCGAGATTTAGGATTACCTGTTCGATCTGGCTGCGATCGGCCTTGACCAGTCCCAGTTCTCGCGCCGAAGAAACTTCGAGCGCAACGTCTTCGCCAATGAGCCGCCGCAGGATCTTTTCCATATCTGTAACAACGCTCTGAATGTTCAAAATTTTCGGCGCGAGCATCTGTTTGCGGCTAAACGCGAGCAGTTGGCGTGTCAACGATGTCGCGCGCTGTGAAGCCATTTGAATCTGCTCGGCATTGCGCCGGAGCGCGTCGCCCGCAGGCAGTCGTTCTGCAAGCAAATCTGCGTAGCCCTGAATAACCATAAGCAAGTTGTTGAAATCGTGCGCGATTCCTCCGGCCAGCCGCCCTACCGCTTCCATTTTTTGCGCTTGGCGTAACTGCTCTTCGAGTTGTTTCCTGTCCGTGATGTCGAGCGACATGCAGATCGCGCCCTGCACTTCTCCATCGGCGCCGCGCAACGGCTCCGCGTGGCATGCGTACGAGCCGCCCTTCCACTCGACGTGAAACGTTACAGGTTCGCCGGTGACTGCGCGCCGGTGGGCGGCCACTGGCAATAAAGTGGGATCCGCCGTCTCAAAATAATCCAGCAGCGACATGCCCACGATTTGATTTGGTTTCATCCCCAGGCGAGTCAGTCCCGCACCAAGGCAAGAGGTAAATAGAAGATTCTTATCGACTGTCCATAAAACCGCTGGCAATTGCTCCACCAAAACGCGCAGCTGCGCTTCGCTTTCGCGCACTTTTGCTTCCGCGCGCTTTCGTTCAATGGCAACCGCAATCTGTCCGCCCACGGACGAAAGAAACTCGAGATCGCGTTTCGTGTAGGCGTTGTCCTCCTCGTAATGCTGCACCACCAAAACTCCGATGGTCGCTGCCGGCGTGCGTAGCGGTGCACCCAGCCACGATGGCGACGGTGTGCCGACCAGCTCCACATCGCCTATTTCCGCCAGATGATCGAACACCCTCTGAGGAATTAGCATCGCTTGTCCGGTGTGAAAAACGTATGCCGTACAGCTTCGGCCCACTTGTTGCGGCGGCGGCGCAACGTCGTATTGGTCCACGAAAAACGGAAAGTGAAACATGCTCGTCGAGGGCTCGTACAAGGCGACGAAGCAATTCTCCGCGTACAGCACTTTCTTCAGCGCGACGTGAATCAGCCGCAGCAAATCATCCAGGTTATCTGTCACGTTCACCGCGTGGATGATTTCAAAACCGACTTGGCGTTCCAGCTCGGCGCGCCGCCGCGTGGTAATATCTTCGATTGTCCCTTCGTAGCCCGCGATTTTGCCATTCGCGTCGCGCACGACTCGGGCGTTTTCCGAGATCCAGATTTTCGAGCCGTCTTTCCGCCGGACCTGGTATTCGAAACCCTCGATCACTCCGCTTTTTTCGATAATCCGCTTGAACTCTTCGCGTACTTGCGGATCCGCATAGGTTTCCGCGCCGATGTCGCGCACGCTCTGCGTCATTTCCTCCGGGGTGGCGAACCCACACATCCGCGCGAGCGCGGGATTCACGCTGAGGTACGTCCCCTCCGGCGTTGTCTGGAAGATTCCCTCCACGGCCCCTTCGAAGAGTCGGCGGAACCTCTCCTCCGTCTTGCGTTGTGTCTCCTCCGCGCGACGCCGCTCTGTAATGTCCTCATACATCCCGAAGCTCCCGATGAGCTTCCCGTTCACCTTCAGAGGTACCCCCAGTATCTGAACGTCTACGAGCGATCCATCGCTTCGGCGGCGCTGCGACTTTGACCGCACCACTTCTCCCGCACCGGCCCGCTGACTTAGTCTCACCGCTTCCGCGTTCATTTCGGCGGGCGCAACCAAAGGATCGAGCTCCGCGCCAGCAACATCCGACTGTTGATAACCAAACAGTTGCTCGAATGCGGGATTGCACATCTCAATGCGGCGATTCGCGTCCAGAACAACAATCGCCAGCGGATTGCTTTCGGTAAGCGCCTGCAGGTAAGCGGTATGCTCGGCCGGGGTGTGGACGTGTGCTTCGCGCGCAGCTTTCGTTGGCTGCCCCGCGCGCGAGGTTGTCTTTCGTTTAGAACGGGACTTTACGGATGGTTTCGGCATAACCCTGAGAGAGCTAAGCCTCGGATCTCACCACCGGCTCCGGGCAAAGAACCCCACACGTTAGATATAAACGCGCTTCGCCAGCCCGAACAATGGTACGTTCGTACCAAAGCCACACATTTGATTACACTTACGATCGAACTGCCGGCGCGGTCGGATCACTCCACAGGTAAGTGACGCCTTAACGAAATGCCTATCTCAACGGTGGAGGTTCTGGAATCGCCCCGCCATCTTTGCGAGGGTCGGAAGCACCATAGTTGACGCCCGTCGAAAAATTGCGGCGAACAGCTTGTCCTCCGCCAACTTTAGGCGAGAAATTAGACAACACCTGGATTTGGTGCCCGCGCTTTTCGAGCGCTTGGCGAACTTCGGCGGGAACGCGATCTTCCATTGCAACATCGCATCCCGCGAAAGTCTGCTTGGTAAACCGCGCCGTTTCGAGGGACGCCTGAATGTTCATTTCGAAATCCGCCACGTCCGAAACGAACTGTGCATGCGCCTGCGCTTGGTTGAACCCGCCCATAATGCCAAAGGCGATGCGCTCGTCGCCGCGCGACATGAATGCCGGAATAATCGTGTGCAGAGGACGCTTCCGACCCGCCAGTGCGTTCGGTGACGCCGAGTCGACGCTGAAGAGTCCCCCGCGATTCTGCAGCACAAATCCGGTTCCGTCGGCCACAAGACCCGAACCGAAGCCGCTGAAGTTGCTTTGAATCAGCGAGACCATGTTCCCGTCGCGGTCTACCACGCTCAGGTAGGTCGTATCGCCCGCCGCCGGAAACGCCGGCTCGCCCGCTGCAGCGCCGCAATTCGCCTTCGCCATGTCGATCAGCTTGGCGCGCTTCGCCGCGTAATCCTTTGAAAGCATTCCCGCGACGGGCACGCGGCTCACCCGCGGATCAGCAACGTAGCGCAACAAGTCCGAATACGCGAGCTTCTTCGCTTCAATCATGGCGTGCAAAGCATCCGTCGAATGACGGCCGAATTGCGCGAGCGGAAAATTCTCCATAATGTTCAGCATTTCGAGTGCGGCGATTCCCTGCCCGTTCGGCGGAATCTCGTAGACGGTCCAGCCGTGATAAGTCGTCGAAATCGGCTCGACCCATTCGCTCGAATAATCCGCAAGGTCTTCCGCGCTCATCGTGCCGCCAAGCGCCGCCGAGTACGCAACAATCCTCTTCGCGATATCGCCTTTGTAAAATGCGTCGCGGCCTCCCTGTGCGATCAATTCGAGCGAATGCGCGAGGTCGGGGTTCCGAAAGATGTCGCCCAGCCGCGGCGCTTTCCCGTTAACAAGAAAGGTGACAGCCGCATTGTTGTCCTTGGGCTGCCGCTCCTCGAACTCCCAGTACTGCGCGTCCCATTCCGGCACCGGAAATCCTTCGCGCGCATAGTGAATCGCCGGTGCAATCACTTCCGAAAACTTCTTGTTGCCGAAACGCGAGAGAAGCTTTGACCAGCCGTCGACCGTGCCAGGAACCGTGACGGAATGAATTCCAAACAGCGGCATTCCTTCAATGCCTTTACTCTTGAGGAATTCGATCGTGAGCCTGGCCGGCGCCCAGCCGCTCGCGTTCAAACCGTAAAGCTTTCCCGTCTTCGCTTCGTAAACGATCGCGAACAAGTCGCCGCCGATTCCGTTCATCATCGGCTCGACAACGCCCATCACGGCGTTCGTCGCCACCGCGGCGTCGATCGCGTTACCCCCGTGCGCCAAAATCGTCGCCCCCGCCTGCGCCGCGAGCGGACTTTCCGCCGCGACGATACCATCGCGAGAAACCACCATGGAGCGTGCTTGCACGCGATCCTGCGCGCCGGCAGTTCCGCTGATGATGGGAATTCCCACTGACG
>Ga0185299_10003170_pt1 | contig 22711 bp, 28 predicted proteins | sample PaiPotPPA55metaG_FD_128002 | JGI IMG/M metagenome (GOLD analysis project Ga0185299, IMG submission 128002) | Iron sulfur acid spring bacterial and archeal communities from Banff, Canada, to study Microbial Dark Matter (Phase II) - Paint Pots PPA... ... | reverse complement strand
GGATTCTGGCGCGAGCCCTTCGCAAACTCGGCTACGACGTTGCAATCACCCCCATTAACCCAGCAACAACTGAACCGGCGATCCAAATGTAGTGGAGGTGATTTTCGACGGAGTTGCCCGTCACTCGGTTCTCAATCTAAGAAGTGGTCTTCAGCATCCCCGAGAAATGTGGAAACTGCCAGTCACCACTGCTTCACGCACATCGTAAAATTCCGGGTTGCGCGAATACGAATCAGATGCACAGGCGTAAGCGCGGACCAGGGCGGTCCGCGCTTTCGTCCGCGGTGAAGTTAGCGGTTGCGCGTGTTGGCAAGCGCCCGAAGGATGATGCGGGTGTTTTCATTGATGGCATGCCGAAGATACATGGTGAGGGCGAAAATAACGACAAGGAAGAAGAGATCGACGCGAAGCAACGAATGCAGTAGCCCACCCAGAGTTTCTAGCGGGAACATGTGGAGGTGCATCCAGATGAAGGCGACGACGGCGAGAATGCCAAGCACGACGACGATGATTCGAGAGCGGCGTTCCGACCTGTCTGCGGCTGCAAGGGCCTGTTGGACGAAGGTGATTTCGGCGTTCGTATTTTCGGAGTTGGGCTGTTGGAATTCGGGACTCATACTGGTTTCCTTTCGAGAGTGAGGTGTTTACGAAGTGTCGCAACTCCATAATGGAGACGTGACTTGGCGGTGCCGACAGGAATGTCGAGAATAGCTGCGGTTTCCTCGAGCGAAAGATCGTGCTGGTAGTGAAGAAGGAGGACTGCTCGGCTGGCGGGCGAGACGTGGTCGAGAAGAGAGAAGAAGGCGGCATCGGGCGGCCCGCCAAGGTCGGGATTGGGAGTGAAGGTTCCGAGTGGAGAATCGTTGAGGGGTTGCCAGCGGTGGGCGCGTTTGAGGTGGCTGATAGCGATGCGCGAGGCGATACGGAGAGCCCAGGCTTGGAAGACAGCGGGCTCGCGCAAGAACGGGAGCTTACGGAAAATTTGGATTGAAGTCTCCTGGAGAATGTCGTCGGCGAGATCGGCGCCAGCCAAGCGGGTGATGTAGCGGCGCAGCGGCGCATGGCTGTTACGGAGGAGCTGTTCCAGGGCAGCCCGGTCGCCGGCCTGGGCGAGGAGGACAACAAGAGTTTGATCGGAAGGCGAAAGCTCCTTTGGATGCGATGGGGCGTGCATGTTTGAAAGAAGGGTTAAAGGGAGTTAAAGTTCGGTTCCGTCGAAAAAATATGCTGGGCGAGGGCAGGACGGGCATCTGCTGTTCGCTGAACGGGGCGCGTTCGGTCATCGGCATCCGGTGAGAGCGCCCCGTGCCCATTTTCCGCAAACAGGGCCATATGCTCATTTTACAAGTTTTCCCGCGTGGCTTCTCGGAACGCGTCTTCGGCTTCGAGGAGCTGTTTCTGAAGCGGGCGACCCTGTTTGTCTGGCACTGATGACTGAACTATATCCACTATGTTTGGAAGAAAAGTAAGAATCAACGCAACTTGATGCGGGTCAATCCCCGTCTCCTCGGAGATGCCGTCAATGGTGCGCCAATCCCATTTGGGGTTCTCCAAGGCTCGAACCACAACTCTGTCCTTTTTCGTCGAGAACGTAAGCCACGAATTCAGTCTCCGTTGGTCGTCAGGGTAACATGCGAGATTCCAGTCGGAAAGTGAGCCAAGGCAACAGCAATGAGGGCGTTGCCGGATTTGAAGTGAAGCCGTTCGACGGAGTCATTCGCCTGAGTTGCATTCGCACTTTTGATCCCGGCAAGCACGAATCGTACTTCAACAAAAGGTGTCGCGCAATGAAGCTTATGCTTCGGGTGGTTAAGGGCATAAACCCGCCGGCCATACCTCTCGCCAAACGATGTTGCAAAACGTCATTATTAGTGATTAACTAATGACCTATTGAGACATGCCTCATGGCGAAGCCTTTTCAAAAGATCATGCAGTACATCGGTCAACACGGAATAGTTAGGTCCCGCGACATCGAGGCAATCGGCCTTCCGCGGGAGTACCTTGTTCGTCTCCATCGACAGGGCAAGCTCAATCGCTCTGGACGTGGAATCTACACTCTGCCAGATGCCAGCATTACGGAACGCCATTCGTACGCTGAGGTGGCGAAGCGCGTCCCGGATGCTGCTATTTGCCTGCTTTCGGCTCTTGTCTTTCACGAGATCACGACCCAGAGTCCTGCTTCGGTTTGGATCGCTCTCCGTAAGGGGGCAAGAACGCCTGTCCTCACTTCGCCTTCACTCAGGATCGTCCGCCTGTCCGGCCCGTCGCTGACCGAAGGAATTGAGAATCATCAGGTCGAGGGCGTTCCCGTCCGCGTTTATTCAGCCGCGAAGACCGTCGCCGACTGCTTTAAGTTTCGGAACAAAATAGGACTCGATGTCGCAATCGAAGCTCTAAAGGATTCTCTTCGGCAAAAGAAGGCCAACGTCAACGAAATCTACCGCTACGCCAAAGTCTGCCGGGTTAGCAATGTCATTCGCCCTTATATGGAGGCGCTGTGACCCGCGATAAGGGCAAGAACAAGGCTGCATCCATCCGTGCGCGTCTTCTTGCGCTCGCGCAAAGCAAAGGTGAGGACTACCAACGGGTGCTCGGCAGATTCGCGATTGAGCGCTTCTTGTATCGCCTGGGACGCTCGCCATACCGGGACAAATTTGCTATCAAAGGAGCCACCCTCTTCACTCTATGGACAGGTCACACTCACCGCCCAACAAAGGATTTGGATCTGCTCGGACGGGGATCATCCGCTATCGGCGAAGTTGAACAAACAATCAGGGCGATCTGCGAGGTTCACGAAGACGACGGCATTGTCTTCGACAGCGGGTCGATTGTCGCTACAAAAATCAAAGAGGATGACGAGTACGATGGCGTCCGCATTAAGATCCTGGCCGATTTGGCCGAAGCGCGCATTCCTATGCAGATCGACATCGGGTTTGGCGATGCCGTTTACCCGGAACCCGAACTGGCTTCGTTTCCTGTCCTCTTGTTCATGGAAGCACCTCTCATTCGCGCATATCCGCGAGAGGCCAGCATTGCCGAAAAATTCCAAGCAATGGTTCTGCTCGAGATCCGCAACAGCCGTATGAAGGACTTCTACGACATCTGGTTCATGGCGAACACCTGGACATTCGATATGACGTCCTTGAGTAAGGCGATCCTCACCTCGTTTGAAAGACGCGGATCGACGATTCCCACGGAAGTCCCGTTTGCCTTAACGGACGACTTCCTGGACGATCCGCAGAAAAAGCAGCAATGGACTGCATTCCTTAGCCGATTGAATCCCGGCGACAAGGCCCCATCGCTCGGAGAAGTCGGCGTGATCCTGCGCGCTTTCCTTTTGCCGTGCATCTCCGGAGATTCTCTGGCAGAGGCCAAGGTCCGCTCGTGGACTCCAAGTCAACATTGGATTAGAGTCTAGCCGGAGACTCGACGGAGCCTCCACATGACTGAGTAACGAAGAAATCGGGACAGGCTCTTCTGGGGCCCTTCAGATCCTTCAGCACAACCCTCGTCACTGGCATTTGAAAGTAGCGCAGAATAGAATTCAACGTATCCCCTAACACCATAGACACCTAAGGGCTAACAGTTTATGCCGTGAGGGAACACGAGCGCCGAGAAGATTGAATCGAGAGGAATGAATGAGCAACGAGCCCAAGGTCAAGCGAGAGCACGTGGCATCAACATCGGGTGACGTGTTGGAAGCCCAAGTCGCGAGGCTTCGGGAAGTGTTTCCAGAAGTGTTCGTCGAGGGCACGATCGACTGGGAGAAGTTGAGGATTACCCTGGGCGCTGCCGCCGAGTCTGGGCCTGGGCGATTTCACTTTAGCTGGGCGGGCAAAGACGATGCTGTGAGCCTCTTGCAGACTCCCAGCGGTGGCACGTTGATTCCTTGCCCGGAAGAATCGGTCAACTTCGACAGCACGGTCATCTCAAAGAATCGCCCTCACCACGCCGCCATCCACTCGCAGTGCTGCTCCGTTTGTCGCTGACGAAAGTTCGCTGGCTACGTAGGTCGCCATCGCTGCGACTTCATGCACGGTGGCAAAGCGCTTCAGCAGCGACGATGGCCTCACATGCTCAAAGAACTCCTTCTCGACCTCTGCCTTCGACTTGTTCTGCTGCTTCGCCATGGCCTCGACAAAGCCGACCACGCTTTCCGACTCTGTCGGCCCGGCAAGAATGCTGTTCACCGTCACGCCAGTTCCGGCCACCGACTCCGCAATCCCGCGAGCCACGGCAATCTGTGCCGTTTTAGTCATCCCGTAGTGCACCATCTCCGCCGGAATCTGCACCCCTGACTCGCTCGAAATAAAAAGAATACGGCCCCAGTTTGTCTTCAGCATCCCTGTGAGATAGTGTCGCGCGAGCCGCACCCCGCTCATGACGTTGATCTCGAAAAAACGGTACCAGTCCGTATCGGGAATCTCAGCAAATGGCTTCGGCTCGAATATTCCTACATTGTTCACCAGCACATCTACCGCAGGCAGTTTCGCAATAACCGCCTCCGCGCCGGCGGAACCCGAAAAGTCCGCCGCAATCCCATCGACCTTGACACCTGTCGCATGCGACCGGATCGCCGCCATCGCCGCATCCACGCGCTGCTGCGTGCGTCCATTCACATAGACATGCGCGCCTTCGCTCGCAAGAGACTGGGCAATCGAAAACCCGATTCCTGCTGTCGATCCCGTTACCAGTGCAACTTTTCCAGTGAGTTTCAGATCCACATCGTCCTCCAGAAGAAAGCCAGAATCTTTCTGATTCGCAATCCACCGACAATTGACACTCACGGCTTCGAGCTACCGCGACATGTTGTACGGGTGGCAGTTTACCCCGGTAGAACTGCGCGGTTCCTCGTCGGACAGTGGAAGGCCGTCGACTGAGTCAGTCTGATTTACCGATGAATTTGGCAAGTTCTGACGGAGCAACGTCTCCACTTGTGACCAAACCCGGGGATCACATTCGATCTCAATATGCGCTTTGGTGAAAAAACGGGCATGCCAAGGGAACTCGCGACACTCTGCGGGCTCATTCTTGTAATCCCACCGGAAGTTACCGAGAATGGTCGTGTGCGATGGATCGGCGGCGATAATCTTTGACCGGCCGTGAATCAGGCCGCGTGTTTGGTAGAAATTTGCAGCTTGAAGAACATTGGATGGGATCACTCGGTCGTTGTGAAAGGGCTTCGCCACGCTATCCACCTGTACTATGAGCATCACCGGTATGCCCTTTCGCTCGAGTTTCCTTGACAAGCCGACCACGGCCGAAGCGCCCCAACTGTGGCCAAACAGAAATATGGAGGCTTGGCGCTTCTCGTCATCTGATAACGTGCCATCCCGGTTCGCGTCCAATCGGTTCAGAATGATCTTGTAGGCCTCGCCGACCTTGCGGTTTTCAAGCAGACCGAAGTAAGCATCGTTCGGATACTTCTGACGTAGGGCTTGCATCATCCTAACTTCGGGATGATGCGGCTCATTATGAGGAACGAAGCCTCCCAAAAAGCCGATGACGATGAGCGAGGAGTTTGTTCGGGTCGAAATCGAAACAGCCGATGTTCCAGAAGAAGTATCGGAGCCACCGCTCGCCGCGGATACCGGCAGAGCGACCAGACATGTGCACGTGAACAGAGCGATCAGGCACCTGGCGATCGCAGCTCGCGAGAGCGGCGACTGTACAACCGCGGCTCTGAAGCCGTCTTGCGAACTGAGCTTGTCGTGAAAGCTTAGTTGCACACACCCTCTGTCTCTAATGATGCTGCTCAATCCTTTGCGACTCTGAAGATAGATGATCAGAAGAACGACTGTGGGGCCGCTGTCTGCGAGGTTTCCCGTGGACGATCCGGGACAGCTTGAGACGCGCCCGCGCAAGCTGCGCCTTCACTGTGCCCTCGGGAACACCCAACAGACCTGCTGTTTCTGCTGTAGTTAGACCATCAAGATCGCGCAATTGAAATGCTCTGCGTAAGGTTGGCGATAGTTGCAGGGACAACTTCAGCAGTCGGCCATGTGCTTCGGATCTGGAGCAGACGTCTTCAGGATCTGGCCTGGAATCAGTCAATCGCTCGGATAACGCGAGGCTTTCTTCCCCATACTCCTGATCGAGCGACAGGTACGTCACGCGACGACGACGAAGCTGCATCCTGGCAGAATTGATGACAATCGTCGTTAACCAGGTTGAGAGTCGCGCTTGACCTCTGAACTGTGCCAAGTGCGTGTAAGCGGAAAGAAGGGCATCTTGGACAGCATCTTCCGCGTCTGGAGCGTTCCCCAAATAACGTAAGGCCCTGTTGTAAAACATAGGCAGATGCCGGGCGACAACATTGTCGAATTCCTCAGCATTTGCGCCGATTAAACCAGCCGGAAGTTCTCGCGCACCTTCAATCGAAGTTTCTATCGCCTGCATGTCACTCTCCTCTGAATGCAGCCAGGAAGCGGAAGACTTCTACCCGTGCGTCCGTGAATAACATCGATGTCACCACCGCGTGTGCAATAGCATGTGCAACAGCATGTGTAACAGCATATGTAATGCCAGTCTTCTGCAGCATCTTGCCGTTCCCGGTAGGAGCAAGAAATGTCTTTAGCGGTCGACAGAGGGGAGTGAATCTGGAGCCTGGAAAGTCTCTTAGAAAAGGTATTTGACGGGTGGCCGCCGATTCTCGCGCCCATTCCTATTTTCTAGGCTCTTAAGCACCTATTGGCATTCGCCAACCTCTTGGCATGCACCCAGGGCAGCTCCGAGAGAATTGAGGCCGCTAAGTTCTTCTAGCAGAGCACATGGCTGTTGCCGCTCCATTCGCACGGTCTGGAAGCTTGGATGCTCTTGTGTAGACGACGCTAGAACAATCCGGTAGTCACGAAAAATGAGACATTCATTTTCGTGTGGAGAAAGACACATGGCAACCTCCGTTCTGGAAGTAAATGTGGCCACGCCGACCATTGGCCTGCGGCCCATAGTATGGGAACGGACGGAACAGATTGTGGTCGTTGAGGACGACAGTGCCCTGCAGAAGGTTTTACATTGAGATCTTCCGTTGGATTCTGTACCTACGCGGCGGACGCGTTGGGTCCTGTACCTTGTTTCGCTTGCCACAAGCGGTAGCCGCCGATGAATGCATTCCCATTCGCGCCCAAACGCGTTTTCGGCGGCAGGGTTTTGATTTTCTTTGCATTTCCGCCTCCTAGCACGACGTAGTCTGCGCTCAAGGCTGACTGGAGTTCCTCCACGATCCGAGCAACATACCGGCGCCATTTCTTTTTTCCCATCCGCTTAAGTCCTCTCAATCCGAGGTAATCTTCGTAGGTTTTTCCCTTCTTGTAAGGAAGATGAGCTAGCTCCATTGGTTCGAGGACGCCATCCACAATCATTGCCGAACCGAGTCCGGTACCGAGTCCGAGAAAAAGCATCCGGCCCCCCTTGTATGAGCCAACTGCTTGCATGGCGGCGTCATTAATTACCTTTACGGGACAACCGAGCCCTTTGGCATAATCAAACCCTACCCAACCTTTTCCCAGATTGTATGGTTCGCGCATGGGCCTTCCGTGCACCACGGGGCCCGGATACCCGATCGCGGCGACGTCGTACGGCCAGTCGCTTGCTGCCTTCCTCACCCAGTTGCACATCAGACGGGCTGTCATCTTTCGTCCCGATGTAACCTTCCGCGGCGTCTGTTGGCCGGTCGCAAGAATCTTCAAGTGAGTCCCACCCACGTCGACCACAAGAACCTTCTGAGCCATTGATCCCTCCGTTCTCTTCTCACCTTCAGCGGAGGCGCCGTCGAGGGAGTCTCGCTCACGGTTCTGAATCTCGAAATCGGTCGCCTAAACCTTTGCCTCCGCTGGGTCGGCGACTCCTTCTGACGGCAAGAAATCTGGGACATCAAGGCGTGCCACCCCAATCCGGTAGTCGGCCATCCCATAGTAGACATCGAAGCGGTTCGGTGAGCCGAGATCGTCGCGCCGGTCGATGCCCGTGGGAAACACTACGTTGGCGATGACGCCGTGGCGTTCCTGCGGCAGCACCGGCGTCAACACCGGCTCCGTGCAGCGATAGCAAATCACTTGCGGATGCTCTTTGGAGAGCACCATCACTCCGGCCGAGTAGCACAGTTCGTGTACGTCGCCGCCCGGTTCCCCCATTTCGCCGACGCCATGGTAAACGATCAGCCAGCCGTGCCGGGTGAGGATGGGCGGAGTGCCACCGCCGATTTTGAGCCGCTCCCAGGGCGACACCGGAGTCGCCAGCCGGTGGTGAGAGGTAAAACGGCACAGGCAATCTGGTTCACTAGCCTCCAAGGACATCGGGCAGTAGGAAATCCAGATGCTTTCCCGATCAAGATCCACCGCCCGCGACGCGGGGCGGCGGGCGGTTTCTTTTGGACGAGTGCCGGGAAACAGCGGCCGGTGGAGGATGGCCAGTTCCGGTTTGCCGGATGGATTCGGAATGGTAACGGGGAAGAGGCTGGCATCTTTATCATCCACGTCGCTGAATTCGATGCGGTGGCGTGGAGCAAAGGTCGCCAGCCCCAAGCGTTGCCAGTGAAAGAGATCCTTCGAAGCAGCCAAGGCGATCCTTGGGCCTCGGGATGAAAATGCCGTGTAAGTCATCATGTAGCGCTGCATGGGTTCCACGAATGTGATACGCGGATCCTCGCAGCCACCGCTGCCATCGGGCCGCAGCTCATAATCGGCCTCCGGCTGCAGTGCGATGCCGAGCCGCTCGACGCCTGCCGGGTCGCCCGCTTCATTGAATCGCACTCGCGCAATGCCGATGCGAGAGTAATTCCCCTGCGCGACCAGTCGCGGGAAGAGATAGAGTTCACCATCAGGGCCACGAGCGGCAGCCGGATTCAGCACGCCTTCGACCTCCTGGGGGTTACCCGGCTCCGGCTCCATCAAAATTCCTAGCCGCTGCAAGTTAAATTCACTCATCTAATTCCCCGCCTAAGGTCACCCTTTCGGATCTTGATCTGCCAAACAAGCGATGATCGCTTGGGTAACCCGTTTCGTCTCGTTGGGATCTTTCACTGGGATAGAAACCACACCTGCTTGTTCGGCGGGATAGTCATTCCCTCCCACGTACAACGCATCGCCTATGAAAATCATTTCTTTCAATGAAATGCCCAGGAGGTCTCTCAGTTTTCTGATGCCGTAGGCTTTATCAATGCCAGGCTTGGTGATATCGATGGATGTCGAGCCCCCGGTTCGGACAGAAAACTCGGGAATAGATTTGTCGAGTATCGCTTTGATCTTCTTCCGCTTGGTGAGATCGGGATCCCATTTGAGTTTTTCTTCTAAAGGGGCCTGCTGACCCAAGGCGGAAAATGTTATCTGGCTTCCCCGGTCTTCAATTTGCTCTCCCCAGACTTTTTCGATCTTGAAATCCGCTACTCCCAGCGCTTTCTCTAGGGAACTGAGGATCTTTTCTCTTTGATCCGTAGTGAAATCTTCTTCATAGATCTTTTTCCAATCTCCTGCATATTGGAAGAACTTCGTTCCACAGGTAGGAAGGATGTATAGATTCACCAGGCGCTCGTCATGAGGAAGATTGGGGAGCAGTTGTTTCTCAAACTGTGGCCAATCGCCTCCTGAAATCACTGCCACTTTGACGATGCCTAGAAGGTCATGCAGGAGTGCCGACATTTCGGCATCAAGAGATGATTTACTTTCGGCAAGCGTACCGTCGAGATCAAACACAATTAGCTTTTTCACGATGCTTCCAACCTCTAAATTCTTGCGCTCTCAATCCGGTACAGCAACCTCCAACAAGGTCACTGCACCGTGCGGATGAAAAGTGCACTCTCCGACCACCGCCGGTAGGAGCAATACGTCGCCTTTTCCAACGGCATAATTGGCGCCGAGGTGCGCGACCTGCCCCGCGCCCTCGATGCATACCAGTATGCGCGGCACACCCGCGGCACCTACGGTAAAAGGAGATTGTCCGCGTAGGCGCCACAACCAGAAATGTTCACAATGAAAGAGTCTCTCGCGTTCTGCCGGTGTTGTCGCCTCCACCACGGGCGTGACCAGGCCGGCCGCACCATCCTCCGCAAAATCAACGCACGCAAGCGCTTGATCGATTTGAAGTGGCCGCCGCTGGCCAGTCTTCGCATCGATATGGTCCCAGTCGTACAGGCTAAACGTCACATCGCTGTTCTGCTGAATTTCGAATGCTACGACGTCGCCGCCCAGGGCGTGAACCGTTCCAGCCGGTACGAAGACGGCATCGCCGGGCTTCGGACTGAACCATACGAGGTCGTCCGCCACCGTCCCATCCGTAAGCGCCCGCCGCAGATCGTCTGGAGTAGTGCCTGGCTTCAAGCCCGCATAGATGCGGCTTTCTGGCGCTGCCTCTACCACCACCCAAGCCTCGGTCTTCCCCGTTTCGCCCGGTGGCAGCAGGCGCTTATTCGCATCCGAGGGATGCACTTGGACTGAAAGCATTTCATGCGCATCGAGGAACTTCAGCAGCAGCGGGAATCGGCGGAATCGACCGGCGAGCTTTCCCAGCAATTGCTGGGGAAACTGCGCCAGCAACTGTCCGACGGTCTGGCCCTTGAGCGGTCCATCAGCTACTCGGCTCGGATGGTCATCGCGATCGCTAAGTATCCACGCCTCGCCGACAGGGCCGCTCGGCAGAGGTGCGGTGAGCAGGTCGCCCAAACGCCGGCCGCCCCAAAGGCGATACTGATAAATCGGTTCGAATCGCAGGGGATACAACAGAAGTACTTGACTAATGCCATTCCTCATTCCTGTCATTCCTCGCCGGACAGTCCCTTTTCTCCTTCCGAGATGTGCGAACGTGTGACGATAGAAGGCGGCTGCCCTTGCTAATCGGGTATGTGATGCGACTGCTTCGCACACGTGCAAAAGAAGTCAGCGAGTGCAAAACCACCTTCGTATTGAGCACATATGTACGACCGGCCAAGGTTTCTTAGGTCAGGTAGTCAGTCCTGAAACTTTCAAGAAAGCTGCGTCTTCGGACCGCCGATTGGAATAGAACAGATACAACTTGTGCGGAAGGCGATCTCTATCCGCCTGCCGCACGATGCTGAGAAGGGACGTAATTCCGATCGCCTGCGAGGAACACGGCTGGCTTGGCCCGATTCTTGTGTAGGGTTAAGGAGCCCGCGGCTGAGCCGATCTGCACTTCTGTGGCTAGCGGCACTTTCTTCAGCGAGCGCTTGAACGCGGTATCGCGCATCCGGGTGGTGAACACCAACTCGTTTTCAAACGGGGGACTCGCGATGGAAAAGGTGCGTGTGTTTCCCTCGGCGTCAGTTTCCGGTGGGTCGGTGAGGGTCACATCGGCGAACTGTCCCGGTTTGAAATTGAATCCGGACGGCTTCTCAAAGTGAAAGGCCATCGTACCTTCCGCAACTTCTTCCCGACCCATCAGCTTGGAAGTTTGACCTGCCATTTGACCTGTGACCACGACCGCTTCGGTAGCCATGGCTACCTCCTTAACGAGTGTGTAAATGGCGTGCGGTTACAACCACAGGCGCCAACTCCTGCAGCAGGATTCTCACGGGAGGGTTCGTGAAAACCGTCTAGCTGCCAGGGCCGGCCTTCTTTGCCACACTGGGCGGGTTCACGGCAGCGTCAGGGGCACCACCTTCATCATCCATTCGCGACACAGCCTCTTCGTCTAAGTGCCGCTGAGTAGATGAAAAGGATTCTGAGGCATCACTCTTGTCTCTTCGCCAGGATATGGTCAGCAACAAGGCACTCTCTTCCAGGGCTTCGACGTCGTGAAGGACGCCGCAGTCTAGCACCAACAAATGACCCGCCGAGACATTCACTTTTCGATCGGCCAAATGGACACAGACCTGCCCCTCCAACTGTTGAATGGAGACCCTCCCCTCTGCTTTGTGCTGGCGCATTCGAGTGCCGCTCTTCATCAGAATTAGAACGATTCGGAAATCTGGGTACTTCGCGAGCGTTTTGGAACTCAGCCCCGTTTCCCGCTGCCAGGAGTCTTCTTGCCGCAGTTGCTGCAGCTCTCGTTCTAAGTCGATTTGCAACAGAGGTTCCGCTAAACCGGGCAATCGATTCAATGCCTGAATGCCATCGCCGGGATGGCAGGTGCTGAGATCTGTAGCCATGATGAACATCTTCTCCCCATGCATCTCCGTCGTGATTACGGGCTAACTGTTGACCTTGAATTACGGAGCGAGCGCCCACGTCTGAAACGTCGGCAAGCCCCAGATGACGATGATCGACGATGTGTTACGGCAAAACTGGTCAACATTGCACAGTCTCTCGCTAGAATCTCCAGCATTGCATTTCGCCAAAACAGCGCCGATCGAGCCATGCTGCTGGAGTGCCAAAAAGCGGACTCCGGAAGAACGGCTGCGGTGTGCTGTGGCCGGGTGTACAAAACTGACCAGAATGCAAAGCTGAAGTCAGACATACTCAACACAGAATGCCGAACACAAGCGAAAGACGAGAGATAACCAGCCGAGTGAATGCGAGAGAAGCGGAAACCATTCAGCAGTCCAAGGAACTAGTAGCGAAAACAAAACGGTTTTCCGCGATTGCAGACACGAGGAACCTGGCACGTCGCAAACAAGAACTGAATAGTTCATCTCGCGCACGAAAGAATATGCCGTGAGGCTTGGCTGACGGAGGTTCTGCAATCATGACTGCGCAACTTGCTACAGTAGACGACTGCATTTTGGCTCGTGCGGAAGAAGCTGGGAACATCCGCGATGGGAGCAGCATTCCCCGCAGCGCCGGCGACAAACCGCAGGTTGGCAGCATGCAATTCGACTGCGGATACCTTTCACCCTATTTCGTCACTGACCCCGAACGCATGGAAGTTGCCTTTGAGAACGTCTACGTTCTCATTCATGAAAAGAAAATCAGTTCTAAGAAGGACTTGCTTCCACTCCTTGAGCAGATCACAAAGAGTGGCAAGCCGTTGTTCATAATCGCAGAGGATGTTGGGGGCGAGGCGCTGGCTAATCTCGTTGTGGACAAGTTGCGGGGCTCGCTGCAAGTTGCGGCCGTTAGGGCACCCGGCTGATCAATTAACCGCAGTCGAAAGCCGCCTTCAAAAGCTTGAGACCGAGGGCAGGGTCGCGCAGACAATCGTCCAGTCCTACGAGCCGAGCGTCTGCCTGATCCATGTTGTTCTTGGTTTCCGCGACCGCAATACCCGATTAAGTCTCCTCTACGCGGGGGTTACCAGTAGCGGCGAGCCCACAACTGACGAACACAACAATCCACTGGTGAGCCTCACCGGGAGCGGTCCGGAAGTACACCTGGATGCCTTTGGCACTGGCTTTCTCGTCTCCACGACAGGGCAAATCCTCACCAATCATCATGTGGCCGAGCCCTGGTGGCAAAACGATGATTTGAAGGAACTGCTCGATCAAGGGCTTGAGCCAACGATTGCTGAGATGACAGCATATTTTCCCGGTATTACACACGGGATTGCTGTTAACACCGAGAAGGTTTCGTCTGCTGCGGACGTTGCGATCCTAAAAGGAAATGTTTCAGAGCTGGGAATCAAACAGGTGGCGCTTGCTGATGCTCCCCGTTCAGCCGCCAGAGGGGAGGCCATCGTGCTGCTTGGATATCCTACCGCTCTTGATGCAATTCTGGCCCGGACGGGCGCCGAGACACTCCAGTCCATCGCGACTGCGTCCAAAGGCGATCCGAAGCAGGTGGTGGAAGAACTCGCCCGCCGCAAGCTGATCAGGCCTATCACTACCCAGGGGCACATCGGCGACGTACTGCCCGACAGATCGTGTATGACGCGCAAACCACTTCGGGTGGCTCTGGCGGTCCGCTCTTTAACATTGAGGGCAAAGTTATAGGAATTAACTTTGCCATGGTGCGTGAGTTTGGCGGATCGAATTTCGCTGTTCCCGTTGGCTTCGGGAAGTTACTTTTGAAACCTTAAGTCGGCGTCACTGCAAAAAAAAGGTACGCCCAGAGGAACAACAAACACTTCCAGGTTTATTGAATAAAAGACGTCGTTCGGTCATCTCCGCAGTAAAGCCGTAAGCTCGGGTTTTTCGCAACATTCACGAAGGTTCCAGCCCCAGTACCGACAATTTGTGCCTGGGTTGTGCCTGCAATGGCGATCCAATCCCTCTTGAAAACGGAAGAGGACTCCATGCAAAACGGAAGCCTGATCCGGGCGGAACTGCAACCGGGGCCGGATGTTTTGGGAATCATGAACGACTTCGTCGACGAGGTCGTAGCTCGCCAAGCAGTTACTCTGATTGCGCTTTACATCGTTGATTTATCGGGGGCGCAGCTATGAAAAAGTATGACGATGCCATTGGTGACAGTGCGACCAGAGTTGGTTTTGTCTAAGTGGTTGGAGCAAAAAGGATATGGTCGAAACAGAATGGCAGGGCAGCGTTCTAACCAACTGAACTACGTCCCCACTCGCCAAATCAATGAGATGCGCAATCGCCAGTGTTTATGCGGCTTTGCGCGATTTGCATATGTTGCGCAGATTGCCCAAGACGACCTGAATTGCTCCTATTTCGGTCTGAACCGCCCCATAAACCGCCCATAAATTTCTGAGCAGACTGCCGTATTGCCCAAGACGATGCGCGCCGATGGCCAGGAAGAAAACAACAGAAAATGGACCTCGCAAAGACATCCTAACAGCTTCCCTTCCAGCGCGAAAGGGCGCGCCCTGCCTTCCCTGCCTTCGGGTTCCCACTTGTTATCAGTGGGCTCCAGCAAAGCTGTGAGTCGTGCCGCTATCAATCGTCAGCTTGTACTTTTCCAGGACGTTCCAGCAGATTGAGCCTTAGAGGCAAGCCAAGAAACGCAGGTCTCTTGCGCAGCACAGGAGGCTGAGTACGCTACCGATGAGGCCGCACGTGCTGGATGTAGACAGTTCGAACTAGCGCGCTCCCGCCGTAACAGCAGTTCGTAGTTCCTTGACCTCAACTCGATTGCGGCCGTGATGTTTGGCGCTGTAAAGAGCGGAGTCTGCGGCCCGCAACATGGCCTCAAGTTCTTCCAGCGAACTCCCTGAGGCGACACCCATGCTTACGGTGACCACAAGAGGAGCACCAGACACCGAGAGTGCGCAATCTGCTACCTGCACCCGAATGCGCTCCGCAAGTTGTGCAGTTTCGGAGGCTGAACAACCCGGCACGACGATCAGGAACTCTTCTCCCCCGTAGCGGCCCACATAATCATAAGGACGGAGGCAGCCGCTGATTCCTGCCGCGATTTTGCGCAATACTGTATCGCCGACATCGTGTCCGCAGTTGTCATTGACTAGCTTGAAGCGATCGGCATCTGCCATGATGATCCCCACATGGCCATAGTGGCGTTGCGAACGCTCCAGTTCAACGCGTAGTGCACTCAGAATCCCCATGCGGTTCCTGATACCGGTCAGCCCATCGTGTGAAGCTTCGTGGCGAAGCAATCGTTGAACATTCAGCAGCCGGTGTTGCGTCACCAGCAACCGGGCACTGGAGCAGGCGAAGCAAGCAAAAACGACAATCGATGCAAGCTCGATGCGCTCGCGGGCAATCCCGGCAGACATGACCAAGATCAGTAGAGGATAAAGAAGCGGGAATACTTGAGTGATGACCATTCCCGTGGACTGAACAGGAGCGGGAGGCAATTCGGCGTGTCCAGCATCGTTCCAGGTGGACGCCGCCCACATCGGAATGAAGAACACCGCGCTCCACACCAAGTCGAACCAGGCGCCGGTCTGCAGGTGAAGACCTGGCCCATAGTAGTACGCTGCGTCGCTAAGGGCGGAGACCAGTACGAAACATCCGACTCGGCCAAAGATAGCACGCGCCGACTTCGTGTGTGCCAGACGTGAACGAAACAGAAAAGCCGCCACGACCAGCCCGTAAACAAGGAAGTAGGGCTCCCAAACCGTATGCACTAACTCGGAACTCGCGTTCTCTCGCGCTGGTAGATAAAAAAAGAACACATAGGCCGCAACCGAACAGACGGCTGCCTGCGCGAGATCGAGCATCAGCAGGCTGTCAAAGCCCTTCAATTCGTGATCAGGGTCTAGAAAAAGTGCGACGCCAAATGGAATGAACCAGAAGGTGAACAAAAAATTAGCTGGCCACTGGAGGGAAGATGACGTCAACGCGACTTCGTTGAATATGGCCAGACCCTGGCCCGTGCATAAGATCGAAAACGAAAATGCTGTCAGCCACCAGAAATAGCGGCCAAAACTATCGGAACGTTTCGCGGCACCCAGAACGGTGAGCACCGTTAGTAGTCCCAGTGCCAACTGGATCAAATCCGAGAAGAGCGGACCGTGCCCTCGTGTCCCGAACACGAGCAGGACAGCGGCGTGCATACCCCACAACAGGCAGGCTACGGGCAGGACCTTCCTGGAAGAAAGCATCGGTAATCACTACTCCGACCGTTATTATTTGGCCCGGCATGGATCGCCGCTAGTTACGGCTGAGTAAACCGTAGTAATCACGTCATTTCCTACAAGACAGGGGCCGAAGCGATTCAAATTGCAAACGATTCGGATTACGGCCGGGTTTCTTGGATCAGCACGAGTGACATTGAACGTGGGAGGAGAGTCGCCGACCAGATCGAGGCCGGAGGGACGATGATCAATGAACTTCAAAACACGTTCGCGTTTCCGGAGGTTCCCGCCGGTGGCTTCAAACAATCCGGTTTTGGCCGTGAATTTGGGGTTTACGGGATTGAAGCCAGCTATTCGCATAAGGACCTCTTCACAGGTTTAGCCACACAGCTGCCAAGCATATCCGTCCCAGAACCGCCTGTTCCAGCTGGGTTTTTGCAGGAACTCCGTCCCTTTTTGAGGTTCGAGCGGATCCAAGATGGACAGATCAGCATTGAATGGCGTGACTGGGAAGGCGATTACGCCGCGAAGTTTTGCGCGAAGCTCTTCTGGTTTCATTCCGTCTAACTCGTGACCACCGGCCCCGGCTTGTGTTGGGCGTTTAGGATTTCGTCGATGAGAAACAAATCGGTTAGCAGCGCGCGGAGATGGATCGACGCGTTCAGGTTGTCGATCAATTGAGAGCTGATGACTGGCTGGGCGAGCGCCAATTCGATCATGGCGAGCGAGTCATGGGCATCGCGGTCCAGCACCGACAAAAACGCCTGGTATTTCTCCGCTGGTTCGAGCCTCAGTTCTTTGACCGCCTTTTCGCAACTCTCGGTCAATCCCGTGAGCGCCTGAACCGCGTTGCACAGATATTGGCGAATTTGCCCCCCCGATTGGCTGCCTGCTTCACTCGGGAGTCCTTGGCCAGCGTAGGCCAGCATAAACTCATAGCATTCTTCGACAGCATCACAGCGCTCGCTGAGTTCAGCTAGCATCTCGTGAGCCTCGGGGTTCGGTTGAGGATGAAGTCGAAGCGGTTACTACCCATCGCTCCGGATCATGCTCCTTCAGATAAAAATCTCGCCTCATTGAACCGAAGATCATCGCCTCCGTAATTGGCAATTTTTCCGGACGAACCGCAAAGTAAACGTGCACTATCACAAGCGTGATTAGCCCAATACCTGCCAGCCCGTGCAACACATACATCAGTCCCCAGGTCATGTCTCCGAACAAATAAGGATTTCGCGGAAGAATACCCGTGCGCACGCGGAACATCATGAACACACCTGTCAGAACCACGGCAAGACCGCACAGTACGATCACCCCATGGTAGAGCTTGTTATCTAGGGGATACTTGCCGGATTTTCGAGGCAGAGGCGCGCCTTTTCCGAAGAAGCGTAGGAGCCGGCTCCACGCATCCGTCAAGTCGATCCTGTCCGGCCAGATCGACCAGAAATCCAAATAAAACGAAGCGTGGATGATGTGAAAGATAATGGATGCAGTCAACACCACGCCCGCGATCCAATGATAAGTCACCCAGTTGAACTGGACACCCACCTTCGGAAGGAAGGCAGTGAGCAGGAGGGCAAACATAGCGGCCGCCATGATCCAATGAAAAAGCCGTGCCGCCAGCGAATGCCTGGGAATGCGCTCGGGCAGGCGAGCCACGATTTCGGCCGAAGTATTCCCCAGGAATTCTTGCTCCTTGGCGAAATATCGCACGTAGATCGCGTGAACGATCAGGAAGAGCAATCCGGCAATCAGCGCAACCCATATCAAGGACCAAGCGACGTGAATCGGCACTCTCCGCCCCCAGGGATCTGTTGTCCACTCTATGATGTCCACGCTGCCTCCTGCACTCCGGTGATCGAGCGCTTCACCAGGTTTCTCATCAGAGGAATCTTGTAGGCGTTGAATTGGAGCGGGACCGCTCGTTGCACCGCCAGCTTGCCTGCCATCTCTCCGGTCTCCCGACTGCGCGGCTTGCCACGCACTGCGTCTTCCACCGACCTGAGGCGAAGGGGGCGAGCCGCTGCGGCGTTCACAGCGATCCGGATTCGCTCAATGCTGTCTCCTGACAGAACCATGGCTGAGGCGACATTCAGCAACGGAAAATCCCACACGTTCCGGTCGCGAACTTTCTCAAAATAAAATTTCGTGCCGGCCCACGTCGATGGAATACGAACGGCCGTCAGCAAGTCTCCAGGCTGTAAAATGGTCAAACGCGTGATGTCAAGGTCGGGTCCGACATAGTAATCCTCTGCATCCACAACGCGTTCACCCTTCGACGTGCGAATCACGAACTTGGCATCGAGCGCGATCAAGGCAGGTGCAGTGTCGGATGGATTCACCGCCACGCAACGATCGGCATCAAGTATTGCGTGTTCCCGATTTCGGCCTACCGGTGTATCCGCATAACAAATGTTGCCTCCGGCGCGATAGCACGGCCACCCGGCACGGTAGTACCAACAGCGCGTGTCCTGCGACACATTGCCCCCGATCGTGCCCTGGTTGCGTATCTGCGGCGAGGCGACCAGCTCCGCCGCTTGCGCCAACACACCGTATTTCTCCTTAATTACTGGATGCTGCGCCACGTCGGTGAGCGTTGTCATTGCGCCGATCTCGAGCCCATCTCCGTTGACGCGAATTCCCTTGAGTTCTTCGACTCCGCTAAGATCGACGACGGCTTTAGGCCTCTTGATCCGGTCCTTCAGCCAATCAAAACTATCCAGTCCTCCGGCGAGCACCCAGGCATCGGCTCCGTGTTGGTGCAGAAGCCTCTGGGCGTCCGCAATAGAGCTTGGCTGGAGCAACTGGAAAGCCGGCATGATGTCTCGTATAACTGCCATTGTTCTCTCCGGTAACAGCACTCTCGTTAAATATGGGCCGTCAGTGGATCTTGCATCGGCCGCCCAGCTTCCAGTGAGGCAAGAATCGTGTCCGCATTGACCGGCGCGCGGCGAATCACGCCATCTCCCAGCGCGTCCGAGAGAGCGTTCAAAATCGAGGCACACCCGCCACCTACTGGCGGTTCTCCAATTCCACGCGCGCCGACCGGCGTTTCCGGATCCGGAATGTCTAGCGCCGCCCACTGCATGTTGACCGGTACGTCCAGAATCGTAGGCGGCTTCGTTTGATAAAACCTCTTGGAAAGCATGTGCCCATATTCCGGGTCGAACACCCATTTCTGTCCGATAGCATGGCCTATACCAAGGATCGACCGGCCGAGCACTTGACCTCCCAGCGACCGGGGATGGATCACAGTCCCCACGTCCGCGTAAGCAAGAAAATCCAGGATGTGGTACTTGCCAGTCTCGACATCCACCTCGACTTCGGCAAAGCTGGCCACGAAAGACATAGACGTGCCGTCGTGCGGATACTTGTCTTTTGCGACAGCCACCAATCCCTGCCCTGCCAGCGCCGCTACCGAGGCTTTCGTATATTTGTTCACATCCGGAGGCGCCTCGTGACCGTCGTATTTGCCGCCCAGTTTGATTGCGTGTTGTGCGGCCTGCGCCAACGTCATTCCTCTGCCGCCACCTTTTGGGAATACACGCTCATTAGCCACTTCGTAATGCTCCGGTTTGCCGCCGAGCGTCTTCGCCGCGATTTCCTGCAGTTTCTGCTTGGCATCCATCGCCGCGGCATGTGCTGCTCGAGTCATGGCATGGGTGGTCTGGCTGCCGCCGGACACGCACGTCCAGGGCAGGTTCTGTGTCGTATTCCCCCAGCTGAGATCGCACTTCTCCCAAGGCACGCCGAGTATCTCGGCAACCACCCGGTGGCAATCAATGACCGATTCCGTTCCGAGATTTCCGATTCCGGACTGGATTGCAACGCGGCCATCCGGCTTGATCAGAAACAATCCGTCGTAGCCTGTAGATCCTGCGAAGAAGCAGCTGAGCGACACGCCATGGCCTCGCACCTTTGATCCCGCCTGCTTGGGCTTGCTCGCTACTCGCTCCTGCCACCTGAACTGCTCCGCTCCACGGTCAAGCGCGTCTTTGATAAATGAACTGGTGCAATGCATGCGCTTGCCGTTTGCCACTCGCCCAAACTCCGCCTTGCCTTCGGGACAATTGACCCGGCGGATCGCCACCTGGTCCACCGCCAGCGTGCGGGCGGCTTTTGCCAGGATCGGCTCCATCATGACGATGCCCTGCATACCACCCGGGGCGCTTTGCGGCCCACGCGGCGGCGTATTGGTCATCACCGTCGCTCCGCGCCACCGCATCGCAGGTGGCTGGTACAAGAGTGAGATGATCAGGCCCGCGGCGCCGGCATCGCCGACCGCATCATAGGGGCCGGTGTTGCAGATCGCGCACATATCGAGCGCCGTGATGCGTCCGTCCCGGGAAAAACCGACTTTCAGCCGGCCCAGCAGACTGGGACGAGCGCGCCCAATGAAATGCTCCTCTTCGCGGCTGATGCGCATCATCACAGGCGCATTTGCCTTCTTCGCAAGCAGCGCGGGGATGATGGCCGTAATCGCGGCGGTCACCTTACTGCCGAATCCGCCACCGGTGTATTCGCTGATGAGGACGACCTTGTCCTCATCTACCTGCAGCCACCTCGCCAGGGCACCGACAGTTTGAACTGTGCTCTGCGTCCCGGTATGCACGTAAACTTTGCCGTTCTGCCAGTACGCTAAGGCACTGCGAGTCTCAAGTGTCTGATGGCTGGTGTCAGGCGTGACGAAGGTTTCGTCAAGCACCAACGCGGCGTTCTTGAAGCCCTGATCGACGTCTCCGTATGACCATTGATCGGGTGTTTTGCCCATGGGCAGGCGGCCGTGCTCAGCCTCGGCAAAATCTGCTTTAGTCCACTTCAGTATTCCAACCTCCGGTGGTGGCGGGGCCGGAGGACGCTCGCCGGGCTTTGCGGACGGCGGAGGCGGAGACTGCACCCAGACGTTCCCTTCCCTTCTCGGATTCGGCCCCCGCGGGCGGAGAGAGTCCAGGGGATCGAGAACGAACGGAAGCGGCTCGAAGTCCACCTCAATTTTCTCGATCGCTTCAGCGGCCGTGAGTTCATCGACCGCCGCCACCGCGAGAACCGGTTCGCCCTGGTAGAGTGGTTCATTCGTGAGCGCTTGCTCGCCGCGCGGGTTGGCCCTGATCACCGTGCCGAGATCGGTCAAGCTGTCTGCTGGGGCGGGAAGATCGTCAGCAGTGAGAATTGCCTTGACGCCGGGCATCGCGAGCGCATCACGCGCATCGATGTGCTTGACCCGGGCATGTGGCAGGGGACTTAAGAAAAGTTTGCAGAAGAGCATGCCCTGTGCGCGAAAGTCCTCTGCATATTTCGCCTTGCCGGTGACTTTCGCGTACAGATCTGCCGTCTGGTAGTTCTTGCCAATTACTTTGTACTGGGCTCCATACTTGCGCTCAGCCCCCTGATTCGATTCTCCGGCTTTAGGCACGATTAGCTCTCCTCATGTACTCTGCTCCGCGCATCAACGAGGTGAGGATCTTGTCGTAATCCTGGCAGCGGCACAGGTTTCCTGAGACGCCATGTGCCAGCTCAGTCCTGGTGGGATTTGGCTTGGTTTTCAGGAAACCGACCGCGGACATGATGAAGCCGGGCATGCAGAACGCACACTGGAATCCCTGCTCATCGACAACCCCCTGCTGGACCGGATGCAGTTTCCCATCGGGACTCGCTAGACCCTCGATCGTCAAAATCTTCTTTCCGCGCACCGTGTGCGTGAGTACTGAGCACGCATAATAGGGCACGTCATCGATCAGAACCGTGCAGGAGCCGCATTCCGCCCGATCACATCCCAGCTTGGTGCCGGTAAGGCCCAGCTTGTAGCGCAGCGTCCACGCCAATGTCTCCTGCCTCACGGCGTCCACACGCCGCTGCTGGCCGTTGACGTTCAGCGTGATAAGCCTCTCGCCCAGTGCCGCCGGAGAACCCTGACCTGAAACAGAGGCTCGGAACAAATAATTCGCCGAAGATACTGCCACACCGCTGGTAATGACGCCCTTTATGAAAGTGCGCCTGGAGAGCTTTTTGCTTACGTCCTGGCCGGGCTTGGTGTCTGTTCCGTCTGGCATGCCTTGTTCACCTCGGGTCGGATTCGAGCACCAATACTCATTTCTACACTTCCGCGCATAGGAAGTGTCAATTGAGAAATTCTAAGAGAAAAAGTTCAGCAAATCGTAAGGTTCCGGTTCCGATGCTTGGGTGGGGAAAGAATACCGCGGCTTGGGTGAGAGCAGGGCGATCGGGCAAGCGGATCGCCCTAAACCGTCTATGCCATAGTCACTGTTAGCCGATCTTTCGCAGTTGGGCCCATCTGAGCTGGTTAACTGCTTTGGAATCAGTTGAGGCTATCGAAAGGTCTTCACCACAAACGAGCCCCTATCGGAGTGTCTGTACCTCGATTTCGTTACTG
>Ga0185299_10003168_pt1 | contig 22722 bp, 24 predicted proteins | sample PaiPotPPA55metaG_FD_128002 | JGI IMG/M metagenome (GOLD analysis project Ga0185299, IMG submission 128002) | Iron sulfur acid spring bacterial and archeal communities from Banff, Canada, to study Microbial Dark Matter (Phase II) - Paint Pots PPA... ... | reverse complement strand
ATTGCCACGGTTTGGGTTCTGTAAGTGAACCACTTCATGGACGAGACCAATAAGGAAGTCGTTCTTTTGCTGTTGAGTGAAGGGGACTGACGTCCGTCCTCCTTGCAGCAAGAAATCCACAAGGCTCGGCTGAGATATCACGATCATCGCCTTCCCCTCGAGTATTCCGGAAGCCATCAGGTCTTCAGCCACCAGCCCTGCTTGCTCGATGTTTTTGAGAAGTATGAGCCGTAATTGCCCCAATTTCTGCTGGTTGATGATCCACGAAATCTTATCTTTCGCGAATTGAGTGAAATACTGGTTTTCCGGAAGTGAAGGATTAACTGACCGAAACAATTGATTGACAGCCGCATTGAGGTCAGCGTCTGAGGGTCGTTCCCTCAATTGGGGCGCAGTTTCGGGGGCCGATGGCCACTCAACCTTGATGATTTTCCATTCCTGCCGCGGAGAAACCCGGGTCTGCACTCGTTCCGGGTCGCCAAACGGGCTCTGAGCACCGACTCCGAGTGTACGCGATTGTTTAACCGCGTGCCCTTGGGCTGCTAATATCAGTATAAGGCTCCCAAGCATGATTGTTGTTGAGTTCCATCTGTTGTTCATTGTCGACCTCCTTGTACAAAGCTCCTCTGTCCTAGAACACTTGTTCCAGCGCCCCCTGCACAGCTTTTGGTGACTGTTGGTTGGTGGGCGTGGCCGAGTCTCGGCTTCCACGCGAATGTTGACAACCAACTCGACCGCCGTGGCAGTTCTAGGTCAGGGAATTCGCCAGGCGATTCACGTTTTTCGGATTTGCCGAATACGAAATGGAAGTGCCCTTTCTGTGCGGTTGAATGAGTTCGGCCGAAGCCAACACCTTGAGATGAAACGAAAGGTTTGGTCCACGCAACCGGAGGCGGCGAGCTATCGCTCCGGCAGCGAGGCCCTTCGGGGCGTGTCGGACGAGCAAGCGAAGGATTTTAAGCCGCGTCTCTTGTGCGACAGCAGCGAATGAATCGGTCTTTGCTGCTGGTCGGAGGCTAGCCTTAACATACTTCAATGTACTATTGATGGAGCGATGTCCGAGCGCCTGCGAAACAAGAACCAAATCAACGTTGCAAGCCATTAGGTGCGAGGCGAGCGAATACCTCAAAATACCTGGGTGACTTTTGGCAGCCGGGAGACCGGCGGCATTGGCAGCGGCTTGGAAGATCCGGAAGAACTGCGTGGGGTGAACCGCACCGCCGTTTCGGCTAATGAACAATACATCCGAGCCAACGTCTGGCCGCTCTCTAAGCCATGCTTGGATGGCTGTAACTTCGTCTAGTAATGCTTTGCGGCGATGGCGGTACAACGGCTGTACGGTCTTCAATGATCCCTGGAGCCGCTGCACCGACAGCGAACCATCTCTAACATCGGCCAGCTTAAGCGCACATACTTCCGCAGAACGAAGCCCGTGCCAATAGGCCATCAAGATCATGCACCAGTCTCGTATGCGGCCTTTGTGGGCGACCTTGAGGACTGCGAGAAGTTCCTCAGGAGTCAGAGAGGTCGCCGTGAAGCGTTGCATGGGGCCCCCAGTACTCGATGGGAACGAGGTAATACGTTTGTGACGGCGCACATGTTGTCGTCCTGACCGCCTCACTGCTCGTACAGCACTTTTGAGTGCCTTCGCTTTGAAATCATCATCGTCACTAGCCTCCTCCCGTGGCTTTGACGGTGAGCTTCCTGCTCGCAATTGTTTGACCGTTCTGCTGTGCTGTGATGGTGACCTGCCACATGCCGGCAGAGCCGAGGTCACCTTTACCCTCGTATATCCCAAAACCTTTGTCCGCGCCCTTGATCACACTCTTCATTTCGGGCATTTTCATTGAGGGCATAGCAGCCATGAAGAAGGTCACTGTGACTTCCGCCCCGGAGATCGCTTTGCCTGTCGGATCGGTCAATTTGACTCGAACGGTATTGCTGCCTTTTTGTGCGGGCGAGGGATCTGTGGTCAACTCGACCTTGGCTCTTGCCGCCGTCCCGGAGGGCTTATCCTGCGCTCTCGCAACGTCAGTGCGAGCGCCCATTTGGGTTGTTACAAGTAGAAGCGAAACGCCTACGACAGACAGCACCGAAACATATCGCCCTGCAATACGTGACCTCATCATGTTCTCCTTTTTGGTGTTTGGAACAACAAACTAGATTCCTTTACACGTCCCCATCCTGATCGGAGTAAAGGCCGATGGAGCGAGCATGAATAGGTTTGCAGCGCACAATCGGTCGGCCATCGACTTGACCGTCAACCTAGCCATGTTTGTTCACCGATGTTACTGAATCGACTGCGATATTGTTCCCATTGACGCGTCCGGTGATCGTGGCACGCCCTCCGGCAAACTTGTCCAGTTCATTTCTGTGTCCATCAAGGACGTAGACCGCATCGCCCACAAGTAACACGTAGTCAGCACCTTCGAAATGCGTACATTGGCGAGCACAGGAAGCAAAGGTCACGGCTTTGCGATCGATCCGCCCTTTGCACTTAGAATCGGTAATGGTCCCGGTTAACGTCTTCTCTGCTCCAGTGCCCTGGGCAGGAAATGAGCTACTGGAAGGTCGAGCCCAAGCTGCGGCCAGCGCGACGATTACAGAAAGTAATGTTGCAGTCAGTGGTGTCACGATGTGCTTGTTGTACATGTTTCTTTCCTCCTTCTTGATTCAGCTACCTGGAACTTCCGAGATTGGCCCATTGCTTCTGAATGATTGCGGTCTGGATTTCGTCGGCGGTTTTGCCTTGTCGGTGAAGCCGACCGGCCAGTCGCGCCTCATTTATACAAATGTCGCAGCTCGTCGCATGCAAATCTCTGAAACAATCGAGAAGGCTGCGATGTCCTTGTCGTTGGCAATAGCAGTAACAAGGCTGCTGGACTAGTACCTCTGGGAGTTCTCTGGCGACGGAATAGGCTTCACGGATGGTGCTGATCTTGAATTCAGCAGGATCGAGCGTTTGAGGAAAGGGCATAGCGTCCTCCACCCGCTCAAAATGAGCCGGTACTTGATCTGGACCGGGCGGAATTGGGCTTGTTGATTGCATACGGTACCCCGCGTAAAACGTCGCCAGGACAAACAAAAGCATTCCTACACCATAGACGATGGCTGTCTTGATCTCTGCCGGTGTCGCCTTCTTCAATCTGTTCTTCTTGCTCATGCTTGCCTCCCAACCCTATGCGGTGGCCTCCTCGCCCTTTGGCTGTAGCGTTCCATGCCGCAGCGCGCGCTCCTTCATGAGCGCGAAAAATACAGGGACCAAAATGAGAACGTGAATCGTTGAAGTAATCATCCCGCCGACGATAGGCGCAGCGATCGGCTTCATCACGTCGGAACCGATGCCCGTTTCCCAAAGAATCGGAATAAGGCTGGCGAGAACCGCGCAAACGGTCATCAATTTGGGCCGTAGGCGGTGAACTGCTCCTTCGATCACGGCAGCTTCGATGTCCTCGTGCTTGAGTGGCACGCCTGCCGCAAGGCGATGATCGAGAGCCTCGTGCAAGTAGACAACCATGACCACGCCCGTTTCGACGGCGATGCCGAAGAGCGCGATGTAGCCGACCCAAACGGCGACGCTGAAGTTATATTTGAGTATCCATTGGAGGATCAGCCCCCCTGTCATCGCGTAGACCGTCGGGAAAATAAGGACCATTGCCTCTGTGACTGAGTGAAAGACCATGTACAACAGCATGAAGATTACGAAGAACACGACCGGAAGGATGAGTTTCAGACGTTGCCTCGCACGCACTTCGAATTCGTATTCGCCAGACCATTGGTAGGTGTATCCTGGAGGCAGTCGCAGTTTCTGTTGCAGCAAACCAGAAGCCTGTTGTACGAAGCCGCCATAGTCGCTCGTATTCAGGTCGATATAGACATAACCTGTGAGCTGGCCATCTTCATCTCGGATCATCGCAGGGCCACGCGAGAAGGATAGGCTCGCTACCTGGTCAATCGGGATTTGTGCCCCAGAAGGAGTCGCGATGAGAACCCGGCGAAGTTCGTCCACGTTGTCACGAAAGTCGCGTTCGTATCGAACGCTAATTGGATAGCGTTCGCGGCCTTCGACATTCTCTGCGACGTTCATGCCGCCTATGCCTGAAACGACCGCTTGTTGCACGTCCGCAATCGTTAGGCCATATTTGGCGGCCTCTGGACGATTGACCTCGACATTCACATAGAAGCCTTGCGACACACGTTCGGCAAACACGGACCTCACCCCAGGGAGACCGGATAGGATTTGCTGTATCTGAGTGCCAAGCTCTTGGATGCTGTCGAGCGAGGGCCCTTGGATTTTCATTCCGACAGGGGTCTTAATTCCGGTCAACGCCATATCGAGCCGGTTCTCGACGGGCATGGTCCACGTATTGCTGAGTCCTGGGAACTGAAGCTTCCCGTCCATTTCCTGAATGAGCTTGTCGTATGTCATTCCCACAGGCCATTGCTCGCGTGGTTTGAGCATGACGGTCGTGTCATACATATCGAGCGGGGCATTGTCGGTAGCACTGTCCGAACGCCCGACCGCGCCGAATACGGTCTCCACCTCGGGAAAGGAACGGATGATTCGGTCCTGCTCTTGCAGCAGCTTGGACGCTTCGACAATGGAGATGCCGGGTAGAGATGTCGGCATGTACAGCGCAGAACCTTCATAGAGTGGCGGCATGAATTGGCTGCCGAGCTTGAACATCAGCGGGAACGTAACCGCCAAGAATATGAGATTAAGAAGTAGCGTTGTTTTCCGATATTTCAGACAGAGCCGGAGCACTGGCAGATACAGTGCTTGCGTGATCCTGGAAATGGGGTTTTCTGATTCGGGTCGCAGCCTCCCCTTTATGAACATGACCATCAGCACCGGAACCAGGGTGATCGCCAGGACGGAAGAGAAGCCAACAGCAAGAGTCTTCGTCCAGGCCAACGGCTTGAACATCCGTCCTTCCTGTGCCTCCAGTAAGAAAACCGGAAGAAAGGAAACAACGATGATCACGAGGGAGAAGAACAGGGCTGGTCCGACTTGCTTAGCAGAATCGATGAGAATGCGCCGACGCTCTCCCTCGCTCGGTGGGAGTGGTTTTGCGCTTTCGGCTGTCACTCGCTCCAACACAATCGGCCCGTTTGCCGTATCTATTCCGTTCGAAGGTTTCGTCGCGCTCGATACCTGTCTCTCCGAAAGATGTCGATACCCGTTCTCAACCATGACAATCGAGGCGTCCACCAAAACTCCAATCGCCAGCGCCAAGCCGCCGAGCGACATGATGTTGGAGCTCACATGTAGGTAATACATCGGTATGAAAGCCATCGAGACCGCAATGGGCAGCGTGATGATCGGAATCAGCGCCGAACGGAAATGAAACAGAAAGATGATGATTACGAAGCTGACGATGATGGCCTCTTCCACGAGGTCGCGCTGCAAGGTCTTGATGGATTCTTGGATCAAACCGGCGCGGTCGTAGCCCGCCACTATCTCCACACCAGGAGGAAGCGAGGGTTTGATCTCCGCGAGCTTCTTTTTGACTCCGTCTATTACCGTCAAGGCGTTCAATCCGTAGCGCATCACAACGATGCCGCCTACGGTTTCTCCATCGCCGTGCCATTCGACCACGCCTTCCCGCATATCCGGACCGAATGACACAGTTCCCAAATCCTTGATCAGGACTGGCGTGCCGTTCTTGGCCATGACTGGTACGTTCCCGAGGTCATCGAGAGACTTCAGATAGCCCAAACCACGGATCATGTACCGTGTTCCGCTCATCTCCAGAACGCGTCCGCCAACTTCATTGGTGCTGGATTTCACCCGATCAATCACGGTTGAAAGAGGGATGCCATATGCGAGCAACTTGTTTGGGTCGAGGCTGACTTGGTACTGGCGAACGAACCCGCCTATGCTTGCAACTTCAGCGACGCCAGGGACCGTCTCCAATTGGTAGCGTAGGTGCCAGTCCTGCAGCGTCCGCAGATCGGCGAGACTGTACTTGTGCGTGTGGTCCACGAGAGCATACTCGTACACCCAGCCCGCACCAGTTGCGTCAGGCCCAATTGCTGGATGCCCATCAGCAGGCAGACGGCCCGCAATCGTTTGCAGATACTCCAGCACGCGAGAACGGGCCCAATAGATATCGGTGCCGTCTTCGAACACGACGAACACATAGCTATCGTTGAACATTGTCTCAGCGCGCACAGCTTTAACATTTGGGGCTGCGAGCAGTGCCGTCACAATCGGATAACTGACCTGGTCCTCGATGATGTTGGGTGGCTCGCCTTCCCAGTTGGTGTGAATGATGACCTCGACATCGGAAATGTCCGGCAGGGCGTCAAGCGGGATGTGTCCCATACTCCAAATTCCGGTCAGAGTGAGGAGGAGGACTCCCGTAAAGACCAGGAAGCGATTGTGAGCGCACCATTCAATGACACGAGAAATCATGACTACATTCCTCCCGTGGCATTGACGGAGAGCTGCTTATTCGCAATGGCCTGGCCGTTTTGCTGTGCTGTGATCGTGACTTGCCACGTGCCCCCCGACCCCAGGGCCCCATTGCCCTCATACACTCCGCCACCCTTATCACTGGCTTGGACGACGGTCTTCATCGCGGCCATTCCCATCGCTGGCATGGCAGCCATAAAAAAGGTGACGCTGACCTGCGCTCCCGCAATCGGCTTTCCCGCCGCATCGGTCAATTTGACTCGGACAGTGTTTCCGCCTTTTTGTGGGGGAGAAGGCTGCGTTGTCAGTTCGACAATGGCTTGAGTTTGCGCCGGAACATTCATCGCAGCGGCCTGCCCCGCGCCTGGAGGCGGAGGCATGAAGGCACCCGCTGCAGCCTGTAACTGAGCTTCTGAATCAATCAGAAAGTTTGCCGATGTGACGATTTGGTCGCCAGCTTTCACCCCCTTGGAAATCACGAATTGATCGCCGACGTGAGGCCCAAGCTCGACTTCGTGCGGCTCGATGTTTCCTTCGCCTGCGTATGTGAAAATGAGATTCTTTGTTCCCGAATGGAAGACTGCTGAGTCGGGCACAATCAGCCGCTGACCCAAAGGCAGCTTCAGGCTCACGTTCACATACATGCCGGGCCGCAGTTTCAATCCTGGGTTTGGGAAGACGAGGCGCGCTGACAGCGTCCGAGTTGCCATATCCAATTGCGGCAAAAGGTAGTCCACTCTTCCCCGGAATATCTGCCCAGGGTAGGCATCCAGCGTGACCTCGGCTGGATCACCAGGCTTGATCTTTCCCGCATCGTTCTGAAAGATTTGGGCTAATACCCATACTTCTGACAGATCAGCAATTGTGTACAGCTTGGTGTCAGGCTGTACGTTCATGTTTGGCAGGGCGTTTTTCTCTGTGATGTAACCAGCGACCGGAGAATTGACTGTCAGATCGGTGATTGGCTCGCCTGTGGCATCCAGCTTGGCGATTTCGCTCTCCGGTATGTCGAACTGCTGAAGGCGCGCCTTGGCTGCGGTAATCAGCGATGCGGCCCCATCCGCGACGCCGCTCACTGCACTCTGCTGCAGGGCGGCGGCACTCTTCTTCGCCAACAAATACTCCCTTTCACTTGCCACCAGATCAGGGCTGTAGATTGTGAACAGCGGCTGTCCCTTTGCGATGAAATCACCGGTAGCATCCGCATAAATCTCGCGAATCCACCCGGCAAACCGCGTCTGCACGTAGGCAAACCGGCGCTCATTTGGCTGGACATTCCCGTAAGAACGGATCTCGTCACTCATGACCTTGGATTCGACTGTTCCAACCTTCACGCCAATGCTTTGCATGCGCTGTGGAGACAGTTGAATCGGAGCGAGCGGTGTGTCGGACTGTGGCGCAGTTGCATCAACGGCACTGGCAGTCGGCTCCGTTATCGACTGCGACGTTTCGCTTCCTACGCTCGCCGCCACGGTAGGTTGGCTCCCCCGCGCCATCGGATTGAAGGGCGAACGCCACCAAAGCCAGGCAGCGAAACCCGCAACGGCAATCAATGCGATGAGCGCAACCAGAAATGCGCGGCGATACTTTTCCACTGCGAGATTCTGGCTCTCTGTCTCTTCGTGCTTGTGGGCCATCGTACTGTTCTCCGTCATGGAAGAGTTACCCCCGTGAGCCGCTCGATATGTGCCAGTGCAGTTTCATGGTCAAGAATGGTTTGCTGATATTCGAGGTTGAGGCTGAGGACATCCATGAACGAGGAGAAAAGGGTCTCGAAATCTTCACGATTGGACTGATAAGAAGCCAAGCCCGCCTGGATTGTCGCTTCCGCCTGCGGAATTAGGCCGTCGCGATAGATCAACAGTTGCTCCTCCGAAGTTTTGACCATGACGTACTGCTTCTGAACCTCAGCGAGTGCAGTCTGCAGTTGTGTATCGAGATCTGCCTGGGCACGCTCGACGTTCACTTGAGCTTGGGCGAGCGCCGCCTCTCTTGGCTTGCGCCGTGGGAAATTCACATTGAATGAAAGTTCGTAATAATCGCGGAACTTACGATCGGTATTCTCATACATATAGGAGACCCCAAAATCTGGCCGGAACTCCTTCTGGGCCAACTCAACCGCTGTTTGATTGCGCTCGACCATCGCTGCATTTTCGTGAATGTTTGGATTTTGTTCGCGGACCTTGTCGAGAAGTTCGCTCGCTGTGTAACGCAGAAAAGTAGCGGCAACCGGCTCAGCGATGATGTCAGGAGAATCCTGTGGCCGTCGAAGAATCCGCTTAAGCTCGGCCTGCGCTTCCCCAACCAACTGGTGATGCATGGAGATTTCGCGGAGGATCTTTGTCCGCTCAAGTTGCGCCTTTAACACATCCTGCTGATTCCCCATGCCTGCCGAATAGTGCGCCTCTGCCTGCTGTTCCACTTGCTGCAGGAGCGTGGCGTTCCGCTGAATTGTGCCTAGAGTCTGTTGAAGGTAGGCCAGACGGAAATAGGTCGTCTTCAGCATCTCGATTTCGTCCTGGAGCACGACATCCACATGTACCCTCGCCGTATCTGCATCGCGATCCGCCACTTCGCCGCGCAATTTCAGCTTTCCGGGGTATGGCAACTGCTGAGAAGCTCCTAGGCCAATGTAGGAAAAATCGCTGTTTGTATACCCAGCGAAGGGGCGCGGGCTGCCCACACTGAATTGTTGCAATGTGAACTCTGGGTCAGGAAGCGTCGAGACCTGCGGTGCAACAAATTTCGCCGCACTAGCGGCACGTTCGGCGGCTAGAATCATGGGATCGTTCTTTTCCGCTTCTTCCACGAGCGCGGCGAGCGGTGTAGGTACTCCCTCTTCGTGCTGCATCTGCCAGGAAGCTTGCACAGATTGTTCAACCGCCTGTTGCGGTGCTTGTGGCGTAGCAAACAGGCTCGGTGAAATACTTCCGGCAATAATCGTGGCAAGGCCAGCCGCAATCAGCCGCGAGCCTCCGCGCCCAGTTATCATCGCAGTCCTCCGTCGTAAATTTGCATATGTGTTTCTTGGCCATCGGCTGCCGTGGCGCGTAAGCGCAAGCAGTAAAAGATATGCAATCAAGACAACGGGTCGGCGGTTCTCCTCCCCCGTAGCGTTGTGCAACGTTCTGTTTGTCACGAATCTCTTAAGTCGCATGCCGCGTGTCCCCTCTTTGGAGTTTCATGATGCTGATAATCACTTTGTTCGCCAGCAATCGGTGCCTCCTCACGGGTTCTTCTTCGACCCACTGAAGCCGCTGCCATTCAGGTCGTGGGCATAGATTTCGTCCCAAAGCCGGTCAAACAGCTCTCGCGACATTGGCTGCTTGAGTTCAAAAGTAAAAGTTTCGCGATAGCTATTGACCCGCAGCTGAAAAGGATCTGGCTTAGCCAACGTTTGAACGTCCGACCAGCGCCAACTACGCTCGCCTTGTCCATTTGTTGTCAGGTAATCGATCCCGTCAGGGCCGAAATGCAAGGTTCCGTTAGTCCCCCCTGCGAGTGTGCGGTGCCGCGCCGGGATTTCGGCAAAGCTTGTTGCAGTGGGATTGGGGTCTGCGTTTCGTACTGGTTTTGCAACACGAAGCGCCAGTTCGGCCGCAATATCAGGTGGCATCGCCACGGTCAAATCGAAACGATATTTCCTTTCGCCATGGCCATGCCAGCTACGGTTCTCATATCCGGTAATTGCAAGACGGCGCGGACTCAAGAGATCAAATGTCTGGATCTCCAAGAACGGCCAGTGAAGGGTAGTTCCTTTGGTTGGACGGAATACTACTCCGTCCGGGCTTAGTATGAGCGTTCCTGAGGTCCTTTCGAGCCCGTGATGCAGCCGGGCCCGAGATTCCCAAGCCAAAGCAGTCGTTACGTTGCTGGATGCCTGGGCTTGCCCCTCACGCGGCTGTTCTGCGACTTCGCTATGCAGCTTCAGATTTCTTGGATAGGAGAGCCGCTGAGCACCGCCGAGGCCTATGAATGCAACCTCGCTGTTTGTATATCTCGCAAAGGGACGCGGGGTACTCGCGCTGAATTGCTGCAATGCGAAATGCGGCTCCCGAAATGCCGAGGCTTGCGACCCGACATGCGTGGCACCCGTCGCCGCACTCTCGGCAGCCATAATTGCCAGATCATTCTTCTCCGGCTCCTCGATGAGCGTGGCGAGCAGCGCAAGAAGCCCAGTTTCATGCTCCATCTGAGGCTGAACCTGTGCAGATTGTTCTTGTCCTTGCTCGCCTATTCCTTGGGGTGCGGCGAACAGCTTCGGTGAATATCCCCCGGCTAGCACTGTGACAAGACCGAATGCAATGAACGGCGACCTCTGGCTTCCAGCCAGCATTCGCAGGGAAAAGCGGATACATTCCATCACTAATCCTCCGTCATGAACTTTGTGAGCGCTGGACACACGTGTGCGCCAGTGGACAAACGGAGAGACAGAATTAGATTCTGAGGACGGAGTTCGTTTCGGACAGACTTAAAGGTGGGGAATGGAACTGCGCAATGGTCAAAGCCGAATCGGCAACCACAAGAATAGGAGTTGGCTCAACGTGCAAAAATGCCGTTACAGCCGCCGCAGGAGAAATTCGGGAATGCTCACCGCTACCGATATACGGCTGAACACTTTGTTGGCTCGGTGACTTGCAGCAGGATTGGGGGGACGACATTTCCTTCGAGCCGCATTGAGAACCCATCTGGCGGCAGCACTCATTCTCGCTCGCACCCATGAGTTGCCGTGGCACAAAACACGAAAGCCCCGGTGTCCCAAGCAGGGCAAGCAATGCCGCGACAGCGTACAATCTGGTTCGCAGTGCCATCCTCACGAATTGTACTCCTATCCCTCCGCTTGACGCAACAGGGCAAAAAGATTAGTGACTCATTTTGATTCTTCGGACCTCCGAAACGAACATCCACGATCTCCATACGAGCAAAAGACGCAGCAATCGCCCGACTTCGGTTTGAGTACGGTCCTCCATCCCCGACACTCGTAAAAACATAAGCAACGGTCGGTTGGCATCGTCTCCATTGCGGCGCGCCCGCAGTTTGGACAGGTAATCGTTGCTGTGCCTATTTTCATTCTTCAAGGCAAAACTCCAACGCCTTCCTCTAGGCACAAACGTGATCCGCTATGCGCTATTGGAAGGATCGCACGCCTACGACCGACAGAAATACGCCGCCATGCTCCGCGAAGCTTTTGAACCGTTCGAGCAATTCACGGCTACCCCAGGTTCACTTCCTGATTTCGCTCGATTCAGACCTCGCAGACGATTTGTCTCGCTCTCCTCTTTTCACCGCTTTGAGACTGCTGCGTCCCGGCGAATAAACGCCCCCGCCTCCGGTCTCCACTGGCACCTTTCGCGCGCACCACACCCCTGTGTCACTCAAGCGTGCGATCCGTTCCGACCTAGACGCACCAATCTCTTCGCTCCCGTTCTCTGTTTCGGGACCTTGCCCCCTCGCTGTTGGTGAAGGGGGCACGAAGCTCCCGAAACAGGAGAACAATCATGAAAGTCGAGCAAGCCAAACAGATCGTCAGCAAAGCAATCGAAGAACTCAGTCAAGCTCTCGAAAGGGGCCACAGCGAAACGCTGAGAACTTACCTCGCTGCTATTGGCCGATTCCATCGGTACAGTCTGCGGAACGTAATGCTTATCGCATCGCAGAAGCCAACCGCTACGCACGTCGCTGGTTTTCGCGCGTGGCACAAACTTGGACGCTTCGTGAAGAAAGGCGAGAAGGGCATTCTGATTCTCGCTCCAATCGTTCGACCGAAGAACCAAAGCGTGGAACAAACCGAAACCGATAAATCATCAACCCCTGTTGGATTCCGGGCCGCGTACGTGTTCGACATCAGTCAGACGGACGGTCAAAAACTTCCTGAAATCGGCAACGTCAATGGCGATCCCCGCGAATACCGTGACCGGCTCGGCAAATTCATTACTGACCAAGGTATTCTTCTCGAATACTCGCAGGATATCGCCCCTGCTCGCGGTACCTCTGCAGGCGGCAAGATCACGTTGTTGCCGGAACAGACTCCTGCCGACGAATTCGCCACGCTAATTCATGAGGTCGCACACGAATTGATGCATCGTGACGAGCGCCGCGCCAGCACATCAAAGCGCAGCCGCGAGACCGAAGCCGAGGCCGTAGCATTCGTCGTCTGCCAAGCAGTCGGGCTTGAGACTGGCTCGGCAGCTCAAGACTACATCCAGCTTTACGAAGGTGACGCCAAGCTGCTGTCGGAGAGCTTAGAGCACATCCAGCAAACTGCTACTCGCATTCTCAACTCTATCGGCGCGGAGGATTCCTCCGCGCCGCAAGTCTAGAGCGGCCTGCATTACTGAATATCACCGAACCGAGGAGAAGCGAATTTCCGACCGAAATAGCGGGAACGCGGCCAGAGCCGCTATGATTTGAACACTGGCAAAGATCGCTATCGAAGCCGGGAACCCCCAACGAAGTGCTTCCCCAAACAGGTAACTTCCAATTCCGAACCCGACGAACAAAGTGAAGACGTTCAGACCCATTGCGTGGCCCACACGTTTCGGATTCAGCGATGTGACACCTGACCTATGCACGGATTTGGAGGAGAGGCTGAAGGTCTGAGGAGAGAAACATTTGGGAACCCTGAGAATCCTGGTGTAAAACCAGTGAAGCCGTGACGTGAGCGCTTCACGACCCAATTCTCAGGAGTTCACCCAAATGGTGATAAGCCCCACGGGGCGTAGCGCGAAAAAGCCCACCAAACAAGGGGTCGCAGAGGATACCCCCAAGCCTATAAGAATCAACGGATCCACACATTTTGACTTCGAGGGGAAGAATTTGACGGCCTACGCTGGCCTGTTGCCGGTGGCGACGATGCTGGAGAAGCTCAAGTTTCAGCAACTGGTCGAAGAGACCCTCACTGTGAAGCGCGTAACCCGAGCGATGCCCATGTATCAATTCGTGTTGGGGATGGTGCTGGCTCTGTACGTTGGATTTTCTCGTCTGAATCATCTGCGATTTCTAGCACGCGAGCCGATGTTGATGGGGATCTTAAAGGTACTGGAGTTGCCACCGCAGTGCACGTTCTGGCGTTTCTTGGCCTCACTCCATTTGAGTGTCGCGCAGCAGTTGCTGGAAGTGCAGCGACAGATGCGGCAGAGAGTATGGGAAGCCGCCAATGTCCGGCTGACTTCGGTGACTTTCGACACGGATACGACCGTGCACACGGTATACGGGAAACAAATGGGAGCACGAAAGGGCTACAACCCGAAGCACAAGGGCAAGAAAAGTTTTCAACCCATTCTGACTTTTCTGGCGGAAACCAGAGAGTTCGTAGGCGGAGCATTGCACAACGGAGATCGTCCCACCGGGATGCAGATCGCCAGGCATTTGGAAAGCGTGCTCCTGACTGTGCCGAAAGGCGTGAAGACGATTTACGCGCGAGCCGACGCTGGCTTTTATTGTTGGGAAGCGGTGCAGGCTTACAAGACATACGGCTGCCAGTTCATCGTGGTGGCGCGAAAAACGGAGCGATTACTGGAAGAGCTGAAAGCGGCGCTCTGGAAGCGATCTCCGCGCACCGATGCCGACCAGCAGTGCGAGTTTTGGTATCAGCCGCAAGGTTGGGGCCGCGCGTATCGGTTCATCGCCCTGCGCTATGAGAAGAAGCCAGAACCTAAAAAGAAGGACGAGCCAGAGCAATACCAGCTGTTCGAGACCTCCGAGTACACCTACCGGGTCTTTGTGACCAGCATGGATGGCCCGATCGACGTGTTGGTGTGGTTTTACCGTCAGCGGGCCACCGCCGAGAACCTGATCAAGGAAGCCAACAACGATGCCGGGCTGGCCGCGCATCCTTCCTAGCGCTGGGCCATGAACTGCGTGCACTTCCAACTGGCCATGCTGGCCTACAACCTGAACTGTTGGTTGTTGCTGTTCAACCGGGAAAAGACAGCGGATGCAGCCGAGATGAAACATACGCGACTGTCGACGGCGCGACTGCGTTTTCTGTTTCTGGCGGCCAAAATCTGGTGCCATGCTGGACGAGTAGACGTCAGCTACAGCGATCATTACCAGGAGAAAGGAATCTTTCAGCGGCTGATGGATCGCTTGCGGTCCATCACCGATGGCGTCAACGGATTCGCACCTGTCATACCCACAGCTCTCCGTTGCTGACGCACCATTGTGCATAGTTTCCTATGCACGCCAAACGAAGCAGCTCTAACAACTTACAAGATCGGGAGAACGCAGACAGAGACCACCAAGCGGAAACTCAAAAAAGATCGTGGCAGCCAAAACTCACTGCGCAGCCACTGGGGTCAAATTGCATGCATAACTTGGGTGACAGCGGCCAGCAATCGTAATAGCTGTTCGCGCTGGCGCGACGAATTCTCGAAGGGTTCCGTTTCCATAACTTCCGCCGTCATCCCTAGGTGGCCCCGTTCGGTAAAACACCCACATTACTAGCAGTAAGAGAAAAGGCGGCTCTATTCGAGCCGCCTTGGATCGATGGGACTCCAGTTACGCGAGAGCCGAACGCAAGACGTGTTCCGCTGGCCCGCGCCCCGCACAACACGAGGCAAGCTTGCCGTCAATTACTACGGCGGGCACGCTTCTGACACCATGTTCTTTTGCCTTTGAAGCTACTTCAGACTTCTGCATGTCATGAATGGCGACCTCATGTGCAGAGCCTGCAATCTTCTTCACTAGTTCGATGGTTTCCTTGCATGTTGAACAACCCGCGCTGAAGACTTCAATTTTCTTTTTTGTGGTCATGATGTTCTCCTGAGTATTTGCCTAGACTGTTTCTGTTTTGCAATTCGAGCGAGTGGCTTCCTGATTCGCTTTGTCGTGACGCGGCCACGCATTCCACAACGAAGCGATAACCAGCAGGCCGACTGCGCCGTACGTGATGAGGTTGGACAGCCACACAAACTTGCCTAACAACACAAAAATCGCTGCAAGCAACCCCAGAAAGAACGGGGCGTGACCATGCCGATTGCACGCTCTGAACCCCAACGCCCCCAAAGCAACAACCAGGGATGCAGCGGTCAGCGGAATAAGATATGCCGTTGATATTAGAAAGCTGAGTCCAACCGAAGACAGCAAACCTGCATACGCTGGCCAGCAGAGTGGGCAAATCAGTTTGGGAACCATTGAGACGCTGATACCCGGTAATGCCAAGAAGCTTTGCTTCAAACTTCGGTTCATGTTTGCTCCCTATCGAGGCTCCCAAGAATGGGGCACTCCGCGATTGGGCCGCACCCGGCGCAAACCCGCGTCAGCTTGTGTAGCGCTCTTTTCATGGAATGAAGGCTTCTAATCCTTGCGTCTATGTCAGCAATCTTCGCCTCAGCGCCTTCGGACATCTGTCCTCTTTGCAGTTCGTGACACACGAAGCGACAACAGTTCCCGAATTTCGGCAAGGGAGAATCCAAGTTCCTGCGCACGTCGAATGAACCTTAGCCGCCCTGCGGCATCCTCGGGGAAGAGGCGGTAGCCCGATTCGCTGCGTGGTGGTCGGGGCAGCAGGCCCCGCCGCTCGTAGTAACGCACGGTTTCCAAATTGACCCCTGCTTCCCTGGCGAGGCGACCTATTGTGAGCGTCCTCATGTCTGTACTCGCTTTCTGACTTTAATCTAAACCCCGTACTATGGTACGGGGTCAAGCACTATTTTGGGGGCGGTAGGACATTAGCCTTCATCGTTGACGCAGCCGCTCTGATTCGCTTTCCTCGCTGCCGTTGTTTGCTCTGCTTTGAGTTGCTCCGGTGGGGTCGGTTTATGACACACAACATGTGTCACGCTCCGCGCCGGGCCTCCTCTTGCACCCGCTCACGCCAGTCGCAGAAATCCCTCCTGTCACTCGCGTTGCCACCCGCGTCAGCCCTAACCAGCCACGCCTACGCAACAAGTTCTCTTCGTGTCGGTCCTGCTTCCTCGTTTGGGTGAAGGAAGCAAATTCCAACACGAAGGAGAGAACTAACATGAATATAGAGCAGAGCAAACAAGTCATCAGGGAGCAGCAGGCGAATACGGTCCTGCAAGGCGATTGCGTCGAAGTCATGCGGCAGCTACCAAGTTGCAGCGTCGATTTCGTGCTGACCGATCCGCCGTATCTCGCACACTACCGTTCGCGTGACGGACGCACCGTAGCCAACGACGGTAATGCCGCTTGGTTGAAACCCGCGTTCGCTGAAGTTTTCCGTGTATTGCGCCGCGACGCGTTTTGCGTAAGTTTCTACGGCTGGCACCAGGCTGACAAATTCATCGCCGCGTGGCGCGAGGCTGGCTTCCGGCTCGCTGGGCACTTGACGTTCACGAAGCGGTACGCTTCAACGGAACGATATCTCCAGTACTACCATGAGAACGCATACTTGCTCGCGAAAGGCAATCCGCCGCAACCGACGCAACGGATTCCCGATGTGCTCGAATGGAAGTATTCCGGCAATAAATTGCATCCGACGCAGAAACCGCTCTGCGTTCTTACGCCGCTGATTCAGTCTTTCTCGCGCCCCGGCGATGTTGTCCTCGATCCCTTCTGCGGCTCCGGCTCGACGCTACTCGCGGCAAAGCTGCAAGGCCGCCAGTTCATCGGAGTTGAGTTAGACCCACGCTACTCCAACATCGCTGCTAATCGCGTTCGGAGCCGGGCCGCATGACTTTCCATCAGGGCCTATCGCCAGGCGGTCCCCAAAACCATTTCTGCCTACACGCAGGCGCTCGCGAAAATCGTGCGCGGTAAGAGGGGAGCACGCAACCGCCGACTTGCGCAAATCAGTTGGCAGAATTTCCTCGAAACTTGAAATACCCCATCCGCACACTGTCCGGTTGGAGTATCTTGATCCTTGACTCAGGAGATGGATGAGAACGCGAAGATGTAAGTCGGAGTCGGAGTCGGAGTCAGAGAATAACTGGACAAAACGTCTACCGATTGTCACAGGAGCAAATCCATGAAAATAAGTTTCCTGTGGGTCATCGTCCTTGGCGTTTTCCTGCTGGTAGGCTGTGGAAGCAAGAAGGACGCGAACGAGAAAAACTTTTCCGAGGCCATCAACGCGTACATGGCCAAAAGGGGCCAGCTGTGCCTTGGCATAACGTCCATGTGGCCCGTGGACCTCAATGAAAGCGAGCGCAGAATGACCGTGGGGCGAGCACCGGTGATGGAGGCCCTGGAAAAGATTGGCTTAGTGCGCTCCCATGAGACCACGTCTGAATCCACACCCTTGTTCAGTACCCGGCCAGTAAAGGTCACGGTTCTTCGCTACGAACTGACTGAAGAGGGGAAGACGTTCTACCGGGAAAAACAGGGTCTAAGTCTTCCTGGCAACAAGGAGACCCAGGGCGACCTCTGCTACGGACAACAAGCGCTGGACAAGATCGTCAAATGGGAGGGGCCGACTACCGTTGGCGACTCTAAAGAAGCCTCAGTATTCTACACGTATAAGATCGACAATCTTGCTGAGTGGGCAAAGAACCCTGACATTCAGAGCGTTTTTCCTGGAGTTGTTTCGAGCGTTGCCGGTGCCGGAAAGACACAGATGAATCAGGCTCTGACACTGACCAACCAAGGATGGCAAGCCAGGGGAATCGACACTCCGTTTTAGCGCGACCTTGTTTCACTTCCAGACTGCGAGGCGATCCTATTATGCAGACAAGCCACGCCCCACCAGAACATGCCCCGTTTCTGTCGCACAACCCCGCGCGATCCTTCGGCGGCCTGCGCGGACAATAGCCTAATCGGTAGCAAATCGCTCCACATGGGCGTCTGAAGTCGCCAATACGGAGCATAACCCTGCCCCTACGCGCGCCGGGTCGGTCCCAAGTGCAGCCCACAAAGCCACCATAGTACTAAAGTACTATAGAATCAATACCTTAGCTGAAACCATCGTCCGTCTGATAGCATCCAACTATTAATAGGGTTCTCGACGGCAAAATTGGCAACCCCAATGGACCCGAGTGCGAGAAACGAAATCCAGTCCCCGATTCTTGCTCAACTCGGTTGACCTCACGGGCCGAGAAATCGATCCTACAGTTTTGTCCGTCGCTAACAGGATTGCACCGAAAGCCGTCGCTTACGCCGAAAGGCTTCTCGGAGACCCCGCCGTTGCAATAAATCTCTTCGAGCAGGCAGCGGCCTCCGTTTCAGAAGCGATCAAGACGAAACAGGCCAGTGGCTCTGCTGTGCGGGATCTCGCTGCTTATTTGTTCCGCACCTACATGCGGCTGGTCAGCCAAACAAAACGAAAAGACTCCCTGTTGCAAACATCCCTCGACGTGGAAGCCGAAGACCAGATTTCGCAGGGCGATCTCGCGCGCGCCGAAGCCGCCTTGCTCCTAGATGAAATAATGGCCGTTTGCGACCGCCTGACCCGCGAAATTGCCTTTCGCCGTATTGAGGGCTTCTCCTGGAAAGAAATAGGCGAACGCTATGGACTTTCGGGGCACGCGGCAGAGGCGCGATTTAGCAAAGCCCTTGACCGCGCCAGAAAAAGGCTGAAAATACAAGACCGGGAGCGGTGAGGAGGCGTTGACCCTTGCCGGGTGCCAGGATTAAGTCGAAGAAACCCAAAACGATGTCCCCCGCTGACAAGGAGTTCCTTCGTCTTGGCAAAGAGCATTTCGCGGAGGACTTCCCGAATCCTACGCGCCAAGGATGCCCGCCTGACTCCACACTAAAACTGCTCGCCGACAAACCGACCGAGGTCGAGGAATCGGTTCTCACTCACATTAGTTCCTGCTCGCCTTGCTACAGGACGTACAGCCACTTTCTCCAGGAGCAGAGGGGAAAAGCCCAGTCGCAATCGTAGAACGTAGGCACGGAACTGATCCGATCCGTGCAAAATAGTTTAATTTTTCTGGTGAGGTTTTCCCGTTTTTTCCCCTCTATATATATGAGGGGAGTTTTCACCGAATTCTCCCGCAAGCCTGGTGGGGCCGTCCCACTTCGGTAAACCGCCTGGCGCAGTAACGTCTCGCTCGAAAGTCCCGAGCCGGACGCGAAAGTAGAACCCTCTGGATGGAGCGCATGCTCCATGTGTGCCTTGATTCAGCTCAAGGCCAAAACATACCAGGACAGCGGCACTTCTTTCGCGTTCGCGGAATTCGGCCCTTCCAGGCACGGGTCGGCGAGAACTCCCTCGGACTTAGCAATCGAGTGAAGGAGACGAACCGACATGAAAACACTCTGGCGCACGGCATCCCGGCTAAAGCACACTCCCCGGACTCTCGCAGTGGTCGCCGTGGGTCTGCTTCTCGCGGCCCCCGCATTTGCTCAGGGAACCTCTCCCTGGGAGAACGCAGTTAACGTCCTTCAAACGGCTTTCACCAGCACCATCGCACGCGGCCTGTCACTTGTCGCAATTGTTGTGGCGGGGCTGACGTTTGCTTTCGGCGAAGGGGGATCGAAACGCATTCTCGCGGGTGTGCTGTTCGGTGTTGGCATGGCAATCGCGGCAGTGAATTTCCTCGCGTGGCTGTTTCCCGGCTCCTGAATTACGACGCGAACGGTAGGAAAGGCACATGGCAGACGCAAGACGGGTTAACAGAGTCCATCGGTCGCTTTCCCGGCCACTCACGATCCTCGGAGCGGAACGAAAGCTTTTTTTCTTCGCCATGTGTCTCGGCGCGGCCACTTTCAACCTGCTCGCGAGTCTGCTCGGCGGCATACTGATGTTCCTGTTGTTGTATTTCGCCGCGCGCTGGGCGACTCAGACCGATCCGCAGATTCTCAGGTTCCTGCTCACGGCAGCGAAACTTCGCAACCAATACGATCCGGCGAAATTCAGCCCGATCTCGGTACGCAGGATCAGCAATGCTTAAACTCCATCGGATTTTCAAGAATTACCAGGAGACAGGGGCGTTCAACGAGCAGGTGAACCTATATGGGTTCATCGATTCCAACGTCTTCCTCACCAAGTCGGGAGAACTCGGCGTCATACTCGAAGTGCGCGGCGTTGACTACGAGTGTCTCGATGCTGCCTCGATTGACGGCCTCACAAAGAGGCTCGAATCCGCGTTGAAACTCTTTGACGAAAACTACCGCATCTGTCAGTACATTTTCAAACGAAACAACGAAACCATTCCCTACAAGCTGTATGGCAATCCCGTCGTAGACACCGCCATCACAAACCGCATCGCGTACCTGGCCGCCAAGGCCGACACGCTTTTTTCCCTTTCGGTCTATTACGTAATCTTTTTCGAGGGTTCACTCCCGAAGCGCAAGATCGGAAGCGTGCTAGCGAAATTTCCCGAGCAGCCAGCGCAAGCGCTCGGCGACCTGTGGGCGTACTTCTCGACCAGGAAACAGGTTGTCTTCCTCGACCGGGAGATCACCAAGGCCCAGGCCACACTGCTTCAGAAGGCCGAGAGTTTCATCCTGCAGGTAAGCGATTTCCTGACGGTTCGGCTGCTCGATAAACAGGAAGCCTTCCGAATTCTGAAAAAGACACTGAACTTCGCGCCTAATAAACTGGAACTGGCGAAACTCAAGTACGACACTTTCCTCGACCATTATTTATGCGAGTCGCATCTCGAATGCCATCGCGGGCATCTCCGTCTAGACGATTACTATGTCAAAGTCCTTACACTCAAGGAACCGTCTGCGCAGAGTTTCCCTCTCATCTTCAAGCGCCTGCTTGAAGTTGAGGCCACCTATTACGTCGTCACGGAATGGAAGAAGGAAGACTCGGGCAAGACCAGGCGGGTCATTCAGGCCAAGCGCCGCCACTTCCACAACACGAAGCGTTCATTTATCAGCCAAGTCAACCTGAACGATGCCTCTCCGCAAGATGTTCTTCTGGACGATTCAAAGGAGTCGCAGGTCCGCGAACTCGGCGAGGGCATCAAGGAGATCGAGCTTCACGGAAATTATTTCGGCCAGTTTTCACTCACCGTCGTCATCTATGACCTTGACCTTGCCAAAGTGGACCGGGCGTGCGCCGAGTTCTACAAAGTCTTCAGCGTTCACGACGCGCAGCTCTACGAAGAGAAATACAACCTGCTGAACGCATTTCTCGCGGCGGTTCCCGGCAATCACGTCTTCAACCTTCGCTACCTCTACCTGCTCAACACGAACTACGCCGACTTTTCGTTCCTCTTTACCATCCACTGTGGTGAACCTTGCAATCAGCACCTCCGGCAAGAGTATCTCGCGGTTCTTGAGACGAATCACCACACCCCGTACTTCCTGAACCTCCACTATCGGGACGTAGCACACACGATGATTCTGGGACGGACCGGCGCGGGTAAATCATTCCTGCTGAACTTTCTGATCACAAACCTCCAGAAGTACGCCCCGCATACGTTCATCTTCGACCTGGGCGGGAGTTTTGAAAGCCTTACGCATCTCTTCAGTGGCTCCTACGTTCGTGTCGGAATCGAATCCGAGGACTTCAAAATCAATCCATTCTCGCTGCCACCAACCAAAGAAAACCTCGACTTCCTGGCGCTCTTTCTGAAAGTCTTGCTTCAAGGCTCCGGGACGGCAGAACTTGACCCCGCGACCGAACGAGACCTCTACCACCAGATTGAGAATCTCTACTCCGTAGACCCTGCGTTGCGCACGCTTGGCGTGCTCGCGAATACGCTCGGCCATGAAATGTCTGACCGGCTGGCCAGATGGACTCACGGCGGCCAATTCGGTTTTCTCTTTGACAATTCGCAAGACACGATCTCGTTCTCGCAGTTCCAGTGTTTTGATTTTCAGGCAATGAGCCAGTATCCGGAACTGCTCGAACCGCTGCTCTTCTATATCCTCCACCGGGCCAACGCCCTTATCTCCGACCGGCAGATCACCCAAGTCTTCAAAGCCTTCTTCATCGATGAGGCATGGGTGTTCCTGAAGAACCCGAGCATCCAGCGGTACGTTGTGGAGGCCCTGAAGACCTGGAGGAAGCACAACGCAGCGATGGTGCTCTCAACCCAATCGCTCGACGAACTGAGGCGGTCGGACATGCTCGACGTGATTATCGAGAGCTGCGCCACAAAAATCTTCCTCGCGAATCCCGACATGGACCGCGAACTTTACCGCAGGCAATTTCACCTGAACGAAACCGAAGTCGAGCTTATTTCGAATCTGATCCCGAAACAGCAGTTCCTCATTAAGACGCCCGAGCTGGCCAAAGTTGCCAACCTCACCGTGGACCGAAAGAGCTACTGGCTCTACACGAACGATCCCTACGACAACCGGAAGCGGAGGGAAGCCTTCGAGAAATATGGCTTCGAGCGAGGACTCGAAGTCCTGGCAGGAGAACACGCATGATTGCGCAGCTTTTCCTCGCCGTCATCCTCTGTTTCCTTGAACCGGGATTCACGTTTCTCCTGCAC
>Ga0185299_10003167_pt1 | contig 22742 bp, 26 predicted proteins | sample PaiPotPPA55metaG_FD_128002 | JGI IMG/M metagenome (GOLD analysis project Ga0185299, IMG submission 128002) | Iron sulfur acid spring bacterial and archeal communities from Banff, Canada, to study Microbial Dark Matter (Phase II) - Paint Pots PPA... ... | reverse complement strand
AATTTGCTGAGCTTCTTGGCCGCTACCATGAGTGTCATGATTGGCCCCCCTTCTCAAGAGTTCCGAATCCGCAGGGCGCACTGCGAAAGACGAATAAATACGCAAGACGAGGGGGAGAACAACATCAAGCCTCCGCGGGTAAAGCTGCGATCCGCTCGACCAAACAATGTTTTCATCCTGGGTGTCGAAAGTCAATCCGTCCCATCTTGCTGATTTCGCTACCCGTCGGGACTGTCGTTTGTAGGAAGATTGGGAATGCCTGCGTTTGCCAGGGGGTACGGGCATACGATTGACCATGGGCGAAATACGACCAGAATGCTCAGACGCAGACCTTCCTTGTGCCCATGCCCTCCTTCGCCAAGAGCCTGACGAGGAGGAAGAGGAAGACGGCCGAAAAAAAGAAGAAGATGACGATGAGGACGACACAGACGACGGCTACTCGGAGTGATCACCGGCGCTGTGGCTGTTCTTGCGATATATTGCGCTCATGTTGAAGGTCCTCGTCCGAAATGCCAGACCTCCTCAGGGACGCAGCCTTGCCTCGATGTTCCGCCACCTGGGAGCGTTGGGGCTTTTCTTCCTGGCGATTCTCGATAGCTCTCCTCTGCCAACTTTTGGAGGCCCCGACATCTTGACGGCAATTCTTGCCGCGACCCACCGCAATCCCTGGTACGAGTATGCCGCAGTTGCAACAGCGGGGTCGGTGATCGGGGCATACCTCACGTTCAGAATCGCTCGGAAGGCCGGATCGGCTTACCTGCAAAGCAAGTTCGGAAATCGGAAGCTGGATGCGATACTCGGCTTTTTTCACAAATGGGGGACCGGTGCTCTTGCCGTCTCTGCGGCGGTGCCGTTCCCATTTCCGACAAGCGTGTTTTTCGCGGCGGCAGGTGCTTCGAACTACAGCGTCGGAAGATTTCTGACGGTGGTGACGATTTGCCGGGGTGCGCGCTACGCATTCATCGCAATCATCGCCGATCACTACGGCCGTCACTTCATCCGTGCTCTGCGCCATCCAGACCAGTATTGGGGTTGGCTGCTGCTGTTCGCGGCAGTCATCTTCGGCTTGGTCATGGGCGGAATTGCTCTCAACAGACGGCTGGCGGCTACAACGAGTGCGTGAAGCTGGCGGTTGTCCAAATGCGAGCCGCTCATCCGATCTGCCATAATCTCCCGATGTGCGGGCGCTATAAACTTTCGCGGCGAAAGCAAATTGTTGAGGAATACTTCGACTGCGGTTCCGAAGAACCAGACTGGACGCCCCGGTACAACATTGCCCCCACCCAGCCCGTCCCGGTGATCCGGCAGAATCCCAAGGAACCAGTCCGGCAACTTTCGATGATGATGTGGGGACTGATTCCATCATGGGCACCAAAGCCTTCGTTTGCTGCCAGCATCATCAATGCACGCTCTGAAACGGCAGCCACAAAGCCTGCGTTCTGCGATGCGTTGAAATCCCGCAGATGCCTGATTCCGGCAGACGGATTCTATGAGTGGAAAAAGATCGGGAAAAAGATCGGGAAAGGAAAGCAGCCATACTGTTGCGAGGTCAATGAGGGAGAGTTGTTCGCCTTCGCAGGAATCTGGGATCGTTGGAAAGACCCGAGCGACCAGTGGATCAAGTCCTGTTCTATCCTCACAACGACCCCGAATGCCGTGACCTCAGCCGTCCACGACCGGATGCCCGTCATCCTCGATCCAGACGGCTACGACTTGTGGCTTGATCCGGGAATGAAGGATGTGAGCGCTGCGTCCGACCTGTTGAAGCCGTACGACTCCAGGCGGATGCGGTGCTTTCCCATCAGCACCCGGATCAACCGCGTGGTCAACGATGATGAGGAGTGCTGCGCGCCCGTGGAATTCTCTCCCATCCAGAATCGGCTATTCTCATAGCACGATGACCAATGAGGAACGAATGCAGCGAGAGTCCAGCCTGATCGCGACCATCAGAAAAAAGCTTCCTGAGTTTGCGCAGTTCTGGGGGAAGGGCTGTTCGACGGGCACCCAACGACTCAATGCGTCTGGGCGCTTTCGTTTTGCATGGAGGAGTATCTTGATTGTCACAATGAAAAGAACCACATTCGGCCGTCTAGTTCTGGTTAGCCTCCTCGTGACCCTAGCAGGTTGTGCGATCGCGCAGGCGCAGTCCGAGCCGAACACTCCGAAATACTTCTTTCTCCTGCTGACGCGCCCTTCGAACGCCCAGCAACTGAGCAGAGAGGCGGGGGAAAAGCTTCAGGAAGAGCACATGGCGAACATCCGCAGGCTCCATGCCGAACACAAACTGTTAATCGCGGGACCTTTCACTGACGATACGTCGCTCCGTGGCATTTTTGTGCTGAAAGCCGACTCACTGGAGCAGGCACAAGAATGGGCTGGAAGTGATCCAGCCATCAAAGCGGGGCGGCTGGTCGCAGAGGTGCATGGACCGTGGCTGATCGACCCGAGCGCCATTCAGGAACCCGCTACGACTCAGGGCATGGAGCAATACACGCTTGTCTTGATGAAGAGTGGCGAAAAATGGAATCCCAGCGCACCGGGGTTTATGGATGTGATGAAACAGCACCCAGCGTTCGTCAAGGAGATGACAGAGAAGGGGAAGATTGCCATTGCCGGACATTTCCCGTTCAGCGACCCGGAGCTACGAGGCGTCACAATCTTTCGCGTCGGGGCAGAGGAAACTGCAAAGCTAGTACAGGATGACCCGACCGTTAAAGCTGGACTGCTCAAGCCTGAAATCCATTCGTGGATCACAGGCAAAGGAGTGCTAGCACCGGGACAGCCGATGCAATAGCGAACGAACCCCTCTGGACAGCATCTTCTTCCACTTGTAGTCCCGCCGCCTCGATCTGTTGAATCAAAAATTCATGCGCTCACAAGTCACATCCCATGCGTCTGTCATCGTGTGGATGCTGCTCTTGGGGGAGCCAATGGCTAGAACTCTCTTCTTAGCCTTTTCTGTTTTCGCGGTAGGTTTAGTCGCTTTAGTCAATCGGCGGAAGCAGCGCAAACAGGACTCGACCTGCCCCAGCCGAACGGCTGCTACCCGATCGGCGTGAAAACGTTGGTGCTCACAGATGCACACCGTAACCGCGACTTGCTTGTCACGTTCTGGTACCAAAGCGAGGCCGCCCCTATCCCATCGTTTTTCTTGAACACGGTACGGGAGTAGTGCCGTCTATCTGCACGGTTCTGGCCGAGGGTCTGGCGAGCACGGGGTTGGTTGTTGTCGCCCGAATCACACGCCCGATTCGCTCATATCAGTTTTCCCAGATGGGCGGGAAGCTCGCGCTCCGCTTCGCCGAGCATGGCGCTAATGGTGGAGATCGTCGGCGTAGAGACCCGTGATGCCAGTACTCTGTTCAGTGTGCTCAACGCGATTGTGACGATCCCTGTCCTCTATATGATCACGGTCGATGGGTTGGGCTTCAGCAGATTCGGAACACGCGGGCTGCTCTGGACGGATGCCGGAGCCAACCTGCTCGTGTTCGGAGTTGTTGCCGGGCGACCGTGAACTGAGCCCGGTTGGCTTGCACGGCGCTCGACGCCCCGCGCTCCTAGAAGCCGTCCTTGGGGACGGTGGTGGGCAGTGCCACCCTCTCCTCCAAGAAAAGCTACAAAAAAGCTACACGAAAGCTACAAGCGGGCATATATTGGTTTCGCCCAAGTTGATGGCAAATTTGAAGTCGGTATGGAGTAAGTCTTCGGGAATCAATGCATGTAGCTCATTTCATTCGGTCTGAGAACAGTCCTGCACTGCCCACCAATTACTTTCATACACTTAACATTTGGAGATGCTGCCAGGCCCGGTGGACTTACCGGGGACCTCTGGTACAGTTCGCCTTTTGCCGGCCTGCTAATGGTCTCAACAGCGTCGCACAGATCCTCAAGACCAGAATGCCCATAACGGGCGCTCATCCGGACCAGCCCTAAACTTCAATTGTCATCTCCACATTTTGGTCTCTGCTGACGGTCTGCAGGAGTCACAGGGCCGTATCATCTCTCGGATACATTTCGCCGAAGTACGCGGTCATCCCCACCTGAGGCAGGCGCTAAAAGCGGGCGTGCTCCAGTCAGACTTGGATGCCCAAGAACTCAGGACGATGTTGACGACTCAATACGAACGCCACTGGTGGATTAACATACGCTCAATGACGAAGCTGCACTTCTTAGGGTCCGCCGCATACGCCCGCCGCCCACCGATCGCTCAGCGTCGTTTGTTTTGGGCAGCCACATTGGCCGTGACCCAACGAGTCTGCGAATCAAGTATTTGCGGATAATACTGCGAATAATTTTGGGCATCGGGAAGAACCACGATCGTGAAGTCTCCAGGACTCTGTGCGAGCAAGGGGACGACGAAGAGAAGTGCGCTCGCCACTAAGCCAACCTATGCAAATTAATTTTTGTCGTGTGAAACTGGCTAACTTGGCAGGACATGTCAACTCCTTAGACAACACTTTGGCAAGCGTTTTCCAGGGCCGATGCGGCCGCTGGCTGCTCCCACTAGCGAAGATGAGAGACTGCGAGAAGTTCCGTAAGAATCAGAAGATTGTCCGCACCTGCCGTACCCGTCTGCGCGTTTGAGCGGGCCTCAAGAGACTCAAAATGCATACCGGCTACGCTCCCGAGAATGTCAGTAGTCTCTCGGCCATCAGTCTACGTAACGCCGCGGGAGCACCTGATCAGTAACCTGGCCTTGCAACTGCCCTTGTTAGCCCAAAATAGACTTTTTGCGAAACTACAGATAAGGCAAGAAACTCGTTATCTCGTTCTATGCACTGTGTTTAGAAGCATTTAAAGGTACATGTTTCTGAAACGCGCATTCCCTCCAGGTAATAGGGCTCATAAACGGTTTTATCTGGACGGAGGTATTCTGAACGAGATAAGGTAATGTTCCTCGGCATTACTTCAAGCGGGTTCTCCGGGGATACGGATTTCCGGAAACACCAGGCGAGCCGTTGCAGCCGCAAGGGGGGAGAGCAACGGAGTCGCAGGCGCTTTTTTGCGCTCGCTTGCCACTTGGAGGTTCGGATGTGCGAAGGGGCTGAAGGGAAACGTGTACGCGTGTCGTTGCTCGCGCAGAATCGACTTATGCGCGAGGCGCTAGCTCGAATTTTTAGCAAACCGAATGACATAGCGCTGGTTGGTTCGTTTGGATTTTCTCCCACCCTCGTCGCGGAGATTACCCAGGCGAATCCCGATGTGCTGGTCATGGACTGGCCGGTAGTGGGTCAGTTTGAATTTCTGCGTAATGTTCAGCGTGCCCAACCAGGCATCAAGATCGTCTTGATTGGAATGACCGTCGACGAGGACTTGTTTGTCCGCGTGGTGCGCGAGGGTGTGCTGGGATACGTCTTGGAAGATGCGCACACGTCGGAAGTGCTGCATGCGGTGAGGGCGGTAGCTGATGGCGAAGCCGTATCTCCTCCCGAACTGTGCGCCGCACTTTTTAACCACGTAGCCAGCCAACGCGCAAATGTTCCCAGTTTCCACGTCAAACTCAATTTAGGTCTGAGTAGCCGGCAGCAGGAACTTGTGCGGCTGATCGCGCTTGGTATGACTAATAAGGAAATAGCCCTCGAGCTTCAGCTCGCCGAGCAGACCGTGCGGAACCATGTCCATCGTATGCTTCGCAAAGCGGGTGCGAATGACCGGCTTGAAGCCCGCAGTAGAGGACTCACTCAGTGTCGGTTCCGCCGTTTTCTTGCCGCTTGGCACAGATTTGATATTGACCACTTAGTTTGTACCAAATTCCGTACCTTTCAGTTCGTTCCCAAGAGCGAAAAACATCTTTGAGCCTTACTTGTGTTGCTCGAAAGTTTCATACTTAACGCTCTCTTTCCACTTGGAGCGCGCCATGAACAAGATCAAGGTATTGGTCGCAAATCGGCCCCGCCTAATGCGGGAACTAGTGCTTGCGACGATTTCCGAACAGCCCGACATAGAAATAGTTGGTGAACTCACCGACATCGCGGAAATTGAACGCGTGGTTGCGGAATCGAAAAACGAGCTTCCACCAACCATGCCTTGACCCTTGGAATATTCTGGGGGGACTCACCGACATTAAGCAGTCCGACGCCGCTGCTGCCTGCTCACCAACACGGCAATAGCCGACAACCTTCACGCCGACCGTTGCGCTCGCGCAATTGTTCGATTTGCACGCGACTCGAATCTGGTGCTCACTCAATTCGCCGAACAGAACCCGCGAAACGCTAACGTCCGTCATTCGAGGCACCGTTACTGCGGCTATGCGCGGAATGGGTTCCATCACCACAACCGCTCCGCCAAAAACGAACGGACGCAGATTCTCACCATTCAGGATGAATGTGTGCGGACTTCGAACTTTGGATTTCCGAATCAGGTCAGCATCTTCGATCAGGTGCTCGTGAATCTGCAGGAGTACAGGGTCGCCTTGTCCACTACGCAACTCATCCACCCACTGCTGCACGCGGTTCAAGTTGGCGATCGTCGCTTCAGCAGCCGTCAGACACGTGTAACTTCCCAGCCGGATGCCGCAAAGCACAACGACTTTGCTGCCCTCCTGTAGCGGCGCCGGAAGCGGCTTCTGGGTGCAATCGATGGAGCATTTCCCGACCACGTAGCCCTTATGGACGTGGGATTCGACATCGCTCCAGAGGAGGTCACGGACGATGCATTCCACTTTATTCTCGAACTCTGCTTGGCAACGATGAGTTCGTACCGGACAGCGGGCGAGGTCTGGGCGATGATAGGGGATACGCAGAGGAGCAGTATAGCAATGGCGAAAGCGCGTGTTGGGCCAATATCTGACCCGGCGCTCGCAAGCGATCCATAGGATTAGACACCGGACGGGAGATGTCCTTCGTGAGTGAGCCAGGCTGGAGCGGAGGAGCCAATCGGGCGTAGAATCCCGATTATCGGACTCGAAACCCCGGTCGTGCTCGCAATTTGCGAACGACGGCGCTCGATGAGCGCATCGGGATTGTGAGCATCTAGCCAGACGTGGAGGGAACTGAAATGAACCCGACTAGTTTGTTGCGAGCTCTTGCCGTAGCGGCAGTGTCTGTCGCGCTCGCGGGTACGCCTGAATCCACTTTTGCCCAGCGCGGTGGTTTCCACGGCGGCGGGGGCGGTTTCCACGGTGGCGGCTTCGGTGGTCACGCCAGCGGTGGCTTTCATGGCGGAAGTTCTGGGGGATTTCAGGGTGGCGGAGGCTTTGGGACCTTCCACGGCTCCGGCGGTTTCGGTGGCTTTCGCAGCCAAGGTCTCAACAGGTTTCATAACCGAGGCTTCGGAGGCTTTCATGGTCGCCGAGGCTTTGGCGGCTTCGGCGGTTACCCGTACTTCTACGGATTCGATTTTGGCTTCTGGCCCTACTGGGGTGCGTACCCCTATTGGTACGGATATGGCCCATGGTGGGGGCCTTACTCCTATTACTCTCCATACGACTACCCCGACTATCCTTACGACGCTCCGCTTGATCGTTATCCTCGTGATGATCGTCGTGATCGGAACAATCGCTGCCATCGGGACTATCGCCATCCCGACGACGGGTGCACCGACAGTTCTCCGGACACTTCCAAACCAAGCAGCGAAAATCCTCCCTCGAAGCCTTCGAATACGGTTGGCCCCGAAAGCTCTCCTGACCGGAATTACGTGACCGCTAACTTCGCAGACTACGGGACTGTTATTTCAAACGACAGCGCCACCCAGATGACGATCGCGAGGGCGACCGACGTGGCGAGCAGACAGTCCGCGAATTCCGTGGAGCTTCCTTCGGAGATGCGTCCGGCGGTGCGGAATGCAATTGAAGCTCTACGCGCCATGCCACCCGATGCCCGCGCGCGGCAACTTAACTCCGGTCGTTACGATGCCTTCTCGCCACAGGAACGGGAATTTTTGAACAGCGCCTCGCAACCTCTACAGGCGGAATGACGCGGATGACGTCTCCAGAAAATGAAGCAGGGGTGGAACAGTATCAGTGGGTTGAGTTGAGTCCTGCACATCCCACCATTTAGTCGCCTGGTACCACCAGTTATCGCTGAAGCCGGAAGTGCGACTATTGGTTGAGTTGGTCAATCGCCAGGTTCAGGTCCAACACATTGATGCGGGGCTCGCCGAGAAATCCCAGTTGGCGCTGCTGAATGTGGCTTACGACCAGCGCGCGGACGCGGTCTTCGCTTAGACCACGAACGCGGGCAATGCGCTGAATCTGAAAGAACGCGGCGGCCGGGGTGATGTCGGGATCGAGACCGGAAGCCGAAGTGGTGACCAAGTCGGCGGGGACGGGCTGGTTCGGATTTTCTCCTTTTAGGATTGCAGTGTCGCCCTTCACCCGGTCAATCAGCTTCTGGTTAGTGGGTCCGAAATTAGTCGCTCCCGAGTTAGCGGCGTCGTAGCCGTTTCCGGCCGCGGATGGCCGGGAATGGAAATACCTGTCGGAAACGAATGCCTGCCCGATGATGCGCGATCCGATAGGCCCGCCGGCACCTTGAATGAGTTGCCCGTTGGCTTTGTCGTGGAACAGCAGTTGCGCCAGCGCGGTCACCGTCAGCGGATAAATGATGCCGAGCAGGATAGTCGTGACGATCGTCATGAGCACGGCGGTGATGAGATTACGTTTCATAGTCATTTCTCCTACGCGAGGCCGATTCGGGTGATGATCAAGTCAATCAGCTTGATTCCGATGAAGGGCACGATCACGCCGCCTAGGCCATAGATCACCAGGTTGCGCCGCAAAAGAGATGCCGCGCCCATGGGGCGATACTTCACTCCACGCAGCGCGAGTGGAACCAGCGCGATGATGATCAGAGCGTTGAAAATCACGGCTGACAAAATTGCCGATCCTGGCGTCTTCAATTGCATTACGTTGAGGGTGTTCAATACCGGAAAAGTTCCGGCAAACATGGCGGGAATAATCGCAAAGTATTTGGCGACGTCGTTGGCAATGGAAAAAGTGGTAAGTGACCCGCGGGTCATCAAAAGCTGTTTGCCGATTTCAACTACCTCAATCAGCTTGGTAGGATTGGAATCCAAATCCACCATGTTGCCGGCTTCTTTGGCGGCCTGAGTGCCGGTATTCATGGCGACCCCGACGTCGGCCTGGGCGAGGGCAGGCGCGTCATTGGTGCCGTCGCCGGTCATGGCGACCAGCTTGCCGTCGGCTTGTTCGCGGCGGATCAAATCCATTTTGTCTTTGGGTGTGGCTTCGGCGAGAAAATCATCCACGCCGGCCTCACGCGCGATGGCGGCCGCAGTCAGCGGATTGTCGCCAGTAATCATCACCGTGCGAATGCCCATGGCGCGCAACTGGCTGAAGCGATCGCGTATGCCGCCTTTGACGATGTCTTTGAGGTGAATCACACCAAGCGCCTGGCGATTTTCGGCGACGATCAGCGGCGTGCCTCCGGAGCTAGCGATGTCGCGGATGGTGGCCTGCAACTCGGCGGGAATAGACGAACCGTTTTTTCCCAGATAACGCACGATTGCGTCGTTGGCCCCTTTGCGGATCTCGCGTCCATCCAGATTTACGCCGGACATGCGGGTTTGCGCCGTGAAGGGAACAAAAGTAGCTTCAGTCGCCGCCAGGTCGCGTCCGCGGAGGGCGTATTTTTCTTTTGCTAGTACAACGATGGAACGGCCCTCAGGGGTTTCGTCAGCCAGCGAGGAGAGCTGGGCGGCGTCAGCCAATTGGGCTTCGGTCACCCCCGGAGCGGGAATAAACTGTGCGGCTTGGCGGTTACCGAGGGTGATGGTCCCAGTCTTGTCGAGCAAGAGGGTGTTGACGTCCCCGGCCGCTTCCACCGCGCGTCCGGACATGGCGAGCACGTTGTGCTGAATTAGGCGGTCCATGCCGGCGATGCCGATGGCTGAAAGCAGTCCGCCAATGGTTGTAGGAATCAGACAGACCAGGAGCGAGACGAGTACGAACACGGTCTGCGGTGAGCCAGAATAAATTGCGAAGGGCTGGAGCGTGACTACGGCCAATAGAAAGATGATGGTCAAGCCAGCTAGCAAAATGTTGAGTGCGATTTCGTTGGGGGTCTTCTGGCGCTCGGCGCCTTCGACCAGCGCGATCATGCGATCGAGGAATGTCTCGCCGGGATTCGAAGTGATCTTGACCTTAATCCAGTCGGAGAGCACTCGCGTGCCACCGGTCACGGCGGAACGGTCGCCGCCGGCTTCGCGAATGACGGGAGCGGATTCGCCGGTGATGGCGGATTCATCCACCGAAGCAATGCCCTCGACGATGTCGCCATCGGAAGGAATGAATTCGCCGGCAGAGACTAGCACCATGTCTCCGGCACGAAGCCGGGAGCTGGGAATTTTCTCCGTCTGGCCGCCATCGAGCAGGCGATTGGCAACGGTTTCGGATCTGGCTTTGCGCAGGGAATCGGCCTGGGCCTTACCACGGCCTTCGGCCATGGCTTCGGCAAAATTGGCGAAGAGTACGGTGAACCACAGCCACAGCGTGATTTGAAGGTCGAACTTAAACGCCCCACTGTGTTGGGAGATATCCCGCGCCAGCAGGAGTGTGGTGATGACGCTGCCGACTTCCACGACGAACATGACGGGATTGCCCATCATTTTGCGCGGATTCAGTTTCACTAGTGAGTCCAGCGTTGCCTGCCGGACAATTTTCCATTCCCAAACCGCTTTTTTCTTGGTTGCCATTTCTATCCTTGATCCTTAATCAAGCCTAATTGAGCCTGATCTCTTACTAGCCACCATTTTCGGAACGCCACCCCCGACCAGACACCCTCTACCAGGCCAAAGGGCCATGCACCCTGAAGGAATCCGTACGCCGATCCCAGGACGCAGGCCAACGCGAACGCTAGCACGAACCACGGGCTGCGCTTCTCCAATGCGTAGAACACCAGCATCGCCGTCACCGCGAACAATCCGAAAGCTGAGAGAAGAGTCATGCACGATGAATACTCCAGCTAGAAGATTTTGCCTACTCCCATCAGTAAGTGCTCCAGAATTGGTCCCAGACTCAGCGCCGGAAAGAACGTGAGCGCGCCAACGATCAGGATCACGCCGATCAACAGCGTGGTGAACAACGGTGTAGTCACCGGGAACGTTCCCAGAGACGGCGGTACATATTTCTTCTTGGCCAGGTTTCCGGCGATGGCCAGCATGGGGATGATCATCAGAAAGCGCCCTATGAGCGTGGTTAGCCCGATGGTGGTGTTGTACCAAAGGGTGTTGGCGCTTAGGCCGCCGAATGCGGAACCGTTGTTGCCCGCGCCTTCGGTGTAGGCATACAGAATTTCTGAGAAGCCATGCGGGCCGGGATTCAGGATGGACGAAGTCCCAAAGTCCTTCAGTACCGCGACACCCGAGAACCCCAAAATCACCAGCGGGAAGACGAGGGTGGTCAGCATGGCCATCTTCACGTCGTAGGCTTCAATCTTCTTGCCCAGATATTCGGGGGTGCGGCCGACCATGAGTCCGGCGATGAAAACGGCGAGGACGACATAAATGACGATTCCATACAGCCCGGAGCCGACGCCGCCGAACACAGTTTCGCTAAGCATGATGTTGGCCAGGGGAACCATGCCGCCGAGCGGTGTGTAGGAATCGTGCATGCTGTTTACCGCACCGCAACTGGTGTCGGTAGTGACGGTCGCCCAAAGGGTCGAATTGGCGATGCCGTAGCGGACCTCTTTGCCTTCCATGTTGCCGCCGGATTGCAGAGCGCCGGGCCGCTGATCGATCCCGGCGAGCAGCGGATTGCCACGGGACTCGGCCCAATATGCCGTGGTGACTCCGGCAAAAAACAAAATGGCCATGGCCCCCCACACCGCCCAGCCGTGGGATTGGGATCCAGTCATTCGTCCGAGGGTGTAGGTGAGGCCGCTCGCGATGGCGAAAATCGAGACCAGCTCGAAGAGGTTGGTGATGGGTGTCGGATTTTCAAACGGATGCGCGCTATTGGCGTTAAAAAAACCGCCGCCATTGGTCCCGAATTCTTTGATGACTTCCTGCGAAGCTACCGGCCCTTGCGCGATGGTCTGAGTGGAAACCGTATCGAATGCCGGTTTGCCATCCGGTCCGAGCACGCCTTTCCCGTTGGCATCCACTTTCGCGACTTGCTGCGGCTCGATCAGATTCACTGTGTCATAGGGTTTTAGATTCTGTGGCACGCCTTGGGACACCAGGAATAAAGCTCCAACAACGCAGAATGGGAGCAACACCCAAAGGCAGCAGCGGACTAGGTCCACCCAGAAGTTGCCGATGGTTTCCTTCTGCCGGCGGGCGATCCCGCGAATGAGAGCAATAGCCAACGCGATCCCCACGGCCGCTGAAGTGAAGTTGTGATAAGCGAGTCCGGCCATTTGCGTGAAATAGCTCATGGTGGTCTCGCCCGAATAGGCCTGCCAGTTGGTATTAGTGGTGAACGACGCTGCGGTATTGAAAGCCAGGTGGGGAGGGTTGACTCCAACCAGCTTCTGCGGATTGAAGGGCAGGTAGTATTGCACCCGCTGGATCAGGTATAGCAGCAACATCGGGACCACGCTAAACAGAAGCATGGCGATCGCGTATTCGGTCCAGGGCATTTCCCGGTCTTCATTCACGCCGGTGAGGCGATAGATCAAGCGCTCGATAGGACGCAGCACCGGATCCAGGAACGTCCGCTCGCGGTTGAAGACCTTGGACATGAAAACGCCGAGGGGCTTGGTAATAGCGAGGATGAGAAGAAAAAAAACTGCGATTTGCAGCCATCCGTTGGCGGTCATCTCAAAATCTCTCCGGACGCAGGAGTGCGTACATCAGATACACCCCCATCAAAACACTGACAACGAGCATGATCAGAGATTCCAGGTTCATTTGCGGTTCCTCACTTTACGTGCTCGCAAAAGTAGACATAGGCAATCGAGAGGGCGAAGAAAGCAATCGTGGTCGCGACGAAAATTAGGTCCTGCATGGCGTGTTTCTCCGGGTCATATTCTCCTCCTTCGTTCGCTTTGAGGCTGGCGAAAATCTTCCATTTTGTGCACGTAGAGCAGCCGCGGCTGGTGTCGTTTGCGAGCGATGGTCTCTCGAAGTTTCAAAATCAAAACGCGCTTTCCGTGGGGCCGCCGGGCATCAGTCAGTAGTGCGAATCCGAAGTAGATGAGGAATGCGATACCTGCGCCCGAAATCACCGAGATAATCAGGAGAGCTGTCATCTTGTCTGGACCTCGCCTCCAGGACTTGCTTCCACTTCATTCGATCAAACGGCGCATAAGGGTTGTTTAAAGAGTCCATAAAGAATTCGTAAAGAGCGGAGGATTGGCGGGCCGGAGACTCAGTTGAAATTCCAGCCGAGTTCGAGCAGAAGCAAGTGGTTGCCTTGGGAAGCGCCGGAATTCCCGATTTCGTACGCGGTGTAGGCGGTAGCTTTTGAGCTGAGTTTGATGGCGGCGCCGGGGGTGAAATATCCGACGCCATTGTGTCCGGTGAACCAATCGGCAGCTAGGGTTACGCGTTTGCCGGCGGGTTGCTCGATGCCGAACTGGCCTCCGGCTTTGTTGCCGGTGGCAACCACGTTGGATGTGAAGTCATATGCGCCGAAGGTCACGCGGGTCTGAGTCTTCAGCGTTTTCGTAAACTCACTATAGATGTAATTGCCGACGTTGTAGCTCCGGTTTTGCACGGGGACGAAGACGTCATCTCCAAGCATGAAAGCCCAGCCGTTCTTGCCGCCGTCGTAGGCCTTCCATTTAATGGTCGGGGTGGGAGTAGTCTGAGACGGACCTGGAGACGTAATGCCGTTTACATTGATACCAACTTCGACTCGGTGCCCGATTCCAGCGACTACACGTGGCGTGTAGGTTCCAGCGCTGGCGTCCCAGAGATAGGCAAAATCAAACTCGCCATAGATTTTGCCTTTATCAAGGATGTCGCCACTCGGAACGTTGAAGATGGTTTCCTGCGCTAAAGCCGGCGCTGCAAAGGCCGTCGGCAAAACCAAAAATGCAGCTACCATGCCAAGATGTGCGCTTTTGTTTTTCGTGAATCCACGTCGGCAAGGCAACTTAATAATCTCCACTCGTGGCCCGCTATGCTGCTTGTGCGCGTCGCGCCAGATTGCCACCAAAAAATAGACTAGAAAAATGCAGCCGGCCAGCATGGCCGAGGTAAAGATCAACAAACCAATCACGCGCCGCCTCCACGAGAACCAGTTCGTTACGAACTCGGTTCTCATTTCAACAGGCCAGGCGTAAAGGGGGACTAAAAGCTTCGTAAGGGAGCCGTAAAGAAAAGTAGCGGCGGTTACTGCGAGGTTGTTCCTTCGGGTTCGAAGCGATAACCCACCCACGGCTCCGTCCGCAGATAAGAGGGCGCCTGCGCGTCGGCCTCGATTTTCTTGCGTAGCTGGCCGATGAAGACGCGGAGATATTCCGGCTGTTCGGTGCTGTTTGCGCCCCAGACTGCGGCCAGCAGATTGCGGTGAGTGACAACCTTTCGGGGATGACGGGCGAGGTAAACCAGCAGATCAAATTCCTTGGGAGTAAGTTTCACATCGTGGCCTCGGACCTGAACCACATGCGCGTCCAGATCGATGCGAAAATGACCGTCTTCAATGGCGCCACCGGTTTCTTCTTCACGTGGAGAACGGCGCAGATTGGCCCGCACCCGGGCCAGTAGTTCGCTGATCCCGAACGGTTTGGTGACATAGTCGTCGGCTCCGGCGTCTAGGGCTTGAACTTTTGTGCGCTCCTCTCCTTTTACCGACAGCACAATGATGGGCGCTTGCGATTTGGCGCGAAAGCGGCGGCATAATTCAAGGCCATCCATGTTAGGCATGGAAAGATCGGTGATCATCAGGTCTGGAGTCCAGTCCCTGGCGATCTCGAGCGCGGTTTCGCCATCGTTGGCTACCCGCAAGTCGTAGCCATGAGCGTTCAGCGAAGTGCGCAGCACGCGCGTGATTTGCGGTTCATCGTCCACAATCAGAATGCGGCGGTGGTCGGCCAAACGGTGATCGGCAGAACGAAGCCCAGGCGGACTCATTTGGCCTCTTGCGTGACGATGTGAACATCAATTGGCGGGGCCTGACGCAGGAATTTCTGGATGACCGTCAGATAAAGATATTTGCGCCAGCCTTCCTGTGCGGAGCGGCCAAAAACCACATGGGTAATGTGCTTTTCGCGAGCAAACTCGGCCACGCGCTCGGCGATGTTTCCGCGCGGCAGCCGCACTACGGTTGCGCCCAGATTCTCCGCGAAGCGGATGTTCTCTTGCAAACTGCGGCGATTGTCTGGTTCCTCATCGTGGGGCGAATCCACATAGACGACGTAGAAGTCGGCGTCAAGGGCGCGCGCCATGCGTCCGCCGCGCGCAATGAGATATTGCGCCACCGGATTGGAACTGATGCACACTGCGATGCGCTCGCACACCGCAACGCCGTGCTCTAGATGCTCCCGCGTCCAGTGCGCTTCCAGATTCTTATCCACTACCTGGGCGACTTGGCGAAGGGCAAGTTCGCGCAGAGCAATCAGGTTCCCGCGGCGGAAGAAACTTCCCAGCGCGCGTTCCGCCCGGTCGAGCGGGTAAATGTCACCGCGCTTCATACGAGTTTGTAGCGCTTCCGGGGTTAGGTCGGACATAACGATCTCTTCCGCCCGCTGCACCACCCAATCCGGCACCGTCTCGCGCACGTGCACCCCGGTGATGCGTTCCACCAATGGATTGAGGCTCTCGATGTGCTGTACGTTCACGGTGGAGAGCACATCAATTTTTGCATCCAGCAACTCAATCACGTCCTCATAGCGCTTGGCGTGTTTACTGCCTTCGATATTGGTGTGCGCAAGCTCATCAATCAGGGCGACCGCCGGTTTGCGCGCCAGAATCGCATCCACATCCATTTCGGTGAAGACGGTGCCCTTGTACTCGATCTGCTCGCGGGGAACCACTTCCAATTTCGCAACCAAATCGGCAACACCCTTGCGCCCGTGGGTTTCTACAACGCCCACCACAACATCCTCGCCACGGCTGTAACGACGGATGCCTTCGCTGAGCATGCTGTAGGTTTTGCCCACGCCGGGCGCGTAGCCGAGGAAGATCTTGAAGATGCCTGCTTTTTTTTCGGGGGCAGCTTCTTCCAGCCACTGTTCAGGGCTCTTTTGCACGAATCTATTGTCATCCGAGTCTCGGGCTTTGTCGAGGAAGTACAATTACCCCGTGAAACCTGTGCCAAGACTCTTCCTGAGGGCTTTTGTTTGCGCCGTGATCGTGCCCGCCATCGCGCTGTTCTATCGGCATGGCCCGCACGCTAACCCCACGACGGTAGCGCTTACGTTTCTGCTGGCGGTGTTGATCGTCTCGGCGAATTGGGGATTCTGGTATGCGGCGTCGGTGGCGCTCCTGGCCACGCTGGCATTTAACTTTTTCTTCCTCCCTCCCGTTGGCACGTTCACTATCGCCGATCCGCAGAATTGGGTCGCTCTCTTTGCTTTTCTGGTGACGGCGGTGATCGCTGGGCAACTCTCCGAACGAGCGCGGCGGGAAACCGTCCGAGCCAATCAGCGGCGCAAGGAGATTGAGCGGCTCTACGCGTTCAGCCAGCGACTGCTGATCGTTGAAAGCGTCCCGGAATTGCTGAATTCGTTGCCCCGGCACATTGTGGAAAGTTTCGGCGGAAAGGGCGCTGCGATTTTCCTGGCCGGACGGACGGATGTGTATCGTTCCAGTCCTGACACCCGCGAGATTGGGACGGAGCGGCTCCAGTCGGTAGCGGTTCGCGGCGAACCACTCATGGTGCCGGAAAACAACCTGGCCTTCGTCCCTATGAGGCTTGGAGTCAAAAGCATTGGCTCCATCGGAGTATCGGGAGTGGAGATTTTTCATGAAAGTCTGGACGCGCTGGCCACGCTGGTGGCCATTGCCATCGAGCGTACCCGCGCGGTCGAGAACGTTGGCAAGGCGGAAGCTGCAAGGGAAGACGAAAAACTTCGCTCTGCGATTCTCGATTCCATCGCGCATGAGTTTCGCACTCCCCTGACAGCAATCAAGGCGTCGGTCACCAGTCTTCTCGCCGGTGGCTTTGACGGCGCGCAGCAAACCGAGCTGCTGACCGTGATCAATGAAGAATCAGACCGGCTGAACTATCTCGTGGAAGAGGCCACCCAGTTGGCGCGACTGGAGTCGCATCAGGTCGAACTTGACCGCCAACCGCACAAGATTATTGAGGCGATTGATCGCGCCCTCGAAGCAGGGAAGAAGCTATTCGCCACGCATCCGGTTACGGTGAGCGCGGACGGGAACTTGCCGCCGGTTGCGTTTGATATGGAATTGATCGTCAATGTGCTGCTGCAGTTCCTTGAGAACGCTGCCAAGTATTCGCCGCTGGAGGCGCCGATCCGGGTTTCGGCGGAAAACAGCGGCAACCAAGTTGAAGTCAGCGTAGCCGACCGCGGCCCAGGGATTGAAGAATTTGAACAAGCGCTGATCTTCGACAAGTTCTATCGCGGCAAGGATAATCGTTATTCGGTGCAGGGTACGGGCATGGGATTGGCAATCGCAAGAGCTGTGGTCGAAGCTCACGGCGGAAAAGTGGGAGTGACCAGCCAGATTGGACAGGGATCGGTATTCTGGTTCTCGCTACCTCTGTGAGCGGCAGGATGATCGCCCACCCTTCCCATTTTTTCGCAGCGCTTGCAACCTCATACGCTATGAGATTCTACTAACACCTCAACATCTTGAGGAGGCTCGCCGTGCCGCGATTCTCATTCTTAGCCGTGTCGCTTTTCTTCTTCCTTGGCTGCCACGCCCTCGCCGATCAGGTCTCGTTGAAAAACGGCGACCGCCTGAGTGGAACCATCGTCAAGTCCGATGCCAGCACCCTCGTTCTCCACACCGATTATGCCGGCGACGTCTCTCTCAAGTGGAACGCTATCCAGGGCATCCAAGCCAGCGAGCCGCTACATGTCGAATTGCAGGACGGCAAGACCGCGGTCTCGGGGTGAGGTTGTGGTCGTAGTGTAGGCCGCCGCCGATAGTGTTGGCGGTCGTTGCGGGCACGGCACCGGGCAATCTCCGCCGGCCACCAGCTTCGACCCCGCGCACGGGATACGAGATGGAAACATTTACGGAATGACGTTCGACCGCAACGGCAATGTCCTATTCGGTTCGCAAGGCGGCATCTGGAAATCTTCCAAGACCGGCAGCGGCTACACCTGGACGAACGTCGTGACCAACCACAACACTGCCGATGGGAAAGGCCTGGGGCGAAATGCGAACGGTAATCTCTATTACGGTCACAACCACGACCCCAACGATCCCACGGTCGTTTTTCGCTCGACAGACGACGGAAACACTTGGAGCGCGTTCGATTCGGGGCTTCCTCCCTCCCTGGAAGCGCACCGATTTGTTGTCAATACTACCGATCGCAAGCATTACGCCGTAATCGAAGACGGCAGCAGTAATAACGGCTGGCTATACTGCACGACCAACCCGGTGCAATAGTGGCGAGTTCGCCAGTAAGCCAGGAGCACGATCCACCGCTGTCCACCCGCGCAAAAGTTGTGTATCATCTGCCCAACCAGATTCGTGGAGCGTTCCACGTTATTCTCGCCTCGGGGCAAACACCTTGCAGATGCAGCAATCCAGAAAACCTTTCGCAGCCGTAGCTCTACTCCTCGCATTCATGGCGGTACTCTCGGGCGGCGCAGCGCGGCAGGAGTCGGTCACAATTGATGAAGTAGCCCACATCGGCGCCGGGGTGAGCTATCTCCAGAAGCTGGACATGCGGCTGAACATCGAGCACCCGCCACTGGCGAAGGTGTTGGCCGCTCTCCCGCTTGTCGCCAACCGGGTGCACGCCGACTACTCGCATCTTTCCTGGACTTTCAGCGGCAAAAGCATTAATGAATTCTTGGGCGAGTGGGTTTTCGGCCACTGGCTCATCGCGCGCTGGAACGATCCCTATTCCACCGTCCTGTGGGCCCGACTGCCCATGCTTTTGATCGCTCTGCTGCTTGGCCTTGCCATCTACGCTCTCGGCTCGCGACTCGGAGGTTTTTGGGGAGGACTGTTGTGCCTCGCCGCCTATGTAAGCATGCCGGCGTTTCTCGCCTTCGGCCCGCTCGTAATCACTGACGTTGCCATTACTCTGTTTTGGGTTCTGGCGATTTGGCACCTCCCCGAGATGTGGCGCTCTCCATCTCGCGGCACCGTTGTCAGGTATGGCCTGATCTTGGCTGGGGCGTTTCTGTCAAAATTCTCTTCCGGATTATTGTTCTTCGTTTTCTTCGCCTGCGCTTTGAGCTTGCGGTGGCGCGGCGTCGCCGAGCAGCCTACCGAGAAAGCTGAGCGGCGCGCATGGCGGCGGAGGGCATGGCGCAATCTGGCCAAAGCAACCCTTTGGGCTGCCTTGTTCGTTTACATTTTCTATTTTATTTTTTCTTGGTACCAGCCCACAGATTCGTTCAGCATCATCCCGCACTTTCCCGCGTCGCCATTCTTGCGCCGGCTCCTGATGCCGCTGTGGCTCTACTTGCAAGGCCTCATTTTGTTCGCGCTTAGCGCCGGCACCCGACCCACTTACATTCTCGGCCACGCCTATTCGCATGGCGTCTGGTTTTACTTTCCCGTGCTCTTCATATTGAAGTCTCCGCTGGCGTTTCTGCTTTTACTGCTGCTCGCAGCAGTTTTTGCCGTCGCGCTAAAACGCCGTTCAGCGGGGCAGTGGTCAGCCCTGCCCAGCGGAATGGAACTTCATTGGCGCGCGGTGTGGGTTTCGCTGGTGGTCTTCGTCGCGGTGTGCATGGTGAACCGTCTGGACATCAGCATTCGCCATTTTCTGATCGCGATCGCCCTCCTGATCCTTCTCCTTGCCCCTCTGCCGCGCATGTTGCAGTCGCTGCGCGACACGAACTGGCGTGGCGCGCGTGCCGGAATCTGGTTTACCATTGGCCTCGCAATCGCGTCCCTGGGCACCGCGATCCGGGCTTATCCAAATTACTTTCCCTTCCTGAATGTGCTCAGCCTCGGACACCCAGGCTACCTGTTGGTGAACGACTCCAACATCGACTGGAATCAGGCCTTGCCGCAAGTCGAAAGCTTCGTGCAGCAACACGGACTGAGCCACGTTCTGTTGGATGAGTACGGATTCTCTGAGCCGGAGGTGTATGTTCCTCAATCCCAACTCTGGAGTTGTCAGGAGCCTGAGATTTCCGACGCCGGCCAATGGGCGGTAGTCTCCGCTGGCAGCATCGCCGACGCGCACAATTGCCTTTGGCTGATGCGGCATCCACAGCAGCTCGTGATCCTGGCTGGCGGTAGCATGTATGCCTTTCACCTTCCCCAAATAATTCCCGCCGCAGGCGAGCCCGATGGTCCACCCTTGCCGGACGCTTACCGATACTTGGGAGGCATGTCCCCCTTGGGCGATCCCCGCGCCATGTTTTTGAATTGCATTCGCGATCCTCAGCAGTTACAACCGACCATGGACCGCATGATGGCATTGACCACCCCCGCCCAAAAGAAAAAGTAAATTTGTACCATATGGCCTGCGCAATTTCGCCGCCTCGAATCATGACTGCCCGCCTTCAAACTCAGGCCTTTTCGATGCTGGTGAGCTGCTTTTCATGTCGCATCCTCCTTGTATAGTTTGGGCCGACGATGTGCCGAAACCGCCGCTGAAGCGTTCGCCGTCACAAAATGCCGAGAGGCTATCGCCGTTGAAAGGCGATCAGAGCAGACGTAGCAGATTTCAGTTCACAATCGATTCGCAGGCAGTCAATCCCATTATGTTCTGATTTGCTAACGTGTCTCAGGATCTCGATCGTCACGAAGACTTTGTCACTCTACAAATTGCAAGAGCACGCACGTCCTTCGAGTGCTTCTTTGGCTTCCTTGATCACAAATGGGAGCAATCCAAGCGCAGCCGTTGGATCGGCCCAATCCGTGTGTGCCACTGCATTGAGGAGCAGTCCGGCGAGTACGATCCAAGATAAATAGGCGCACAGGGAACTCTGGGCGCGTCCGCCTGCAATGCGGAACTCTTCGTCGCTATCGCGAGTTGTCGCTTGCGCCGGCCAAGCCAAGGCATGACGAGAGCCGCAGCAAAGAGTAGTCCGATTCCCACATAACTGGGCTCTGGTTTCGGTTTGGCAGCAATCAACGTGTAGAGCGAGCGGGCTGCAATATACGCCGCCAGCCCGACCAAAAGCCAGTCGGTGATTTTGCTCGCAAATTGTTCAGTAATCCAGCGAGGTGAGCGAAAGCGTCCGAGTACCACGGCGGCAGACATAAGCTCGATGGCACTGTCACCCCCGAAGGCTGTAAGCGCCACGCTGTGCGCCCGAATTGCGGTCATGAAAGCAACAGCAACCTCAATAGCCATACAAATAATTGTGAACCACTGAATTCTGCGGATTGCGAGTTCAGTCTCGTCCGTTTGCCTGACCAGTGATTCAACCATGATGGATTTCTCACACCGGATGCGCGAATCCCTGATACCTGTAGGTCATAGGACGCGGTCCCCGGAAGATAATTCGTCCTCAGCTCGACAATCTGAAACCCTGCTCCAGTAATAAGGTCGTCAATTTTGCGATTGAGGTGGCAGCCCCCACCGATACGTTTCCACGCTGGAGTTATCCGGTCTTGCCAGACAACTACGTCGGCGTCGCTGGAGCGACCATGTTTGACAAAAATGAGGCGACCACTTGGCTCTAGAACTCGCTTCGCCTGTCGAAGTGCTTCCGATGGGTTGGGGATGGAGAACAGTGTCCACGTTACCACCGCAGTGTCGATACTTGCCTTCACAAGTGGCAAGGGCTCCTCAGCAGATTGCGGAAGAAATTCAACCTCTACCGGGCTCTTTCCCGCCCGGTTGCGCGCCATTTGCTGGAGTTCCACTGAAGGATCGACGCCGGACACGCGCTGGACTTCGGCGAATAAAACGGCAAATCCAGCCCAGAACCGATGCCTACTTCCAACACCTCGCCGTGAGCGTGGGGAATCCACTCCGCTCGCAGCCGAGCGGTATCCTTATTCCTCATCGCTAGATCGATAAGACGGGGCAGGATGTATTTGACGTAGAAACCCATCGATTTCCTTAAATGCCGTTGCGACGGTCTGTTCGCCACAAAGCGAAGAATCTCGGGGAACATTGAGGGTGTTTCGATAAGATCCCTTCTCATTCCCCGACTCGTGAATTATTTTAGCTGCCGATTCAGCCCTTCTTGGCCGGGACGACAGACTGAACGGCCACAGTTTCACCGGTGACCTCGCCCATTGCGGTCGCCCTCTCACCAGCAAGCTTGTCCAGTTCAGCTTCGTGCCCTTCCAGTGTGTAGACTCTGCTCCCGACGACTATGGCATACTTCATACTCTGTTTCACGCACATCCGGGCACACTCAGCGGGGCTCTTGTCCTTGGCCATATGGTGAGCACCGCACATGGAATCACTCACGATTCCGGTTATTTGTCGGGTTTTGTTTCAGAACTCGGCATTTGCATTTGAGCCGCCGTCAGTGTCGCGGACCATGCAACAAACGCGAGCATGTTTACAACTAGTTTTCTATTTTTCATCGGTGTGTTCCTTTCTTTCGTTCAGTTGAGTTGTATGCCTCGTATCACAGTCATTGATTTGTTACTGCCGCATGTGAATGCTCTTCGCGTTATTCGGCTGGTTCCGGCCGCAACGTGCCACGCCGCAGAGCGCGCTCCTTCATCAAAACAAAAAAAACCGGAACCAGAATCAGTACGTGAATCGTTGATGTAATCATTCCGCCCACCATGGGAGCGGCGATCGGTTTCATTACGTC
>Ga0185299_10003166_pt1 | contig 22749 bp, 23 predicted proteins | sample PaiPotPPA55metaG_FD_128002 | JGI IMG/M metagenome (GOLD analysis project Ga0185299, IMG submission 128002) | Iron sulfur acid spring bacterial and archeal communities from Banff, Canada, to study Microbial Dark Matter (Phase II) - Paint Pots PPA... ... | reverse complement strand
TGAGAGCAACTCTCGAACTCAAGCGGGTATCCGACAGGGTAAAGCTTCCGGAGATCCCGGAGCCCGTCCGCGAACTGTTTTGCGATTGCAATCCTCCAGTTCCGGTTCTGCTGGCGATCTACCAATTAGGCGATGCCATCGAGGCGTGTTTCGACGACGAGCGCCAATCGATGCTGGAGCTGACACCGGAGCCCTGGCCACTGATTCCGCTCAACGGGACGGATCGGGAAAGCACACGGAAGGCATTCGACTGTTTGGGTGGCGTTCTGGATACGCTCGTCGCCGCGCGGCGCGTGCTGAATTTGGTTCCGGGTTGGGAAGCGATCCGCGGAAATGAGGAGAAGAAATCATGACCAAGTCAGCGCACTTCGGTTCCAACTCCAGCTTTGGGCTTTCCAAGGCCATTTTGGTGTACTCGGACGGCCAGCAAATGTTCGCGACGATGCACGAGCCCAGGGCCTCTCCTGATGGCGGTCCACCTTACCTCGACGCCGGTGAGGCTCTCACCGTCGACTTTCTAAAGCAACTGGCAAAGGGACTTGGACGAAGCGTGCCGCGAGAAATTCTTCCATCCCATGTTCTCGCTCGCACGCCAGACATGCTCGTTTGGTGGATGAGACAGCAACGCCGGGCCATGTTCTTTAACGATTCGGGAGACGGCCGGACGCTGAACGGCAAGGTCTTTCCGCAACCCGCGCTGGTGTTCAAAGTATGCGGATCAGAACTTTCGGTGCGCGCCTTGGCCGAGAATAGACGGCCAAGACCGGACACGCCGTTGATGTTTGCACCCTATTGGAACTGCGACGGGGGCGGCCGGGTGTGCCAAGGCAGTATGCGCGCACCGGGGAAACTGTGCCTCGAAGCGATGAAGGCGTGGGAAAAGGCGTTCTTCGAGAGCGAATTCACTCATGCCGCAATCGGCGCGCGTCTGACGGCACACCCAGAAGGTTTCCTGGGACTGTGGCGGGACCTGGCGGGGAGCGAGCGAGAGTTCACTGCCGAGTTTCTGGTGAAGAGCGGTGATTCGCTCCATGGGTTTGTGCAGGGCCGGGAGGACTGAATGCATACTATCCTTCCCCATTTGCTGCGGAGGACCGTGAAAGTCGCCGTCGTGGGCTGCGGCGGAACAGGGAGCGCGGTCATCAGCGGGCTACCGCACCTTCACCAGGCGCTCCTTGCGTATGGACACCCTTCAGGCCTGTCTGTCACCGTGATGGACGGCGATCGGATTTCGCCGAGTAACTGCGTCCGTCAACCGTTCTCGGCGAGCGAGATCGGATTGTTCAAGTCCGTAGTCCTTGTCAATCGGTTGAACCTGTTCTGGGGCCTGGAGTGGGAAGCAGTTCCACACCACGTCAACGCGAGCCACGACCTACGCAATGATTTCGATCTGGTGATCGGCTGTGTAGACTCGCGCGCCGCGAGAGCGAAGATTCACGAGACGGTTACCGGTTCTTGTTGCGGAATCCCGTACTGGCTGGACATAGGCAACAACGCAGACAGCGGCCAGTTCGTGCTGGGACAGCCCCTGAACCGCCTGAACAAGCATAAGGCGGACCGGCTACGAGCAGTTTCGGAGCTCTTCCCGGAAATCATCGACCCCGCGCTCGATGATGATTCACAACCAAGTTGCAGCGCGGCTGAGGCGCTCGAACGGCAACATCCGTTCATCAATCAAACACTTGCAAACCATTCTCTCGCTCTGCTGAGCCGGCTATTTCGGTGTGAGCCGCTGTCGTACCACGGGGGATTTGTGAATCTGAACAGCGGGTCGATTGTCGCTCTGCGCGCCGACTCGAAAGTTTGGAAGCGAATGCGAAGGCGCGCGGCCCGGGCTTGAGCGAATCGAGATTAAACGCAGGCTGTTAGCCAAGGCTGTTAGCCTGCCGCTGTCGCCCCCGCCGAAGTCTAACCGAGCCCCCAAACGGGCGCCCAGGTACGCGGAATCCCCAGTTGCCGAACTGCCTTCACGGCAGTCTGGCAACGCACCGTATCTTCGGGACTCGCCTCGGGCTTCGATGGCGAACCGAACGCCATAAAATCCTCGATGCCGCCTCTGTTGGTATCTCCGAAGGCCAAACAACATTCTCTGCAGTCCAAAATTGCCAATATTCCGTCAACAGCTTCTTGGCCTGGACGCGAGTTCCCAACCCATGCCATGCGGTCGCCCGATTTGAGACGCCAGATGTTTGGGCCATCAGCGGATTCATCAGGAGGCTGGTAGCCTTTCTCGAGCTTAACTGCCATCTGGTAGGCCAAGGCATTGCGAACTTCGGTTGGGTGCAATTCAAACGAACCGGGCAGGTCATCGGGGCGGTTCGTGATTGTGACAAAATCGCCGTCGCGCATCTCCCAGAGGTCCACCATGCCGAGACTCTGCTCTGCAATTGGGTCGGTGAATTGTAGCCAGAGCACGTAATCTCCTTGGCGACAGGACCACCGTAGGGTAGAGTCCTTCATGAGCTTCAATATTTGTTGCTCGCCACTACCGGCCATCTGGGTGTTCTCCTGCTTTTCTCCAGTCTCCGCTCGTTCGATTCACGTCGTCCCCAAGCCCTTCATCGGAGATGGAAGGAATGGCGATCTCTTTGAAGTTGCTCATTACGATCTTTGATTATCGTTGAACTGGGGTCATCAGAGGCGTGTGTGCGGGTTGTATTGGTGGGTCAAGGAAATCGAGGCCGGCGAGAACGGCATCCTTTGCCGGATCTATCGGAAGGTTGAGGCGCGCACAGAGAATCTTGAGCCCATAGAACCCGAGCCGCAGGTAGGCCAGGAGATCATCTCCGAACAGGGAGACCTTCCCATCACGCCGCACAGGCGGATAGAACATAAGCCCCAGGAACACCAGCATGTACGATCTTGTGTCGATCCAATAGAATAGACCGGGATGCCGGTTATACAGTTCACGGTAGTATTCCCGAACTTCGGGGATGTCGTATAACTCTCTGCTGTCTTCGTCGTATCCCAGAATCTGAAATTGGACCCGGTTTCGGTTCCTCTCGCAAAGCTCCGGTATCCAGCTTTCCAAAACGTCCACCACCGGGAACGGGTTCCGCGATTCCACGGCTTCGCGCGGAATCGTCACAATTACTGGCGACAGAGGGGTGTTCATGTGCCTGTATGTTCGCCCTAGCGGCGGCACGAAGCTGCGTTGCACGCCGCAATACTGCGGATTCTACCACTTCGCTCAAATGATAACCGGGGTGATGCCCCGCAGTTGCAAACCATTCGGGGTTGACCCTCGCCTGCTTTCCGCCTTGCTTGAGGAGAGAACGGCATTCGTGAGGACCCCGCAACGATACGGTCTCGTAACCGGCTGGAATTGACCTGCGATCAGCTCAGCGACCCTGCAAAACACACAAGGAGAACCGTTGTGATCCGAACTACAAATGATTTCGCCAGGGCCTTTCGGGCCGCCCGGCGAGTGTCAACGCCGCTTATCGCGGTGCGCACGCCCGATCCGGCGAGTTCAGTCCAACTCGTCCTGTCCACTCTGAATGGCGTTTGTGATGAAACTGCGGCGCTCCAATGGGATGCCATACGCGGGCTTGTCGGAGTGAATGAAGCTGGCAAGCGGCAGGCCTCAGCGATTCTGGGGGAGTCGGATGGAACCTCCGTTGGCCCGGACGCCGTACTCGCGATCGGTGAAAAGCTGAGCGAGGATTCGATCCTGTTTCTGGCAAACGCGCACCGGTTCTATGGAGATGCCGCGGTGGCCCAGGGAGTGTGGAATCTACGAGACCCATATAAGGCCCGCGGTTGCACGCTCGTCTTACTGACGACATCGAGCGCTAGCTTGCCCGAAGAACTCGGTCAGGACGTTCTGGACGAGCCACTTCCATCCATCGGAGAGCTGGAGCGCATTGTTCAAGAAACGGCCGAAGCGGCCGAGATGAGCCCTCTGAGCGCAACGGACTTGCAGCGTGCCGTCGATGCGTTGATTGGCCTCGCTGCTTTTCCGGCGGAGCAAGTTGTCGCCATGTCGCTGTCAAAGCAGGGCCTCGACGCCGAACAGCTGTGGGAGCGAAAGAGGCAGATCATCGAACAGGCTCCTGGTCTAAAGATCTGGCGGGGCGGAGAGACCTTTGAGGATATCGGCGGCTGTGAAAATGCAAAGTCGTTTCTGCGGGCGATCCTCGCAGGTACGGATCCACCACGAGTGATCGTGTTCCTCGATGAGATCGAGAAGGCTTTCGCAGGCACCGGTACCGACTTGTCCGGCGTGAAGACTGAGATGACCGGGACGATGCTCACGTGGATGCAAGATAACGAGGCAGATGGCCTGATCTTCATTGGCCCGCCCGGCGCAGCTAAGAGTGCAGTTGCTAAGGCGACCGGGAACACCGCAGGAATTCCAACGATCGCATTTGATTTGGGCGCGATGCAAAGCTCGCTGGTCGGCGGCTCCGGGGAGAGGCTTCGGTCGGCGCTCAAGGTAGTAGATGCAGTGAGCCAAGGGCGTGCGCTGTTTATCGCAACATGCAACTCCATCGCATCGCTGCCGCCGGAATTACGCCGGCGTTTCACGTTAGGTACCTTCTTCTTCGATCTGCCCTCGGCTGACGAGCGAGAGGCGATCTGGAGAATTTACGAGAAGAAGTACGGCGTCTCCGGCGAACGGCCCGAAGACGAGGGATGGACGGGAGCGGAAATCAAAGAGTGTTGCAGGAAAGCCGGCAGACTGCGGCTACCTCTGGTGCGCGCGGCTCAGTACACCGTACCAATATCGAAGTCCGCAGCCGAACAGATCAAGTCGTTGCGGCAGCAGGCCTCGGGAAAGTTCATCAGTGCGTCGAGCACTGGGGTGTACCGGTACGAGGAAACAGCAACGGCGGCGGCTGCCACGACGCGGCGCATCAGGAGTGTGGAGGCTTAGGAAAATGAGCAAATACGGTCTTTTGGAAACCCAGATCGCAGAACAGAAGTATCTGATCGCAGCACTCGGAGAGATGGGCTACCGGGTCGAGGTCCATCCCCAAGGCGCTGCCTTGGTTGGTTACGAAGGTCACGAGCGGCAGGAAAAGGCGAACATCATCATACGCCGGCAACAACTGGATTCGGCTTCCAACGATATCGGCTTCACGCGGGCGTCCGATGGGCGTTACGTTGCTCGCTTGAGCGAGTACGATCAGCGAATCGGCTTCAACCAAAAATGGCTGAACCGTGTCCACCAGCTCTACAAAGAGAAGCAAACCATCGCTACGGCAAAGGCGAAAGGCTACGTTTTCAAGGGCCGGGAAGTGGTCAAGACCGAAGAGGGCGAGCGGATCCAACTCCGGTTTGCCGTTCGATAGGAGGGCACGATGGCTCAGAAGACAGTAACGATCATCATCGACGAGAGCGGGAATAGCGAAGTCGATTTGGAAGCCTTCGCCGGCAACGGCTGCTCCAAGGTGTTTGAAGATTTCCGCGGCAGCGACAAGATCAAAACGGAACGGAAGAAGACATCGTTCTACAACCCGGCGCAGACAGAAAAGCAGACCACCACTGGTCGCTGAAAGGCTGGCTTACGATGTTGATTCATGGTTTCGTTCCTGTCAGCCGCGCCAACGGTCCGGGGCGGCGGGCAGTGCTCTGGTTTCAAGGTTGCAATCTGAACTGTCCTGAATGCTGGAATCAGGCGAGCCATTCGTTCGAAGGTGCGCCGACCGACGTGTTACTTGAACCATAAACTGGCACGAAGTGCCACTTTATGGTTCCTCGGCTGCTCTTCCGGTGGTGACGGCGGCACGCCGCCGCGCTCAGCGTTTCGGAACGTCAGTACGAATTCCGACCGCACGACTGTGCTTGCAAGGCGGGCCCGGGGGTCAGTCGGATTCTGGAACACTACGGAGTTACTCGTGGGTGATCGGGGCCGCGCGCCTACTTTCCCCAGGGCCGCGTCACCGGCCCAACTTCCGGATCGCCGACGTAACCGGACGGGAGCGCCCATGGGGTAAACCATCGACCACGCGGGCCGACCACTACTTCTTCGAGAGCACAGCCGCCAGAAACCGAAGCTCGGACTCCACTTCCGCAGGATCGGCGACAGTATCTGCGATTTCCTGGCGAAAGAGTTCGCGATACCGCTTGCGAAGCCTGTGAATGGCCACCTTGAGCGCCCCCTCTGACGTGTTCATTTCGCGTGCCAGCTCGGCGTACGGCGCGTCGGACTGCCCAAGAAGAAACACCTTCAAACGCTCGAAATGCTCCGTGCGGCCGTGATGCACGAACTCGTCGCGCAATTTCTCCACAACTCGGTCGAGCACCGAAAGAGCCCAGCGCCGTTCGAAGATGCGCTCGGGCGTTTGATCGTCAGCAGGTTCGCGTTGGTAGCGCTCTTCGCCGGAGGAGAATTCAAGGGGCACCAGCGATCCCCCACCCCGTTTGCGCGCGCGCTGGCGATCTTCTTCGTCAGCCACAAAGAATTTCAAGGAAGTCAAAATGAATGACCGGAACCGGCCTTTTTCCGGGTCAGCGCGATCGAGATATCGGCCTTCCAGCACGCGCAAGAAGAACTCCTGTGTGAGATCCTGGGCCTGATCGGCAGAGTAACCGCGCCGGCGCAGATAGGCATACAACGGGTACCAGTAGTTCTCACACAGAGAAACTAAAGCGGACCGAGCTTCCTTTTGATGTGGATCGCCGGCAGCGACCACCAGGGTCCACCGCGTCGTCGGAAACTGGTATGGTCCGGGCAGCGTATGCATGGTCTGGCCGTTCGTCATGATCTTGTCCTCACAGGTACTCCGCTACACAGGATAAGGAATCCGGAGCCGCAAAGTTACACCGGAATTATGGTCACCTGGCGGGACTCAGCCTTCGCTTCTTGGACGACCGGAGTATCCGAATCGGCATCCTTCCAGAGAGCGAGGAGGTCCTTGTAGACGGCGGCTGATTTCGCGCGATCTCCCGAAGCGGACAACGCTCTGGCCAGTTGGAGACGCGCCATTGGTCCGATCGGATCGTTCAGCATGATTCCTGGGTGATCCAGAATGTTTTGAAACTCGGCCGCTGCCTCGCCGTGCCGGCCCATACGGGAATAAGCAAGGCCACGCACGTAGACCGGATAGAGAGCTCCGAAGAAGGAGGCACCCGTGAAGTAAGCGGTGCCTGGAACGGCGAGGTCGTACGGAACGGCGGCTTGCGTCATCTCCAGCGCTTTCGCCGGGTCACCCTGGTTGAGAGCTTCAAGCGCCCGCAGCGCGGGCAGGTAACTGAACTGAACAGACGTATCCTCCGGGTACTGCTTTTCGAGTTCCGCAGCGAGCTTGTTGGCTTGCGCGGAGTCGTGCAGAAGCGCAAGTGCAAAAGCAGGTCCATAGTCGGCATCTCGGCTTCGTAAAAGCGACAAGGCCGCTGCCGCGCTTTCTTCTGCCTGTGCCCGCTTCCCGAATAACGCATTCCACACCGCCCGAGGTCCTTGAAACATGGCGGCCCGCCCCATCAAACCTCCCTGGCGAGCCAGGCTTACTGCGCGCGCCGACAGCCGATCTGCTTCTTTCAGGCGCCCATGATATGCCAACGTCAAAGCTTCCTGGTGCTCGAACCATCCTTGGGCTTCCAGTTTCACCCGCCGTTGGGCCATTTCACTTTCTATTGCCGCCTTGTCGTTCTTAAGAAAAGCGATGAAGTACCGAATCAGCGAGAACTGAACGACTTCGATCTTCCGTTCCGATGCCTTGTGAAGCAGTGCCTCGGCTTCTGGCAGCCGGTTCAGATGGACATAAGCAAAAGCCACATTCTCGTAGCCGATGGCGAAATCCGGGTCGAGTTCGATCGCCTTTCGACCTTCTTCAACGGCTTTGTCGTAATGACCAGTGCCGGGCGACGTGAAACCCGACAAGAATCCGTGAGGCAAGAGGTCCATGGGGTATTTTCGCGTCCAAGATTCTAGGGTCTGTCGACAGCGTTCCAGGTTTCTGGTTAACTGCCGGTGGTATGTGAAAGTGATGAAGTAATTTTCCCGATCGCTGACACCATTCCGCAGTTCGTACGCCTTGGCGACATTCTCCGCCGCAAGTTCGCTCTCCCCGAGATCGGCATGCACGCGGCCGAGGTTGGCATACGCCATCGCAAATTCCGGGTCGACCTCGATGGCGCGCTTCAGCAGGGAGACGGCTTCCGCCGACTGTGCTCTTGCCTGGAATTCCCTCATTGCCGCGCTGTATGACCTCCAGGCATCCAATGAGGGGGTTGTTACTTCGGCAGGGAGACTGGGCTCCTTTTCCAAGCGTGGCAGCAGTTCGCCGGCCCGGGTCCCGAAACGGCTTGCCATTTGGCCTAGCGCCTTGAAGACGTCCTCTTTTTTGGCTGCTGGCGCCTGCTCTTCGTCCAAGATATCTCCGGTTCGGCAATTCCTTGCGCGCACGCCCAACACGTACTGACTACCAATCCGTGCAATCGAGCCCTCCACGATTGCTCCGCTGCCCGTCCGCTCGCAGATATCGGACGCAACGGCGGGGGTGAGCTTCGCATCCGGAGCCCGGACCATCAAACGCAGTGTCTCGCTCATGCGCGCATCCGGAAGCACGCTTAGGTAGGCAGACTTCCTTAACTCAACAGCCATCATCTGGCGAAGCGTTCCATCGAATACCGGATCGGCCGTGGTATTCGCGAAATCTCCGAGAACGATCGCGACCTTGTTTGTCGGCCTGGGCTTCGGCGGAGAACCGGGGTGCGCAAGCGGCCAAGCCTTCACCCCAGCGGCTGTGCCGAAAACGGCGGGCCTGTGCCTACGAAGAAACTTGCGCACTCGGTACAGACCGCTCGGCGGCGACGCTAACACCGGCCGGTGCTCAAGATGCCTCTGAATATCGGCCGCAAATTCAGCCACGGAAGCATATCGCCGTTCCCGTGTCTTTTCCAGAGCCTTCGTGGTGATCCAGTTGAGGTCGCCGTCCAAGAGGCGGCGCAGGGATGCCGGGTTGGTCTGTCGGCGCGCGGCGATATCGGCCGCCGCCCCGCCCATTGCGGCGAGCTTTCGAGAAAGCGGCGGAGCCTCCTCTTCACGGATGATTCGGAGCATCTCGGCTAAACCTGCCTGCCGCATACTGGCCGCGTCGAAAGGAACAGTGCCGCTCAGCAACTCATACAAGAGCACCCCCAGCGAATACAGATCGGCGCGCTCATCGACATCTCCGGTCATCATCTCGGCCTGCTCAGGACTCGCGTACTCCGGTGTGCCCACCATCTGACCAAATTGCGTTAGCAGCGTGTTCTCCACGGCCCACTTGTCAGTAGCTTTTGCGATACCGAAATCGATCACTTTAGGAACCGGGGTGCCCTCCTGCTCCATCACCAGAACGTTCGACGGCTTCAGATCGCGGTGAATCACGCCTTTCTGGTGAGCGTGCTGAACGGCGCGGCACACGGCGAGAAAAAGTTCCAACCGGTGCGCGATCGTCATCCGCCTTCCATCGCAGTACTGCGTGATGGGTGCACCCTCGATGTACTCCATTACGAAGTAAGGCCGGCCCTTGGGCGTGGCGCCTGCGTCGAAGATCCGCGCGATATTCGGGTGATCCATGATCGCGAGCGCCTGGCGCTCGTTGGCGAAGCGAGCGAGTACCTGGACGGTATCCATGCCGAGTTTCACTACTTTGAGGGCCACACAGCGGCGAATGGGTGCGCGCTGCTCGGCCAGGTACACGGTGCCCATACCCCCTTCGCCTACAGGTCGCAGGATATGATAACGGCCGAAGTCGTCATCACTCGTTGCCGCTGTCCGTGTATCGATGGTCTGAGTCCTGGACTCGTCCGCGCCGACGGAACTGTCGAAAGCACCCTGGATCAGACAGCGCGGGCACAGTCCCGCGGGATCGCCGGAATCCAATTCCTCTCCGCACTGAGGGCAGTTTGTCATCTGGACAAGAGTCGCAGCAGCCATTTTATGCTTTTTGCCCCAGACGCTGTAACCTCCACTCCCGCGATTCCTTATTCGTGGTAGCCGGATTGGAACCGGCAAACCATAAAACGAAAAAGGAGAATCCTATGAAAGACCTTCTGAAAAGAAGCAGTAAAGCAGCACTGGCGGTGTGCTTGGCGGTGCTCGGCACAGCCATCCAGGCACGGGCCGACTGTCAACACGTCCGTGGCAGCGACGTGGAGACTATCATTCCTTCACCAAACGATCCTTTTGGAAGGGCGTTGGGTATTGTGAATGGCGTGCTGAACGGCGCCAGCACGGCGGTCGTCACCAGCAGTTCACCTGACGGGCTCCATGCGACGTCATTCGATGTCTTCGTGACCAACCGGGGCGATATTTTGACCGCCACTGGAGTTGTAACATTCACTCCCGCGCCGGGCTCTTCGAGCGAATTCACGGAAAACGCGACCCTGACGATTACCGGGGGATCGGGCGAGTACAAAGGAGCTAGCGGCACAATCACGCTCGAAGGAAAAGCGGTCTTCGACAGTACCGGTGGGGGAACCTTCTATGTGATTTATAAAGGTTCCGTCTGTGGTCCGAATGTGAAAGGCGGAGACGACAGAAACTGAGTCTTTCGTCGATAAGGCGCATTCTACGGCCGGAGTTACGTCATCGATACGAAAACGGGTGCTGGAGGGCTAATTGTCGAAGCGGCGACGTCCGGCCGCGCTGCCGTCGCGACGGTAAGGAGAGTCTTTACCGCACCCCAGGCGCCTATGGAGATTCTTCGCGCCAGCAATCATTCCCGAATTACGCGCGATCCAGAAGTTGAGTCGGCGCCCGTCAGGTCGCAGGGCTTGGCAAGCAAAGGTCTGCGACGGAGAACTGGTGCCGCGCCGACATTCGCTGAAATAGATCCTGCGTAGTCGCCATATGGCGGGTGTGTCCGGTGCATCGGTGTCATTACGCTCAGGAAGGGACTACGGATGTTGATTCACTCAACATTGCCGCGAAGCGCCGTCAACGGCCCCGGAGAGCGGGCCGTGGTATGGCTTCAAGGATGCGATTTGGGTTGCCGCGGCTGCTGGAACCCGACAAGCCACGCATTCGACCGCAGCCGTGACAGGCCCGTGGAAGAAATTGGCGAGTGGATTCTCTCCTGTGCTGGCATAGAAGGCGTGACTTTTTCTGGCGGCGAACCGTTTCAGCAGGCCCCGGAACTTTGCCTGCTTTGCGAGCACCTCAAATCGAGGCGGCCGACTCTGTCGATCGGTGTGTTCACGGGTTACGCGTTGGGTGATTTGGCCGGGGGACGGTGGCGCTGGAGGGCACGTGAGGGTGACGGTTGGGTCAAAGGTGACCCCCGGCTGTTTGATCAGATCAAGCAGTTTCTCGACTTCGGTGTCTTTGGTCGGTTTCGACAAAGCATGGCTTGCAGCGATAAACCTCTGTGCGGTTCACGGAATCAGGAGGTCTTGTTCTTTGGCGATCGTTATTCACAGCGCGACCTGGAACCACAAGGCTACGAGGTGACCATCGGTGGAGACGATGGAATCGTGATCATTACCGGCTTTCCACCGGCGAATCTTTAGAAACAGATTCCCTGGAATCAGGTGTTGTTCAATTCGGCCCTGGCCGCTCTGACTGCGGCGGCGGTCTCGCTCCAACTCTGAGACACCGATTTCCCCCGTAGGGCCTGATGCACTCTTTTGAAGGAGGGACATTTGCCTTCCTGGTGCAAGCCGATCACGATTTGGCGAACTTGACAGTGCAGTCCCTCAACCTTTCGCTGGGTGCTCTCTCGGGAACTCCGATCAAAATGAGCGACAATGGCCGCGCATTCTTCGGGACAGAGCCTTATGATCTGTTGGCGTGAGAAGCCAACCCGCTTGCGCGCTTGCTCCAGGGACACGGCCGGAGATTCCAGACTGAATTCGTGAAGCTGTTGCCTCAATTTCTCGATCCGGTGGACTCGGTATGCGCGTCGATGTTCCACGAGCCGGTCACACAAGGTTGAAAAGTGCGTCCGAAGCACCGACGCTCTGCAACAGTCCAGGCGTTCGCATAGCTCTTCCAAGCTCGGCGGAGGATCCTCAGTGAGCGCAACCGTAAGCGCGCGCTCCATGGCGGCGATGCCCAATGCCTTGTGCTTGTCGATTTTTTCTTGGATCGCCCGACACAGGCTGGGGAATTTGCGTATTAGGCTCCTTGCGTCCACAAATCCCAACTCCAGGGCGACGTGATACGGAGACGTGGGCAGTTCTTGCGCCAGGGAAGCCTCCAATTCACGTTGCACGCGTGCGGACGAGCAGAACTGCTTGTCCGTTGGCTTTCCGCGAGGTCCCCTGATTGCGTCTTGGTAGTTGGAATTGATCTGTCTACACAGCTTCCAGTCCACTCGATAGAGTCGATCCGGCTTTACATAGTCCAGCCGCCCCGCGACATCGCATAACCGAGGGGGCGGTTGTTCGGAAGCGGCGCGTCGGAGCTCCGCTCTTATCTTCTCCGGGTTGCGTCTCGAAGGGAGTCGAGCTATTCGAATTCTTCCTTTAGCCTCACGCCAACTGGGGAGGGCGCGGGCGAGGTCGCGTTCCAAAAAGGTCGTCACGTGAATCCCTAAATGGTAGGAGATCCGAAGCAGTGTGGAGATCTGAGGTTGACAAGCTCCATCGAACAGGGTCCTCACTGTTTCGACGAGCACCTTAGCGGCATCCGCAAAGGCGCTTTTGTTGCCCTCGGCGACGCAATCGACACAGGCTCGGAAGTTCGCCGTAAAGGTGTTTCTCAGCGAAGTTGAGTCGAGACGCGGGGCAGCACAAAGTAACGCGCCAACCTCACCGGCGTACCAAAGCTCCGCATCGGTGTGATGCTGGTTGAGGTCTGGTCGATCACTTTCCAGGTTGTAGCCGCCCAACCATGTCTGGCATCTGAAGCAGTACCCGGGCCGGGAATAGACCGTAAAGGGTTTCGACCGCTGAGAGCAGTGCGGGCAAACTTCTACCAATGGCCGCCGGTGCAGGGGGCAGACTGTAACCGCCCGAAGAGCCCATATTAAACGCTCATGGACCGGCTTTCCGCTGGCTCGATCATCTTCATAGCATGCGCTGCACCAGGCACGGTGAAGGCGAAAAATGGCAAGCTTCCACAAAAGATCTTCAAAGGATAACAGAGTGAGGAAGCGGAGGTCCGCCCGCATCGTCCCGACTTGAAGCGCCTCAACCCATTTCTTCGCGGGATCTCCGAGACCGTTTATCGCATAAAACCGTGGAGGAAAACGGTCAGGCTGCGATGACTGGAAGAGAGGGGTTGATACAAGCGCGGAAAGTTCTCGGACGACCAAATTGCCCACCGAGACGGCGTGGGCGTCGGCGAGCCTGGCGACGTAACCGGAGAGGCTCTCAACAAACGGTGTTCCAATTCCGATCGGCTCGATCGCATAGAGCCGGCTCCGCGGCGGCAAGATCGGCGGTGTGCAATCCCACGAGTCAAAGATTGGCTGCGTTTGCATAAATACGTTGACTCCCGACAGCATCTCGAATGGGCCTGCGCTGTCCGGGCTTCCGCTGATTCCGGCGTGGCTCCTGGGTGACAGCGGGCGTGGCCACACTGACGATGTTCGATGTTCCGCGGCTGTTCTCGTTTGGGCTAAGGCCAAGTCGCGCACGGAGGCGGCTCCGCTCCTCCGTGCTTTCCACCAATCTGGCTTCGCCCTCCAGAGCCTCCGACAGCATTTTGTCGCATTGAGCGACGCTGGGGGCATGTGCTTCGAGATCTTTACGCGTCAATGAGTCGCTATCGCGCCTGGAGGCCGACACCAGCGCCCTCATTAGCCAATCTTTGAGAATTCCGATGCAACCGACGCTCCGCTCATACAGATATTCCCATTCGGTGACAAGATTCGGCGGCTCCCGCAAAGGAAGCTGCTGCTCGAAGGATCGCAATACCGTTCGGAATGCCTTTGCATCTTGTGGATTGACGAGCCGATAACGCGGGAAATGGATATCGATACTCCGGCGGCTCAATTGTGCGCTCAGATTTCGAAACGCGAGGAGTTCATAGGTGCCGAACAGCACGTGAACGGTCTTCGTGCGATTGGCCAGCGATTTGATGACGTCCAATTGATCTGCGAGCCTCCTTCCCGAACCCATCTTCGCCAGATGCTGCGCCTCATCGATCAGCACGGCTGCTGGCCGCCGGAAGGCAAGTGCGCGCTCGACGGCGTGCTGGTACTCGGCTCCGATGGCTTTTTCGCTTGGCGTGAACCTGACGACCATCTTTGCGACTCGGACCGGTGCTGCCGGATCGATTTTATAATCGACCAGCGGCTCCTCCATCTGAAGTAACAGGCGTCGAAAGTGGTCGCGCCAACTGAAGCTGCCCGCTTCGGGTGCCACGCACTCGACGCTGGCGACCGGGATGCGCCCGGAGTCGTCTGACAGCGACGGGAACATCTCGGATGTCAATACTTGCTCGATTTTCGCGCGTAGTGTGGTTTTGCCGACACCGGTTGGCCCGAGGACGAGAATGAGGGAATTGGGCGGCACCTCGTGAATCGCATTCAGAAGGGCTTCGCGAGCGTCAACCAGGCACGGATGGGCCATCGTGTATGTGCGGAAATACTGGATGCGCGCGGTCCAAGGCTGGTTCAACAGTTCGCGAGCGAAACCAATCGGAGTGTTACCCATCAGAATTCCCCATATACTTCGCCGACAGCTTGGTCATCCAGCGGGGGTGCTGCGGGCGCAGGTGACAGGAGCGGCACGTCCTGCTCGCGAGCGGCATCGCTGCTTTCAGCGCGGGGTGGGACGCCCAACCGGAGTGCTCGACTCTCGCCATCGCGCAGTCGTTGGGTTAGCAAGGTTTCCTCTGCTTCGACTGACTGCAAGAATTCGGCCAGGCGCCGCGCCGTGATGTGGAAGCCGGCGGAGTGATTCTGGTGTCGTCGACGCAGTTCTGCGGTGGCCAGCATAATCTCGCGTTCCGAGCGCCCCTTGAGTGTTCCGTAGCAATCCGAGTGACATTGCAGCCACTGTTTCCGAACAAATGCGTAGGCGGTGCCCGCATCGAATGGGTCATAGCGGATTGGAACTGCCTCACCTTCGATTTGCCGAAAGGCTTCACACCAGTAATAGATGTAGCGGATTTTGATTCCGGTTGATGGCATGACCCGTGCCGTCCCTTTGGGTGTGGTGGGCAGCGTAAGCATCAAGAATTCCTCGTTGTAAGCGATCATCCTATGGATGCGAACTCCGCCGCGGGCCAGACCCATTTGAAAAGCCTCACGCGGGCTTTGTCCAAGCGCCTGATGGTTAAGACAATCGTGGACTTCGTAGAGATATTCGGACAACTTTGCGTGCAACTCCGCCAGCGGCCACGTGGCAAGGCCCTTTGGGTTTACGGCCTTCGTCACCTGCCGGACGTTCCGCGTGATCTGCGTGTTGCCTCTCAGGTTGTGGATGAACTGTGTATTCGCAACGCCGAACATTCTCTCTAAGATCGAGCCGAATCGCGCCTTTGCCGGGGGCCTGGTTTTCTTTGTGCATTCGTATCGGGCCAGGAGCGTCTCGAAATACGTGCTTTGAAACTCGCGACCTCCGTCTACAACCAGAATCTGCGGGAGCCGCCCAAATCGCCGCACGCATTCCCGCAGGACCATCATGCAGGACCGGTAGCTCGGTGGGTCAAATGTGAGGTAGACAGCGAGGGTGCGGCGGGAATACGCGTCGGTCAGGAGGGTCATCCACGGCCGGCCGAGTGGTTGCCCGGAGGTCGTTACGCACTCCACGTCGAGCTCGGTGTGGTCCATGTGGGCTATCTCGAAGGGGCGATCGCCATGCCGTGGCGTCGTCAGATCCAAATTCCAATAGAACGCATCCACCTGATAACTGGCTCGCCGGCCTTGCCGCTTCAGAGTTTGGTCGAAAGCGGGGCGCCTCTGCACTGCGAGACAGAAGGTCTTGTAACTTGGGGTGGGAGTCGCCTGGGCCTCGCAGACGAGCTTGAGCTGTATCCAGGACGCATATTTCGTTTTCTGCTTGAGCGTCTCGTAATCCTGCTCAATGTGTTCATGCATCAGTCGGCGAGAGGCTTCCGGCAGTTTCGCTGCGCGATTGCCGCGTTCGCTGAAGTGTGGCAGCAGACCCAAAAAGCCGCTTCCATACGCCGCTTCGGCCTTTCGGTATTGACCGAGCCACCGGAAGAAGGTTCGCACCGGAACCTCCGTGTTCGCGGGCAAAGTGCCGCTGTCAAGATACCGGCCAATTAGACCGGAGCGATAGGTCGCGATCTTGAGGTCGGTTTCGCTTGCCAGTGACAGGCGGTCGCGTATTGCTGAATCACAGCCGGAACCAGCATCATCGGGGATCATGGTCAATCGATTTTCGCTGACCAACAACTGAAAGGCCAGGGCTGGAAGTTCGGCCAGCTTCTGATCCTCCGAAAGCAGACTGACCGAGGTTTCGCCGAGGTTCACTACGCTCCAAGGGCGACCATCCCAGATGATCTGGCTGCCACATTGAAGTCTGGCTGCCGAGAGCGAGACGGTCTTCGGACTGCCGTCACGCTTTATTGCCGTTGCTGATTTTGGTGTGGCGAAAACCTCCACGCGCGCCGGTTCAGTGAGCGGCGCTGCTCGCAAATCAACGTACAGAACATCGGCCGCGATCATGGCAAAGATTTCGTCGGCAGTGACGGTGTCTATTGTCAATTGCACCAGATCGTCCAGATGCAAACCCGGTGTTGCCGATGCGTACGCCAAGGCAGTATCACGGCTTGCAGGCGAAACTTCTTGCTTGTTGACCCGAAGATAATCCTCTAAGAACTGGATATTTCGTTGAAACACCCAGTCGATCTCCGCTGACGATCGGACGCGGTAGTAAAGCCCCAGGCGTTCCGCATAGTCAGCGCCGGGAGGACAACGCCAGCGCCCGTTTTCGCCGGTGCTGTAGCGATTCGAATTCCGCTCGCTGAGGCGCTGTAGCTCTTCCTCTGTTTTCCACTCCTCCCACCCGGCTTCCCTCTCTCGAATGACGAAAAAGTCTGGAGTGTGGAGCACTCCCATCCGCTTTCCGGCGGGGCTTTCATAATCGAGTTTGATGGTGGGCGGCTGGTCAAAATATTCGAGGACGCCGGCATCATGCTCCATCTCGTAGACGCCAGCCATTTCGACCCGATGGCTTTCGAACTGGATGCTCACGCCCATCTTCCTGCTGGGATACCGGCCGACCACATTCGACTTTCCTCCTCCGACACGGCGCGCAGGATCCGCTGAACGAATATGACTGATGGTGGATCGTGTCTGTTCCGAAACATCGAGCCGTTGAAACCACGCCAGCAAGGCATCAGTCGTGAGCATCGGTATTGCTCCTCCTTACGTCGCAATCATGTTAGTGGCTCGATCGGGCACGCCTCTCGCTCTTCCGGGCGCGCACGTACCGAAGCCCGGCTTCCTTCATCAGATCTTGAAGCTCCCGGCCGGTCTGGACCGCCTTCTGAATTTCCGGCGCCAGTTGGTCAGGCACGTAAACCGAGAACCGCCGGTTGCCTCGGTAGCCGGAAAGAGCGTAACTGCTGTGGCCCACGCCGGACGCACAGGCAGAACAGTTCTCCCGAATACAGGGGCTCTTCCTCAGCGAGATCGATCCTCCGGCAATCGGCCAGAGCTTCTGGATGGCGTTCAAAAACCAGCGTCTGACCTCTTCCGGCGTTTCACTTGCGGGCATCGTATAGGTGTCATATTACACCTGTACAAAACAGTTTGCAATGATTTTGTTTTACAAATCACAGGGAGTTTGCCGGTCGCGTCTGGCCGTTCGCCGTGCGTCAATCTGGCGAAAAGGTCAGGATTGCTCCTGGGCCGTCGAACCCAGTTCATTCTCCAGCTCCTCGACGGTCGGAAGGCTGCCTTGCAGCTTCTCGGGAAGGCTCTCTGCTAGACGGTATTCGGAGATTCCAATCGGTTTACTGTAGTCTTCAAGCGCATATTCGGCGATCACCCGGTTTTTCGTTTTGCAGAGGATGAGACCGATACTGGGCTGGTCATCTGGATGGCGCAAAAGGTTGTTGACCGCGGAGAGGTAGAAATTCATTTTGCCGGCGAACTCGGGCTGGAACGGGACCGTCTTTAGGTCGATCACCACGTAACAGCGCAGCTTAAGGTGATAGAAGAGCAGGTCAATGCGAAATTCCTCGCCTCCTACAGTCAGCGGATACTGGCTGCCGACGAAGGCGAAGCCGACTCCCAGTTCGAGCAAGAACTTCCGTAAATGTTCCAACAGGCCGCGCTCGAGGTCACGTTCGTGCGCTTCTGCGCCGAGCATCAGAAAGTCGAAATTATATGGATCTTTGGTGACCTCCTGTGCGAGGTCGGACTGAGGCGGTGGGAGGGCACGATCGAAGTTGGTGATGGCTTTTCCCTGGCGGCTATGGAGGGCACTCTCGATTTGGTGAACCAACACCGACCGGCTCCAGCCGTGCTGGATGGCGGCCCGAGCGTACCAAACCCGCTCGTCTGAGTCGGCAACCTTGTCCAGCAGGACGCAGTTGTGGAACCACGGTAATTGTGCAGCAACCTGCTGCACAAATTCGGCGTCGGGCCAGATATCGGCGAACCGGCGCATGTATTTGAGGTTGCGAGGCGAGAAACCCTTCATATCGGGAAACGCGTGCTTCAGGTCCGCCGCCAAGCGGTCGATCACCTTAGCGCCCCAGCTTTCCCGCGCCTGCCGATCGAGGATGTCGCGGCCGATCTGCCAATAGAGCAGGACCAGTTCTCGGTTCACCGCGAGCGCGGCGCGCAACTGTGCCGCCTGAATCCGGCTCTTCAGGTCTGCAAGGAATTGCGAGTAGCTGTCGTTCGCGAGCGATCCCATAGTCGGTTGACCCTTCATTGTCGTCTATTGCGGGTGATAGCAGACGGCGGCGACAGCAGTTCCGACCAAGCCGACCAGCCGGCAGGCAAGCAACGTGAGGCTGCAGGCGTGCTGGCAGTTATCGTCCGCCACGCTTTGCGGCCCACGATTAGAGGAGGCTCTCGGATCAGGTCTCCAGCCTGAACCCCCCTGCCACTTTATCCTGCCTTTTTGCACTCGGTGCCACGATATTCTTCACAGCGCAGAGAGATCTGAGGAAACTTGGATGTCGTTCAAAAGAACTTCTGGCGGACGCGCTGCCACTTTATGGTTCAGCCCGGTGCCATTTTATGATTCAAGGTACACGACGGAAGTGACATCGTCCGACGCGTCCTTGCCCTGCACCACGCGGGGGAGATCGAGGGTTTGACGTTTTCGGGCGGCGAGCCGATGCAGCAGGCAAGTTCGGTGCTTGAGCTGATCGAAAGACTGCGCGAAGCGGACGCGACGACGCCATTGACCTTTGGAATGTTCACGGGATATACGGTGGGAGAACTCGACCAAGGCCGGTACTCCACCTTCAACGAGTGTCCGGAGAAGACGACGGTGTGGAAGCAAATTCGTGATCGCCTCGACTTCGCAGTAATGGGACGGTACAACCGGCTCGCGCCGGGGACACAGCCGCTGCGATCCAGTCGCAATCAGAAGCTCCACCTATTTACCGCGCGTTACGAGGAGAGCGACTTCGGAGAACAGATTGTCGAAGTGTCGATCGAGGAAAACGGCGCGGCCACAATAACCGGCTTCCCTGTCCTCGGCTGCGCGGAATAACCTTCCCGCACAATTCTCTAGGCAAAGCAGAAGAGATTGATCAGGGGTGGGACGGTCCAGAGCCTGGATCGCCCAATCCCTTTCATCGCGTGGCCCGAACGCCTTTGGAACCGAAAGCGGAAAACACACTCACAGGGTCGGGCGTTCGGCGCAACAGAAGCCGGACCGAGGTCAGTCCGATCACGAGAGAGACTCACCTGAAAGGAGGTAACCATGTCAAAAGCGATCTGCGATTTTTGCTCCTACCCGTCCGTAGTGTGGCGCTATCCGTCGCGGAGCTTTGTTGCCTACGTCGTCGCCGACATCGGCGGCGAAAGCGTCGGCGACTGGGCAGCGTGCGAACAGTGCCACCGTTTGATTGAAGTGGGCGATTGCGTGGGCCTGACGGAACGGTCACTAGTGACGCTCATCGCCCAGCATCCCGAGATGGAGCCAGCGCGAAGCGAACTCATGGAGCACATGACAGCGCTGCACGTGACGTTCTTCGAGAACAGAACTGGTATGGCGTTGAGAATCGTTTAGCCAATGAGGAAACGCTCGCCATTGGCGTTCGCCGCGCAGGCTGAATGGCGGTATTGAAACTGGAAGGGTAGAATGACGAACTGCGAAAAAGCCATTGAGATTCTTCAACGAACTCACGACGGGGATGACCTTGCCCCGCAACACCTAAATCTTGTCGAGCTGGCCGTCAACGACATGGTCACCGAAGTTGGCCAAGCCGCGTTTGAGCAGCTATACAGACAGATTACCGGCGGCACGTATGTGCAGCCTTGGTACCACGACATCGAGAATCTGCGGAAAGACCACCACGGGTACGTGTACTGGAAGGAAATCCAGGTGGACCACTACAGTTTTGACAAGTACGAGGATGCCCAGGAGGCGGCCTTAGAATTGGCCGACCGCTGCCGCACCCTGGAGATGGTCGGCGTTCCTGTTTCAACGGCGCACCAAGCCTGGTGGTTCGACGAAATAGTCTCAGCTGTTACGTCGAGTTGATCGGCGGATAGCAAATTCAACAATTCATCTGAAAACGAAAGGAGTAGTGTTTTATGGCTGCATTGGCCATTCCCATCGAAGTACAGGAGCAGAGCCTGTCGCAAAGTACGGTAATTCTGCAAGTTAAGTTCGGTCTGCTCGGAGATTCCCGCAAGGTTTCCGCCTCGCAAGTCGAAGTCGATACTGACAAGCAACTGCTCAGGGTCGCTAAGAAGATTCTGGTATCGGTCGAGTTCGAAGCCATCCGGCAGTTGGACCGGAAAGTGAAGAAGTACCTCGACAGCGTCTGTGTCCCCTTCGAGACCGGTACGCGTTTCCTGGCAGTCCCGCTGATCGAGGATGCGGACCGCAAGCTCCGCGAGTTTGAACGCGAACGCGCCGATTTGGTGGATCGCTTCCTGGACTCCTATCCGACGCTATGCGAGAGCATGAGCGATCGGCTACGCGTTTTGCACAACCCCACTGACTATCCTCCGATCGACATGGTGAAGGCGCGATTCTACTTCACCTGGCGCTACGTCGCTTACGGAGTGCCAGGACAGCTCAAGACAATCTCGGGGCGAATCTGGCAGGAGGAGCGGGAAAAAGCCGCGCAACGCTTCGCCGAAGCGCAGACCGAGGCGCAAGGTTTACTACGGGAGTCGATGTCGGAACTTGTCAATCACATGGTCGAGCGGCTGGACGCCTCCGAGAATGGAAAACCGAAGGTCTTCAAGAAGTCCACGGTGGCGAACCTTGGCGATTTCCTGGCGACGTTTGACTTCCGCAATATCGCCAATGACACCGAGCTGAAAGAGCAGGTGGACAAGGCTCGGGTGCTACTTGCTGGCGTAACCGCCGAGGAAATCCGGACCACGGCGGATCTTCGCTCAAGGCTCAAGACCGGTATGTCGGAAATCGGTACCAAGCTGGACGCCATGGTGGTCACGATGCCGCGTCGCAAGTTTCGACCGGAAGAGTAAGAACCCGTATTCAGGAGTCGTGTGTCGTGCGGATTCAGGCAGTTCCTTTGCTTCGCGGCGTGAGGTGTAAACGAGTCGGTGGCGCGCGCCTGCGGGTCCAGAACAGGAGTGATTCATGGGGTACTCGGTCTATTACAACGGCGAGATCGACATCTCGCCCAAACTGAGCGATGAGCATGCGACGCTCTTGGACGAAGCGCTCACAAGAAGCAATCCAGCACTGTTAGGGATCACAGCCGAAGACGGGCAAGGCTTGTATCACGGCTGTGATTGGCAGGTATCCGGCGGTTGCTTGAGCATTGAAGGCGACTCCCGAGGCGAGCAGGATGAGTGGTTGCGGCTCCTGATCGTGAGATTCTTTCAGCCGAACGGGTATACGCTCTCCGGCGAGGTTAGCTGGGAGGGTGACCAATCCGGAGATACCGGCGTCATCCACGTCAATGACAATCGGGTCGAGTCGGTGAACGATAGCATCACGAACGTGGGGCCGAGCTGGCGTCCACAACTTCCCGAGCCGAAAGTGGTGGAACTGGTCAGGGCTGGACGCGTCGTGCTAACGCACTGGGAGAGCGGCGACCTGGCTGCGCAGATTCTACGCCTTGCTCGTGGACTGGAGGAATTCGAGCAGCTTCCCGACGAAAGCTGATGTGCGTGGTGGGCCGAACCTGATTCCCCGGGGCGCCGCCGCGAAATCGCAGCGTCACCGGGATGGGCGCCATGTGCGCTGCCGGCAACCGAGGGATCGATGGAGTGCCCCAGGAGCACACGCCAACTTCGGCTCTTCTAGCAAATTGTCGTCCTGCGCCTCAAGGGTGCTTTTGCTTTTGTCGCGAGCCCGACTCGCAGTTGCATCGAGAAAGGATGCGGACAATGCTAATTCAGATCCAACGGCCCCCTCGCACCGCGTTGCTGCTGCAACTGGATGGCACACTCCCGAATCTCGCCTTAATGCGTTTGGCGGCGCACCTGCGGGAGCGCAACTGCGACGTTCACTTCAAGAGAATGCGTTCCTGCACCACCTTACAGGACTCACTCTTCGCGCATTGGGACGACGTGTACGCCAGCGCCATTTTCGAAAAAACGCGGCCACTTGTGGAGGAGCTGAAGCGTGTGTTTCCGAAGGCCATTGTCGGAGGGACCGGGAGTGGTTCAGCGAGCCGCTTGGAAGAGATCGGTGTCAGCGGATTCGAGCAGGACTACTCGCTATATCCGAGATACGCATTCTCAATCGGCTTTACTCAGCGGGGCTGCCGGTTAC
>Ga0185299_10003165_pt1 | contig 22756 bp, 17 predicted proteins | sample PaiPotPPA55metaG_FD_128002 | JGI IMG/M metagenome (GOLD analysis project Ga0185299, IMG submission 128002) | Iron sulfur acid spring bacterial and archeal communities from Banff, Canada, to study Microbial Dark Matter (Phase II) - Paint Pots PPA... ... | reverse complement strand
AGTGGCCGATCTGATGATCGCGACGGTGGATAAATACGCGCCGGGTTTTTCGACGAGCGTGATCGGGCGGCAGATTCTGTCGCCGCTCGACCTCGAGCGGCAGTTCGGGCTGCTCGGCGGCGATATTTTCCACGGCGCCCTGACGCTCAATCAATTGTTCTCGGCACGGCCGATGCTCGGCCACGCCGATTATCGCGGGCCGCTGCAGGGCCTTTATCATTGCGGCAGCGGCGCCCACCCCGGCGGCGGCGTCACCGGCGCGCCCGGCCACAACGCCGCGCGGGTGATTTTGCGCGATCACCGGGCGCTGTTCGGATGAACCCTGTACGACCGGTGGACAAACCGGTGGACAGGATGTGGAAAACCGGTTGATCGGTCAGTGAGAACAGCCGTTGGCTCGACGACAGCGACTGGAGTGGGACCAATGAATTGGGTTGGAACCAAATCCCTGACATGCGTTTTTAATGGAGTTCCCCGGAACGATTCCCCCGGTCTGCGCGTCATGCCTGCGCAGTATCAAGGGGGTGCGTTGTGCTGGGCAGGAACTCTTTGACGTGGCGGGCGGCCACACTTCTCAAGCTGGCTAGATCGATCAGGGACCCGGATGTTGCGGGCGCGCTTGTCGCGAGGGCCGCTGATCTCAAATCCCAGCTCGATCAAACCAACCCGCCGGACAAGAGCCCTCGGGCCCCGGATGTTGAGTTCCCCGCGTAGCCGCCTTCATGATGGTGCGGAACTGGTTTCCGGCTTAGCCCGGCGCACCCCGGCCGGCGGCATCAGCGGCATCAATCGTCCGCGAGCCGCTTCAGCGTGGCGCGAAAGCTCAGGCTTCTGGTTCCCACCAGCGCGGTGCCGAACACCTCGGCCTGGTCGTCGGCAAACGTCCCCGAAAACCCGCTGGTGGCTTCCTGCCCGCCGGCCAACGGGCGCAGGAAAGGATCGGCAAGGGGCGTGTGCTGGTTGGTGGTCAACTCGCCCTTCCAGGTCCCCTCGCCCACGGTGTAGGTGCCGACCGACCAGAAATAGGGGCCGCCGCCATGAAGCCGGCCGTCCCGCAGGATCAGCACCCCGCTGTCGCGGCCCTTCACGCCGTCAAGCATGTGCATATGGAGGGAATAAAGCCCGTTCCGCATGATAGAACCGCCCCCCTTCGGAGCAGACCATACAGCGGCCGGCGATGGGCGTCGAGAAACTCCTTGGCCGCGCGGGCTGTGGAAATCGGCCGACAAACCCCTGAATGAACCCGGTATGTTTCGGTGGATAACCCTGTGGACAAGCCTTGCGTTCGATGTGGACAGGTTGTGGGCGACCGGTGGGGTCTCAGGTTGAAATTTTGAGAATACTGAGAACCGCCAAGGCAACTAGGCCGTAGGCGACTGCATTCACGGCCCACGCAAGAGCCAAGAGCAAGTTGTCGGAACTGATTGGCCCCGCCAGCAGCACCGCAATCATGCCTGGAAGTTCCAAAAACGCCCATGCGCTAGTGCCGTTTCTTAGCGACGGTATAGCCAGAAAAATCATCGAGATGAGCGCCCCAATTGCCATTGCGATGATAAGTCTTGCTTTCATGGGTCCGCGCGCCTCCCTTGCGAAGCTTACCGCTAAGCGCCGGCTATCCTATATTTTCGATTTCGATGTGGGTCACGGTACACCAAAGCATCGCAATGCTCGTAAAGGCCAGGTAATTTTCAAACTGAGACACTACTGAACTGAGATACCACCGAACAACCCCCGCCGCTCATCCCCCAAACCGCCAATGACCATCCCCCTCACGCCCTCTACCCACCGCGCCAGCTTTGCCATCGGCAATGAGCAGACCGCCAAACGCGTGGTCGATCTGTTGACCGAGAGCTTTTTCGAAGGCCAGGCCGCGATCGCCGCGTTCGAGGGCGCCAGCGGGCGCTGGGACATCACCGTGCATTTTGCGGAGGCGCCCGACCAGACCTCGATCCGCGAACTGGTCGGCATTGCGGCCGGCGACGAGGTCGCGCTGGCCATCCACTTCGACACGGTGGAGGCCAAGGACTGGGTCAAGGCGACGCTTGAGCAACTGGTCCCGGTCCGCGCCGGGCGCTTCATCGTCCATGGCCGGCATGACCGCGAAAGGGTGCCGCCCAACAAGCTCGGCATCGAGATCGAGGCGGCGCTGGCGTTCGGCACCGGCCACCACGGCACCACCCGCGGCTGCCTGATCCTGCTCGACGAGGTGCTGAAGGCCTATTGCCCCCGGCGCGTGCTCGACCTCGGCACCGGCACCGGCGTGCTGGCGATCGCGGCGGCGAAAGCGCTTCATGGAAGAGTTCTGGCGAGCGATATCGATCCGCTCTCGGTGCGGGTCGCAGCCGACAATGCCCGGCTCAACGGCACCGGCGACCTGGTCGAGACGATCCGGGCCATCGGGTTTTCAGCACCGCAGTTCAGGCAGCGCGGGCCGTTCGATCTGGTGCTGGCGAATATCCTGGCCAATCCGTTGCGGCAGATGGCAACGCCGATGTCCGGGCATCTGGCGCGTGGCGCGCTGGTGATCCTGTCGGGGCTGTTGCCCGCTCAGGCCAGCGCCGTCATCGCCGCCTATCGCGCCCGCGGACTTGTTCTGAAACGGCACATCCGGATCGAAGGCTGGAGCAGCCTGTTGATGTGCCAGGCGAGCTGATGCGCAATTGCGCATCGGGGAATCCCAAGATTCCGGGTTCGCGTCTGCGACGCGCCCCGGAATGACGGTTAAATTAGTCCTGCGGCTTCTGGTTGCGGCGGACGACGCCCTTTTCCCCGCGCAGCGTGCGCTTGGCGCGCGCCTCGACGAAGCGATCCAGAATCTGAATGATGACGCCGCGCTGCTTTTTGACGGCGGGCGCAATCGGCCCGCGGCGAACGGGCGGCGAGATCTTCTCAAAGGTAAAGACGGGCATCGTGGTTCCCCTCGTCGTCGAGTTGAAACACCCCTGGACTTCTCCCCGGATCTTTTTTTTGACGACAGCCTTGGCCAGCGTGCCGTTCAAACCCGTCTAACGCAGGTGCAGCAATTGAAGCACAATAAATCTCGAATCGGAAGCATTTTGCTGCGATTGCGCAGTTCTCTACCTGATCCTAAAGTAGCTAGTCCCAAAGCAGCCGAGCGATGTTCGAAGCCATTTTCCAGACATTCGAGGAACCCGAAACCGGCGTGGCGCTGACCGCGCGGCTGGCCGCCGTTCGCGAGGAGCTGGCGCGGCGCCATTTGACCGGATTCGTGGTTCCGCGCGCCGATCAGCAGCAAAACGAATATGTCGCGCCGTCGGAAGAGCGGCTGGCCTGGCTGACCGGTTTTACCGGCTCCGCCGGCCTCGCCGTCGTGCTGAGCCGGGAGGCCGCGTTATTCGTCGACGGCCGTTATACGCTGCAGGCGGCAAAGCAGGTCGACGCCAAGGCCTGGAGCGTCGAACCGCTGGTGGATCCGCCGCCCGAGACCTGGGTGGCCGCGCATCTGGTCGCCGGCGACCGCCTCGGATTCGATCCCTGGCTGCATACCTCGGCGGCGGCCGAGCGGCTGGCGGCGGCCTGCGCCAAGGCCGGCGCCGAGTTGATCGCGGTCGACGGCAATCCCGTCGACACCGTGTGGACCGAGCGCCCGGCCCCGCCGCTGGCGCCCGTCACCGTGCACGGCCCGCAATTTTCCGGCGAGGCGGAAACCGAAAAACTGAAGCGGATTGCGCTGGAGATCGACAAGCTCGGCGTCGATGCGCTGGTGCTGTCGGATGCGCACGCGGTGGCGTGGACCTTCAACATCCGCGGCGGCGACGTCTCGCATACGCCGCTGCCTTTGTCCTATGCCCTGGTGCCGAAAGCCGGCCGCCCCACCGTGTTCATCGATCACCGCAAGCTGTCGAACAGCGCCCGCGACCATCTCGAACGCACCGCCGATGTCGCCGAGCCGGACGCGCTGATACCAAAACTGGCCGAGCTTGCGCGAAGCGGCGCCGGCGTAGCGCTCGACAGCACCACCGCCGCCGACGCCTTGAGCCGCCTGATATCGGCCGCCGGCGGCAAGCCGGTGCGCGGCAACGACCCGGTCAGCCTGCTCAAGGCGGTCAAGAACTCGACCGAGATCGAAGGCAGCCGGGCCGCGCACCGGCGCGACGCGGTGGCGCTGGCGCGCTTCCTCGCCTTCATCGACCGCGAGGCGCCGACCGGCGCGCTGACCGAAATCGACGCCGTCGAGGCGCTGGAGACCTTCCGCCGCGACACCGGCGCGCTGAAGGACGTCTCGTTTCCGACCATTTCCGGCACCGGGCCGAACGGCGCCGTCGTGCACTACCGCGTCACCCGCAAGAGCAACCGGCGGATCGCGCCGGGCGATCTCCTGCTGATCGATTCCGGCGCGCAATATCAAGACGGCACCACCGACGTCACCCGCACCATCGCGATCGGCGCGCCGACCTTCGAAATGTGCGACCGCTTCACCCGGGTGTTGCGCGGCCATATCGCGATCGCGCGCGCATTGTTTCCCGACGGCACCACCGGCGCGCAGCTCGATACGCTGGCGCGGCAATTCCTGTGGCAGGCCGGCATCGATTTCGAGCACGGCACCGGCCACGGCGTCGGCAGCTATCTTTCGGTCCACGAAGGCCCGGCGCGAATCTCGAAACTCGGCACCACGCCGCTGCGACGCGGCATGATCCTCTCCAACGAGCCCGGCTACTACAAGACCGACGCTTTCGGAATCCGGATCGAGAATCTGGAACTGGTGGTCGGCACCGACGTCATGGGCGCCGAGAAGCCGGTCCACGCCTTCGAGACGCTGACGCTGGCGCCGATCGACCGCAGGCTGGTCGATCTGAACATGTTGACCGGCGAAGAGCTGAGCTGGCTCAACGACTACCACGAAAAAGTGCGCCACGCGGTGCGCCTGCATGTCGACGAGGCCACCCAAATATGGCTCGACGCCGCGACCGCGCCGCTGTCGCTGTAGTAGCCCTCCGAGACGTCATTCCGGGGCGCGCGTCTTCGCGCGAACCCGGAATCTCGAGATTCCCCGATGCGCAATTGCGCATCTGAGGTCTGGTGCTAACGCACCATCCCGGAATGACGGCCTGCATTCAACGCATCCCGAAAACGGAATAGCCGCATTCCGAAACAACCATGTTCGCGGTGAAGGATATCGCTAGAGTCTGATTCAAGAGATTGGATCAGACTTCAATGCACGGAGTGATGGGCGGACCGCCCGGCGCGGCGACACCGAACGATATCGCGACGACCGATATCGCCAAGACCTATATCGCCAAGTCCCATATCGCCAAGTCCCGGATCATGCTGTTGCTGCTGGTCGCGATGACCGGCGTCGCGCCGATCTCGCTCTACATGCTGGTGCCGGCCCTGCCCCGGCTGGCCGTCACGTTCGGCCGCGACATCTCGGTCGCGCAGATGACGGTGTCGCTCTACATGGTCGGCATCGCCTGTTCGCAGATCATCATGGGGCCGTTGTCCGACCGCTTCGGACGCCGCCCGGTGCTGCTGGCGGGTCTCGGCCTGATGGTATTGGCGAGTGCCGCCTGCATCTTTGCGGAAACCCTGCCGCAACTGATCGCCGCGCGGTTCCTGCAGGCGCTGGGCGGCGCCACCGGCATGGTGGTGAGCCGCGCCATCATCCGCGATCTCTATAGCCGCGAGCGGATCGGCGCCATGATCAGCCTGGTGATCGCGGTGATGATGATCGCGCAGATGCTGAGCCCGCTCACCGGAGGCCTGCTGGAGACGGCGTTCGGCTGGCGCTCGATCTTCTACGTCATCACCGCCGTCTCCCTTGCCATCGCGGTGGCGATTGCCGTCACGCTGCCGGAGACGCGCCGCGATCGTCTCGGAACCGGCGGATTTCGCGGCGATGTCGGCAACCTCATCAAGAGCCGCGCATTCATCGGCTACGTGCTGTGCCAGGTGCTGGCCTCGCAGATCATCTTCACCTTCGCCGGCGGCGGGCCGTATATCGTGGTGACGCAGATGGGCCGCACCGGCGCCGAATATGGCGCGTGGTTTGCGACCACGGGATTCGCCTATCTGGTCGGCAATCTGTTCTGCGTGCGGTTCGCGCCACGGCATTCGCTGGAAAAACTGATCTGGTTCGGGCTCGCGCTGCAATTGGCCGGCAGCCTGCTGAACCTCATCTGGGGCCTCGCCGGGCTCAACCAGGCGCCGTCCTGGCTGTTCGGGACCCAGATGCTGGTGATGTTCGCCAATGCCTTCGTGATGTCGAACTCGGCGGCCGGCGCCATCAGCGTCCGCCCCGAGGCCGCCGGCACCGCATCGGGCGCGATGGGATTCCTGCAGATGGGGCTCGGCTCGCTGGTTTCGCAATTCGGCGCCTATCTCGGCGGCCATTTTTCAACGCCGGTGCCGCTCAATGCCGCCGTCTTCGTGTTGTCGATCGCCTGCGCATCGACCATGGTCTTCCTGATCCCGCGCCGCGACGTCGTCGTCAGCGAGGCCCTGATCGAGCAGGCGGAAGAGGAAGAGTCGGGGATGTTGTGAGAGATTGCCAGGTGAGCGCCAGGATCACGATTGAGTCGTCATTGCGAGCCAACGGGTCGGCGCAAAGCGCCGCCCGATGACAGGCTCCGCGAAGCAATCCATGCCGCGCAAGGAATGGATTGCTTCGTCGCTAATGCTCCTCGCAATGACGAAGGGTGTGGTCACTCCCCGACCAGCTTCAGCCACTCATCCTCGGTCAGCACCTCGACGCCGTGCTTCTTGGCCTCCGCCAGCTTCGAGCCGGCGCCGGGACCTGCGACCACGTAATCCGTCTTCTTCGACACCGAGCCCGCGGCCTTGGCCCCCAGCCGCTCGGCCATCGCCTTGGCTTCGTCGCGCGTCATCTTCTCCAGCGCGCCGGTGAACACCACGGTCTTGCCGGCGACCGCCGAATTGCTCTTCGGCCTCTCCGCATCGAGAATGGTGACTTCCTTGGTCAGCCGCTCGACGATGCCGCGGTTATGGCTCTCGCCGAAATACGCCTTGATGCTCATGATCACGGTGTCGCCGATCTGGTCGAGCGCATCCATCTCGGCGATGGTCTCCTCGTCGCCTTTGGCGACCTTGAGGCAGGCGTCGTGGAAGGCTTCCCACGAACCATAGCCGCGCGCCAGCGCCAGCGCCGTGGTCTCGCCGACATGGCGCATGCCGAGCGCGTAGATAAAGCGCTCCAGCGAAATCCGCCGCCGCTCCTCGATGGCCGCGAACAGGTTGCGCACCGACGTCTCGCCGTAACCCTCGATCTCCTCGAGCTTGAGCCTTGGGTTGCGCGCGGGCAGCGTGAAGATATCGGCGGGCTCCTTGACCCATCCCTGCTCGAAGAAGAACTCGATCTGCTTTTCGCCGAGCCCCTCGATATCGAAGGCGCGGCGCGAGCAAAACAATTTCAGATGCTCGATCTTCTGGTACGGACAGGCGAACTCGCCGCTGCAGCGCGCGCGCGACCCCTCCTCGCCGGTCGCGGTCTCCTCGCGCACGACGTCGGTGTGCAGCGGGCACGGACACTTCTTCGGAAAGTGAAATTCTTTCGCGCCTTTCGGCCGCTTGTCGATCACGACATCGACGATCTGGGGGATGACGTCGCCGGCGCGCTGGATCACGACGGTGTCGCCGATCCGGATGTCGCGGCCCTCGCGCAATTGCTCGCCGCCGCCGCCGATACCCCTGATATAGTCCTCATTGTGCAGCGTGACGTTCTGCACGATGACGCCGCCGACGCCAACCGGCTCGAGCTTGCCGACCGGCGTGAAGGAGCCGGTGCGCCCGACCTGGATTTCGATATCCCGGAGCACGGTGATGGCGCGCTCGGCCGGGAATTTATGCGCGATCGCCCAGCGCGGCGTGCGCGAGACGAAGCCGAGGCGCTCCTGCCAGTCGATGCGGTCGACCTTGTAGACGACGCCGTCGATGTCGTAATCGAGCCTGCCGCGCTGCTCCTCGATCTTGCGATGAAACGCGATCAGCTGCTCGACCGAGTGGCAGATTTTCGTCAGCGGATTGGTCTTGAAGCCGCAGCGTTCGAACCAGGAGATCATGCCGGATTGGGTTTCCGCCGGCATTTCCGTCATCTGCCCCCAGGCATAGGCGAAAAAGCCGAGCGGACGCGAGGCGGTGATGGACGGATCCTTCTGGCGCAGGGAGCCCGCCGCCGAATTGCGCGGATTGGCGAAAATGGTGCCGCCTTCGGCCTTCTGCCGCTCGTTGAGCGCGAGAAAGGCCTTCTTGGTCATATAGACCTCGCCGCGCACCTCGCAGAGTTCAGGCACGTTGCGCCCCTTCAGCTTCTTCGGCACATCCTCCAGCGTGCGGATATTGGCGGTGACGTCCTCGCCCTCGGCGCCGTCGCCGCGCGTCGCCGCGGTGACGAGTTCGCCGGCCTCGTAACGCAGCGACATCGAAAGCCCGTCGATCTTCGGCTCGGCGGAAAAATCGATCCGGTCGTCGTCGGCAAGTTTCAGGAAGCGGCGGATGCGGCCGACGAAGTCGTCAACGTCCCCCTCGGCGAAGGCGTTGTCGAGCGACAGCATCGGCACCGCATGCCGGACCTTCCTGAACTTTCCTGACGGCGCCGCGCCGATTTTCTGCGACGGCGATTCACTGCTGACGAGCTCCGGAAAGCGCGCCTCGATGGCATTGAAGCGCTGGCGCAAGCCGTCATAGTCGGCGTCGGAAATCTTCGGCGCATCTTCCTGATAGTACGCCTTGTCGTGACGCTCGATTTCGAGCGCCAGCCGCATGTGCTCGACCTTGGCCTGGGCCCTGGTGAGGGTAGCGACGTCGGGAGCGGGGATTCTTTTTACTGCTTTGGCCATGGCTACTTGAATACGACGAAGTTCATTTCGAGAAAAGCGGGCCGGCCGCCCGACGTTCCCCGGATGCTGCGCAGCACCACAAGCGCGTTCACGCGCGTCTTCGACGCACTATGGTGATGCGCTGCTGATCCGGGGTCCATGTGGCTGAAGGTCCCGGCTCTGCGGAGCAGCGCAAGGGCGCTGCACCGCGTCCGGGACACGAAAGTCCTACGCCGTCGCCGCTTTCAGCAGCCGTTCCGCCGCCGCCCTTGCCTCGGCGGTGATCTCGGCGCCGGCCAGCATGCGGGCGATTTCCTCGCGGCGGTGATCGGCGGCCAGTGCGTTGACGCGGGTGGCGACGCGCTTGCCCTTGTCGAGCGCGTCCTTTGAAATCAGCAGATGCTGGTCGGCACGCGCGGCGACCTGCGGCGCATGCGTCACCGCCATCACCTGGACCTTGGAGGCCAGCCGCGCCAGCCGCGCCCCGATCGCGTCCGCCACCGCGCCGCCGACGCCGGTATCGATCTCGTCGAACACCAGGGTGGGCGCCGAACCGCGGTCCGACAACACCACCTTGAGCGCGAGCAGGAATCGCGACAATTCACCGCCGGAGGCGACTTTCATCAGCGGTCCCGGCCTGGTGCCGGGATTGGTCTGCACCCAGAACTCGACGCGGTCGTAGCCCTGCGGCCCCGGCGACTTCGGATCGGAATCGACTTGCGTCGTGAATTTCGCCCGCTCCAGTTTCAGCGGCGCGAGTTCGGCATTGACCGCCTTGTTGAGCTTCTCGGCGGATTTTACCCGCGCGGCGGAGAGTTTGGTGGCGGCAGCGGCGTAGCGCTTGTCGGCCTCGGCGGCGGCGGCCTCGAGCTTCTTCAGCCGATCGGCGCCGGCGTCGATCAGCGCCACGTCGGCGGCATATTTCGCGGCGAGCTGAGCAAGCCCCTCGACCGGCGTCGAATATTTGCGCGAGGCCGCGCGCAAGGCAAACAGCCGCTCCTCGATGCGTTCGAGCTCGGCAGGATCGAAGTCCGCCGCGATCAGCGCGGCGTTGAGGTGCTGGTCGGCCTCCTCAAGCGCGTCGATGGCGGCATCGATCGCCTTCACGGCGGGCTCGACCAGCGCGGGGGCATTGGCCGCCCGCCGCTCGAGCCGGCGCACCGCCGCCGAAAGTGCCGCCACCGGCGAATGGTTGCCGCCCACGGCGTCCTGTGCCTCGCGCAGATCGGCGGCGATCTTCTCGCCCTGCATCATGGTGGTGCGGCGTTCGGCGAGCGCGGTCTCCTCGCCGTCTTTGGGCGAAAGCTTGTTCAATTCGTCGGAGGCGTGCCGCAGATAATCCGCCTCGCGCGCGGCGCGTTCCATGCCCGCGCGGTGCTCGTCGAGCACCGCGGTGGCGGCGCGCCTTGCCTCCCACAGCTGCTCCAGCATGGCGACGTCCTTCTCAAGGCCGGCAAACGCGTCGAGCAGGCGGCGATGGGTCGAGGCGTCGACCAGCGCCCGCTCGTCATGCTGGCCGTGAATTTCGACCAATGCCGAACCGACCGCTTTCAAGGTCTGCACGCTGATCGCCTGATCGTTGATGAAGGCGCGGGTCCGGCCATCGGCCAATTGCACGCGGCGCAGGATCATTTCACGGGAATTTTCCGAACCCGCGTCGTCGAGCCCGTTGTCGCTGAGGATCACGAACGCCGGATGACCGTTCGGGACATCGAACACCGCGGTGACCTGGCCCTGCTCCGCGCCATGCCGGACCAGGCCCGCGTCGCCGCGACCGCCGAGCGCCAGCGCGAATGCGTCGAGCAGGATGGACTTGCCCGCGCCGGTCTCGCCGGTCAAGACCGCAAGGCCCCGGGAAAACTCGATATCGAGCCGTTCGATCAGGACGATGTCACGGATCGAAAGACGCGCCAGCATGCGAAATCAATTCCTAGCCGAGACCCAGCTTCTTGAAGGCCTTGGAGATGTAGGAGCCCTGGTTCTCGGTGGGCTCGACCCCGCCGGACCTTACTAGATTATAGGCGTCCTTGTACCAGGGGCTGTCGGGAAAATTATGCCCGAGCACGGCGGCGGCGGTTTGCGCCTCGCTGACGATTCCGATCGCCATGTAGGCTTCGGTCAGCCGCGCCAGCGCTTCCTCGACATGCCGCGTGGTCTGGTACTGGGTGACCACGGTCTTGAAGCGGTTGATGGCGGCGGTGTAGTTGCGCTTTTGCATGTAATAGCGGCCGACATTCATTTCGCGGCCGGCGAGCTGGTCGCGCGCGGCTTCAAGCTTGGACTTGGCGCTGACGGCATATTCCGAGGTCGGATATTTGCGGACCACTTCTTCAAGCGCGGCGATCGCCTTCTCGGTGCGGCCCTGATCGCGGGTAATGTCCGGAATCTGGTCGTAGTGCGAGGCCGCGATCAGATATTGCGCGTAAGCGGCATCCGGGCTTCCCGGATGCAAGGTGACGTAGCGGGTCGCAGCGCCAATGCAGCTGTCGTAGTCGTTGGCATTGTAAAAGGCATAGGCCGACATCAGCAGCGATTTGCGCGCCCAGTCGGAATAAGGATGCTGGCGATCGACTTCCTCGAATTTCTTCGATGCGGCCTTCGCATCGCGCTTCTCGTTCATCAGGAACAAGCCCTCGTTGTAGAGCTTTTCCGCAGGCTCTTCGACGAAGGTTTCGTCCTTGTTGAAAACCTTGTCCCACGCCTCGGTAGCGGAGCTGCATCCGCTCAGTGGGATCGCGAGCACGGCGAGGCCCGCGGCCAGCCGCAACGGCCGCGCAAACCGATGAAGGCCCGAACGAGTCGATCGTTCGTTCGGTGCGAGCGTCATGCGCTTTGTCGACATAAAATCAAGACCTGACGCCTGTGATGCGGTGCCCGGGCGCCCCGAGCGTGGTCAGGGCGCAGTGTGTAACGTGGCCGCAGCGCGCCTCGCGACGCAACCCGGCCCTTTTAGCTTAAAAAAAGTCCCTTAACCAACCGATTACGCAGGCATTTCGCCGGGATTAAGGCGATCCGAAGGGATCGCGGCTCATCATGGTTACCGCGCCAGATCGAAGGCGGGCGCAATCCCGGCCGGGCAGGTCGAGCCGGGGGCCCAAGGTTTCGAAGACGAAAATCAGAAGACGTCCAAGAGGACGCTCAGGACATTTCGAAAACGAAAGTCAGAACATTTCAAAGTCAGGACATTTCGAAGACGAAAGTCAGGAAACGTCGGGACCGTAGGCCGGAGCGACCATGCCGCCCACCATGCCGCTGCCGGCCTCGGCGTGGCCACGCGAACGGCGAGCCGTTTCGGCCTCGACCACCCGCCAGCTGCTGTGATCGGCCATCAGGGCCGTCAGCACGGCATGGTTGAGCTTGTGGCCGCCGCGCACCGAGCGATAGGCGCCGAGCAAGGGCAGACCCGCGAGCGCGAGATCGCCGATTACGTCGAGTACCTTGTGGCGCACGCATTCGTCGCTGTAGCGCAGACCCTCGGTGTTGAGCAGGCGGGTTTCATCGAACACCACGGAATTCTCGAACGAGGCGCCAAGCGCAAAGCCCGAACTCCACAGCCGCGCCACGTCATTCATGCATCCGAAGGTCCGGGCGCGGCAAATCTCGCGGCGGAACCTTTCGGGGGAAAGATCCAGCGCATAGGTCTGACGGCCGATCACCGGGTTGGTGAAATCGATCTCGACCTCGGCGCGGAAACCGGCCGCATAGGGCCGCAACTCGCCGAACGAGTCGCCCATCGCGACCTGCACCGGCTTCAAGACCTGGATGAAACGGCGCGAGCCCGATTGTGTAACGATACCGGCCTGATCGATCGCGGCGACGAAGGCCGCGGCGCTGCCATCCATGATCGGAACTTCCGGGCCATCGATTTCGATGGTGGCGTTATCGACGCCCATGCCGCGCAAGGCCGCCAGCACATGCTCGGCGGTGGAGACCAGCGGGCCCGCCCGGTCGCCGAGCACGGTGGCAAATTCGGTGGCGATCACGGAACCGGCCGTCGCCTGAACCTCTCGGTCGCAGCCGTCGAGACCGCTGCGGACAAAAATAAAACCTGCATCGACAGATGCAGGCCCGATGGTCAGACTTACCGGTAAACCAGAATGAACGCCGACGCCTATCACGGTGGCTTGCGACCGAAGCGTTGTCTGCCGGCTAAATTTCATTCAACTGCCCACACCGACTTACCAAGAGATCTGGCCGACCCAATCGCAGGTCGATTCGTCTCGAAGCATCCCCAAGTCACGGCGGACAATAGCCATTGCCCCAAAGCGCGCCAACTCACGCTTTTTTACCGATTGTTACCCTATCTCTGCCGTATTCGCGCCAAAGCTTAACCAAATTGCGCCGCGGACAGGGGTGGTTCCGGTCCTCCCATCGCACCATGAAATGAATAATTAATGGTTTAATATCAGCTGCTTGTGCAAATTACTGCAGCCGACCCCGACCGAAATGAAGAAGGTCCCGGCTGGCAAAGCCGGGACCTTTTCAGCTGTCGGAATTGTAACGAACCTCAGTTAACCTGCCGGCGCAGGAAGGCCGGAATATCAAGATGGTCGTCGCCCTGTGGCGCCGGTGCAACAGGTGCCGGGCGACCGTGGGCATCCAACCCTTGAGGGGCAGGCCTGCGCGCATACTCAGATACCGGATCGCTGGCCGCGATTTGCTGCGCGACCGAACGTTGAGGCTTCCGATCCGGCAGCGGCGGCATCGACGCCATCGCCGGACCCGAGGCGCGGGCGGCAATCGGAGGCTCGCTCTCTTCGTCACGGCGGCCCAAGCCGACATTGGCCAGGCGCTGCAACAGCGACATCCGGGTCTTTTGCGGATGCTCCTCGTCGACTTCCCCGCGGGCCTGCCGGATTTCGTTCTGCGCGGGCATCGGCAGGTCTTCGAATTTCGGCATCCTTGGCGCGCGAGCCGGCGCGCGTTCCGCCGCTTGCGGGATGAATGTCTCGGGCGTCGCCGGTTCCTGGGCCGGGACAGGCGCGATATCAAGGTCCGGGAACAATGTCGGCTTCTGCGCGATCGGACGCACCGTGACATCGCCATAGGACGCAGGCTGCAGCGGCGCCGCCGGCTGCGAAACCTCCGGCGCAACCGCCGCGGCGATCGCCGCAAGCGCCGCACGCTCGACACTGCCTGAGGCACGTTGCGGCGCAGCCGGAGCCGGAGCGCCCGGGGTCTCCAGTTTCTGGGCGCGTTCGGCAAACCGCGCATTGTCGGCGCGCAGCCGCGCGGTCAACTCGGCAAGACGGGTGTCCGGAGCCGACCCCGAGGCCACGGCGCCGGTGACGGCTGCCGCCGGCGCGGCGGCGTTGCGCGAAATCAGCGCCTGTTCGATGCCGGTGGCGACGACCGAGACCCTGATGATGCCATCGAGCGTTTCGTCGAAGGTGGCGCCGACGATGATATTGGCGTCCTGATCGACTTCCTCGCGAATCCGGGTCGCCGCCTCGTCGACCTCGAACAAGGTGAGGTCCCTGCCGCCGGTGATCGAGATCAGGAGGCCGCGGGCGCCCTTCATCGAGGAATCGTCGATCAGCGGATTGGCGATCGCGGCCTCCGCCGCGGTCAAAGCGCGCTTCTCGCCGGAAGCCTCGCCGGTGCCCATCATCGCCTTGCCCATTTCGCGCATCACGGCGCGGACGTCGGCGAAGTCGAGATTGATCAGGCCTTCCTTGACCATCAGGTCGGTGATGCAGGCGACGCCCGAATAGAGCACTTGGTCCGCCATCGCGAAGGCGTCGGCGAAGGTGGTCTTTTCGTTGGCGACCCGGAACAGGTTCTGGTTCGGAATGATCAGAAGGGTATCGACCACCTTGTGGAGTTCGGCGATGCCGGCTTCCGCCGTGCGCATGCGGCGCTGACCCTCGAAGTGGAACGGCTTGGTGACGACGCCGACGGTGAGGATGCCCATGTCGCGCGCGGTCTTGGCGATGACGGGCGCGGCACCGGTGCCGGTGCCGCCGCCCATGCCGGCGGTGACAAACACCATATTGGCGCCGGAAAGATGATCGCGGATCTCATCGATGACTTCCTGGGCCGCGGCCGCGCCGACGTCGGGCTGCGAACCGGCGCCGAGGCCCTGGGTGACCTGGGTGCCCATCTGGACGATGCGCTGCGCCTTCGACATGGTGAGCGCCTGCGCGTCGGTGTTGGCGACAACGAAATCGACCCCCTGCAGTCCGGCGGTGATCATGTTGTTGACGGCGTTGCCGCCGGCGCCGCCTACGCCGAATACGGTAATCCGGGGCTTCAGCTCGCTGATGTCAGGGGGTGTCAGATGGAGTGCCATGGTTGCCTCTCGATTACGCGCGCGTTGGTTCGCCCCGGCCGACGGCCGCGGGAGTTCGTGAAAGTCCAATAGTGCGGAAAAGATTCATCAGAAGCCCTCACGAAGCCATCGTCCGACTTTTCCGAGATAGCCGTCAGTCCCTGTCCTGAGCTGCCGCGTATGCCGCGGTTCGACGTGTTCAAGATGAGCGTATTGGGGATAGACCAGCAGGCCCGAGGGAACCGCGAACGACGCGCTCTTCGCCTCATTGGGGAGCCGGCCAAAGCCGAGCGGACGGCCGATCCGCACCGGCCGGCCGAGAATCTGGGTTGCAAGTTCGAGGGTGCCGCTGAGCTGCGAAGCGCCGCCGCTCAACACCACCCGCGCCTTCGGCTCTGCCGCAAAGGGAGAATCCGCGAGCCGATCCCTGACCATTTCAAAAATCTCCTCGGCACGGTGCCGGACAATGTTCGCGATCGTGGCGCGGGACACGACCTGCGGAACATCCTGATCGTTGTCCCCGGCGGACGGCACGGACATCAACTCACGCGTGTCGGACCCGCCGGTCAGCACGGTGCCATATAACGTCTTGATTCGCTCGGCATCCGCAATGCATGCGCTCAGGCCGCGTGCAAGGTCCATGGTGATGTGTTGCCCGCCGAGCGCAAATCCGCTCGCATGCACGAAGCGGCCTCCGGAATAGGTCGCGATCGTGGTGGTACCGGCGCCCATTTCCACCACCGCAGCGCCGATATCGGCTTCATCGTCGGTCAATACCGAAAGGCCGGCCACATAGGGGCTCGCCGCCATGGCTTCGACATTGAGATGGCAGCGCTCGACCACCAGCATCAGATTCCTGGCAGCCGTCGCGTCCGCCGTGACGACGTTCATGTCGACGCCGAATTGCCGTGCCACCATGCCCTTGGGATCGCGAATGCCCTTGACGCCGTCCAGCGCATAGCCGACCGGCAGCGCATGCAGCACGGTGCGGCCCTCGCCGGTGGCGTGGTGCATGCCGGCGGAGGTGATGCGCGTGACGTCGGCAGCCGTGACGGCGCCGCCCCGAATGTCGGCCGCCGCCTCGATCAATTGGCCCTGCAACCGCCCGGCCGAGATCGACAGCAGGACCGATTCAACCCGGACCTTGGCCATGCGCTCGGCGAGCGCAACCGTCTGGCGCACCGCCTGCTCGCATTCGGCGAGATCGACCACCGCGCCGGCCTTGACGCCGCGCGACTGAATCTGGCTGTACCCGATCAGCTCGACCGCATGGCTGCGCCCGCGCAAGGCGTCGCTCGGCGGGCACGGCCTCAAGCGCGCGATCATGCAGGCGATCTTGCTGGTGCCAATATCGAGGGAGGCCACGAGCGCGGTGCGCTTCTGCGCCATCGGACGTGTCTTCGGCGTCTGGTTGCGATCGAGGCCGGTCATGCGTCGCCGACCTTCTTTTTCGGTTTCTTGTCCTTGAACAATTCTTCGCGGGCCTTGGCCGCATCTTCCGACAATTGCACGGTCAATCGATCCGGCAGCCGCATGTCGACGGCGACGATATCGCGGGAGAACAGCCGGTCTTCCTTGTCGAGCGTGCTCAGCATGGCCAGCGCGTTGCCAACCTCGTTTTCCGGCAGGCGGATATCGAGACCGTCCTTGAGCCTCAGGTTCCAGCGCCGTTCGCCGACGAAGACCGCGGCTTTGGTCACCGAATTGACCCGCGGATAGCGCGCCAGCAGCGCCAGAAAGTCCCGGGCCTGGGTTTCCGCACCCTTGCCCACCACCAGCGGCAGCGACAGGAAGCGGCGCGACACATAGGGCTCCAGCACCGCGCCGTCATCCGCGATCACCGACAGGCGGCCGTCCCGCTGCCATAGCGCGAATGCGGAGCGTTCGACGATGTCGATCCGGAGCTGGCCGGGATAGAGCTTCAGCACCGTCGCTTCCGAGATCCAGGGATTGGCTTTCAACTTGTCGCGCACCACCGCGGCGTCGAGGAACAACAGCGAGGAGCGACCATTGACGCCGCCGATCCCGAGCACCTCGTCCTGCGACAGTTGCCGGCGGCCGTTGATCGCAACCGTCGTGATCCGAAACCCGGCCGAATTGGCCAGCGCGTTGCGGGCGTCGCTCACGCCTGCGGTGAATTCAGCAAGATGGCCCCCCTTCACGATGCCGAAACCGGCGCTGCCCAGGAGCAACAGCACGGTCGCGGCAGTGCCGGCGCGGCGCGGCAAATGACGCTCCAGAAGCCCAATCAGGCGGGGCGGCTCTTCGGCGCGGTCAAGTCGCGCTTTCGCAGGCGAGCGCTTCGCGCCCAGCCACTCGCGCAGCAGCACGACCGCGCCTGCGGCGGCAGCTTTCAGGTCAGTTTGGGGCCTCGGCGATCTGTTCGACCGGGCGAGGCGTCCTCCACCATCCATTGCACGAGCTCGTCAAATGTTGTCCCCGCAAACATTGCGAGTCCGACGCAGGTGACGTCTTGGTCGTGCCGGGCTGGGTGTCGACCTCAAGGCAGAAGAGGCCACCTGTTCCCTCGATGCGGTCGCGGAAAGCGGAAATCCGCAACAGCTCACGCCCCGGCAGCCAAGCGCTCCATGCGCCGCCAGCGTTAACCTTCGGACTTCCTGGTAAACAAAGGGTAAATTAGGTCGGGACACAGTGCGTTTTGATGTGCCCGCTGAAGGCTTTGCCCGGTAACGTTAGCAATTCGGTAATAAATTGATTCGCTCGCCTGCTGAGGCAGGACTTTGGCCGTTGCTACTTTTGCGCACGCCGCTCGGCCAGCACAATCTGATCCCGCAGGAAGTCGGCAAAATCGATCCCCTGCGCCTTGAGCGCCTTCGGATAAAGCGAGGCCTTGGTCAGGCCCGGCAAGGTGTTGGTTTCCAGATAGATCGGTCCCTGCGCCGAGACGATGAAATCGGTGCGGGAGTAGCCCGCGCATGACAGCGCCTGATGGGCCCGCAGCGCCAACTCCATGATCTCAGCACTGATTTCAGGTGAAAAGCGGCCCGGACAGATCTCCTGGGTCGATTTGAGCAGATATTTGGCCGCGTAGTCGAACCCACCCTGCGCCGGAACGATCTCGATCGGCGGCAGCGAAAAAACCGAACCGTCCGACTGCTCCAGCACGCCGCAGGTCGCCTCGCTGCCTGCGATAAACGGTTCGATCACATATTCTTCCGTCTTGGCGGCAGCGCGGACCGCGACAAGATCCTGCATCGCATTGACGAAGATCAGGCCGTAGCTCGAGCCATCCCGCGCCGGCTTGGCAATCAGCCTGCCGTATTTGGCCAGCGCCGCTTCGGCGTCTTCCAGCGCCACGTCGGCCGCAGCCCTTACCCCCGCAATCGCCGCAAAACGCTTGGCCGCGATCTTGTCGAAGGCCAGATTGGACGAGGCCGAGCCGGAGCCGGTGAAGGCAATTCCGCGCATCTCGCACATCGCCTGAAGCTCGCCGTTCTCCGCGGTGCCGCCGTGCAGGCCGAGCACCAGCAGGCGGTTCTCGGCCCCGGCCTTGTCAAGCGCCTGTTCGATGTTGCCGATACCTGGTGTGTCGGCCCTGAACGGCTCCTCGAATGGCCGTGAATGCAGCGCAAGCACCTCCGACGGCGTTTCATGCACGCTGTCGTCGACATCCCAGAACCACAAATCAGCGTCGGGCAGCGCCGAATGCAGCGCCTGGGCGGTCGCCACCGACACCAGGCGCTCCTTGTTCGTGCCGCCGAAAAGAATGGTGATCCGCATCCACCTTGCTTCCGCTCTTTCGTCATTCCGGGATGGTCCGAAGGACCAGACCCGGAATCTCGAGATTCTCGGATGTGCAATAGCACATCGTAGTTCGATGCTTCGCATCGCCCCGGAATGACAATTATGGGGCTACCCCGATCCGCTTGATTTCCCAGTGTAGCTCAATTCCGCAATTTTCCTTTACCCGGGCGCGGACGGTTTCGCCGAGGGTTTCGATATCATCGCCGGTCGCCTGGCCGGTGTTGATCAGGAAATTGCAGTGCATTTCCGACACCTGGGCGCCGCCGACGCGCAGGCCCCGGCAGCCCGCGGCGTCGATCAGCTTCCAGGCACTGTGGCCCGGCGGGTTCTGGAAGGTCGAGCCGCCGGTCTTTTCGCGAATCGGCTGCGCGGTCTCGCGATGGGTTTGCACCTCGTTCATCCGCGCGCGGATCGCCTCGGGTGCGGCGGTGCGACCGCGAAAACGCGCGGAGGTGAAGATGATGGAAGGATCGACGCCGGAATTGCGGTAGACGAATTTCATTTCCGCATTGGCGAACGTGTGTCTGGTGCCGTCGCGGCCCACGCCTGACGCCTCGATCAGGACATCGCCGGTCTCGCTGCCGTTGGCGCCGGCATTCATGCGCAGCGCGCCGCCGACGGTGCCGGGAATGCCGTAGAAAAATTCGAGCCCGCCGATATTGGCCGCCGCCGCCGTCTCGGCCACGCGCTTGTCGAGCGCCGCGGCGCCGGCGAAGACCGTATCGCCGTCCGTGCCGGTGTCGCCGAAACCGCGCGGGCTGAGCCTGACCACCACGCCCGATATACCGCCGTCACGCACGATCAGGTTGGAGCCGACGCCGACGACGTAGACCGGCATCGCGGCGGGAAGAGCCTTGAGGAAACAGGCCAGGTCATCTTCATCCGCCGGCGTGAACAGCACCTGCGCCGGCCCGCCGACCCGAAACCAGGTCAGTTCCGCCAGCGACTGGTTCGCCAGCAACCGCCCGCGCAGCTGCGGTATCGCGGCTTTGAGCTCGGGCGTGATGTCCGGGAAGGTCGTCACCTTTACCCCAGCGCCTTCAATTCGCCGGGCAGCGCGTAGGCCCATTGGGTGATATTGCCGGCGCCGAGGCAAACCACAAAATCGCCGCGGCCGGCGATGCCGTGAATCACTTTGGCGAGATCGGCCGAAGCCTGCAGCGGAATCACCTCGCGATGGCCGTGCGCGCGCAGGCCCAGCACGAAATGGTCGCGATCGATGCCCGCAATCGGCGCCTCGCCGGCCGGATAGACCTCGGCCACGACGACGGCGTCGGCATCGTTGAAGCAGGTGCAGAACTCCTCGAACAGCGACTGCAGGCGGGTAAAGCGATGCGGCTGCACCACGGCGATGACTTTTCCGGTCGTGGACTCGCGCGCCGCCCTCAGCACCGCCGCGATCTCGACGGGGTGATGGCCGTAGTCGTCGATCACGGTGACGCCGTTCCACTCGCCGGTCCTGGTGAAGCGCCGCTTCACGCCGCCGAAGCCCGCGATCGCCTTGCGGATGGTGTCGTCGGAGAGTCCAAGTTCGTGCGCGACCGCGATCGCCGAGGTGGCGTTGAGTGCGTTGTGCCGTCCCGGCATCGGCAGGTGAATCTCTTTGATCTCGTGCACGGCGTCGGTCTTGCGATCGCGGAACGCGACCTTGAAATTCGAGCCGCCGCTCATCGGCGTGAGATCGATCAGCCGCGCGTCGGCCTGCGGATTTTCGCCATAGGTGATGATGCGGCGATCCTCGATCTTGCCGACAAGGCTCTGCACCACGGGATGGTCGATGCACATCACGGCGAAACCATAAAACGGCACGTTCTCGACGAAATGGCGGAATGCGTCCTGCACGGCCTCAAAGGTCTTGAAATGATCGAGATGCTCGGGGTCGACATTGGTGACGATGGCGACATCGGCCGGCAGCTTCAGGAACGTGCCGTCGCTTTCGTCGGCTTCCACCACCATCCATTCGCCGGCCCCCAGACGAGCGTTGGTGCCATAGGCATTGATGATGCCGCCATTGATCACGGTCGGATCGAGATCGCCGGCGTCGAGCAGGGCTGCGACCATCGAGGTCGTGGTGGTTTTGCCATGGGTGCCGGCGATCGCGACGCAGCTTTTCAGCCGCATCAGTTCGGCCAGCATTTCGGCGCGGCGCACCACCGGAATGCGCTGGGCGCGCGCTGCCATCAGTTCGGGGTTGTCGCGCCTGATCGCGGTCGACACCACCAGCACGTCGGCGCCGGCGACGTTATCGGCGTTGTGGCCGACGATGATCTTGATGCCCTTGTCGCGCAGGCGATAGACGTTGGCGCTTTCGGAAGAATCCGAGCCCTGCACGGTGTAGCCGAGATTGCACAGGACCTCGGCAATGCCGCTCATGCCGATGCCGCCGATCCCGACGAAGTGAATGGGTCCGATCTCGCGCGGCAGTCTCATGGGGCGTCTCGTTTGTTTCCGTCATGCCCGGGCATAGAAGTCAGCTTGGCGCAGACCACGTACACTTGTCTGCGCTCCCGGGCATCCACGAATCTGTCTCACTTCATGCAAGACGTGGATGCGTCGGCACTCGGTATACCGGCTGGCGTTCCTTTTAAAGCGGCAAGTCGGATATATCCGACTTGACGTGACAAGCCCTGCCATGACGCAACAATATCCGAATTCGGGCTCTTTGGCCTAAATTCCCGCCACTTTCATCACTAGATCGGCCAGCCGCTGCGCGGCATCCAGCCGGCCCACGGTGCGGGCGGCGGCGGCCAGCGCGGCCAGCCTTGCGGGCTCGGCCGCCAACGCGGAGATTTCGGCCGCCAAACGGTCGGAGCTGAATTCGGCTTGCGGGATCCGCAGCGCGCCGCCCGCCTGCGACAGCACGCCGGCATTGGCAAACTGGTCCTGATCGATTGCACCCGGCAACGGCACCAAAATCGACGGGCGGCCGATGGCGCCGAGTTCGGCGACGGTGCCGGCGCCGGAGCGCGATACCACGAGATGGTGTGACGCCAGCTTCGCCGGCAGGTCACTGAAGAACGGCGCCAGTTCGGCGTTGATCTTGAGCCGGTCATAGACCGCGCGCACGCGCGCCATGTCTTCTTCGCGTACCTGCTGGGTAAGGATCAGCCGGCCCCATAATGACGGCTCCAGCCGCTCGATCGCGCCGGGCACGATATCGGCCATGATGCGCGCACCCTGGCTGCCGCCGACCACCAGCAACCGAAACGGCCCGGCCGGTTCGGGAGCGGCATATTTCACCACCGCTGCGGCGAGAATGGCCGGGCGCATCGGCGTGCCGACGGTGGTTGTCTTTGCCGCCAGCGCCGGGTCGCGATCGAGCACGCCCGGAAGCGAGGTCGCGATCGCATTGACGCGGCTTGACAGGAAGCGGTTGGCGCGGCCAAGCACCGCATTGGCGTCGTGGATGATGCCGGGAATGCCGAACATTCTGGCCGCCAGCAGCGGCGGCAACGTCGGGTAACCGCCGAAGCCGACGACGGCCGCGGGTCTCAGCTTGCGCATCAGAGTGAGCGCCACGGCGGTGCCGGCGGCGAGCATGATGCCGGTATGGGCCAGCGACCACGGCGCGCGGCTGCGCAGGGTCTCGCTCGGCACCACATCGATCATGTCGCCGGAGAACAATCCGCCGTAGCGCAACGCGCGGGAGTCGGTGGCAAGGCGCACCCGCAAACCGCGCCGCATCAGTTCGACGCCCAGCGCCTCGGCGGGAAACAGATGGCCGCCGGTGCCGCCAGCGGCCAGCAGAATCAAAGGCGCAGTGGTCATTGGGGCAATCTTTGCAAGTTAGCCACCGTCATTGCGAGCGCAAGCCAAGCAATCCATGGGACAACAGGCAAGCATGGATTGCTCCGTCACTTCGTTCCCCGCAACGACAAAAAGCGTGTCTTCAGCGCAAGATCAAGCGTAGCTGCGCGCCGCGCTGGCG
>Ga0185299_10003164_pt1 | contig 22759 bp, 35 predicted proteins | sample PaiPotPPA55metaG_FD_128002 | JGI IMG/M metagenome (GOLD analysis project Ga0185299, IMG submission 128002) | Iron sulfur acid spring bacterial and archeal communities from Banff, Canada, to study Microbial Dark Matter (Phase II) - Paint Pots PPA... ... | reverse complement strand
GGCTGGCTTCGCCTTCACTGGTAATCCTCGCATCTTCGCCTCGATGAGTTCGCGCAGCGCATCCTGGTACCGGTCACGAAACGTCGCCGGGTCGAAGTGGCCGGCACGGCGCTTGATGATCATTTCGGCAATGGCAACCATCTCTAGATCGACCTCGCCCTCGAGACCGTCAAACCGCGCCGGCCGGACTTCCTCGGCTGATCGCAGCGTGATCAGCGCCAGCCCGACGCCGCGGGGCTCGACCAGAACCATTCGCTCGCGTCGGCTGAGGGTCAGGCGCCCCAGGCCCGCCATACCGGATTTAGTCATTGCGGTGCTGATGACCCGGTACGCCTCGGCAGCAATCTTCCCGTCTGGATAGACATAGTACCCGGCGTTGTAATAGAGCGGATCGACCTCATCGCGCGGGACGAAAGTGGCGAGCTCGATCACCTTTGAACTCTCGACATCGAGCGCTTTCAATTCGGTGGGCGTGACGGTCACATGTTGGCCGCGCTCGAACTCGTAGCCTTTGACGACCTCGTCGCGCTCAATTGCCTCGCCGGTATTGCGGTTGACCGGCTGCAAGGCAATTCGGGTAGCCGGTCCGACCTCTTGCGGTTCCTCCGCCTCGACATCCAGCGGTTCGCGATTGGCGCGGCTCGTTGCCTGGGATGGCGCCCCATGTTCTCCTCCGGGTCCATCGGCTCCAATCGTTTGCCACCCGGCACCCAGACTTGATGCAACTGGATCGATTTCGTGCGGGTCGTGGCCGGCGACAGGTAGACCGGGCACGACACAAAGCTGAGGCGCAAGAAGCCCTTCCAGCTGGCCCGCGGCATGTTGAACCTCCCAGCGCTGTCACTCAGAAGTTCAACAGTAACGCGCAACTATGGTCCATCGCCGCCGTCGATTTGCGCATCATCGCCCTGTTGCGGCTCTAGCGCCTCGCCCCCAGCATCTTCGACTGCCGACTGACGGCCCTGCGCGGCTTTGGCCCGAATGGCCGTGGCGGCGAGCAGCATTTCGACGGTGAAGGCGACGATGCGCAGAGGGCGCATACGACGGCGAGGCCGAAGAGGGCGAAAAGGAGCGAGGCCGCTGTCTGGTCGCGCAGCGCACCGACGAACATGGCGAGGACGGCGCCGCAGGTCGCCGCTCCGCCAAGAGCGCCAAGGACCATCGCCACATCGAGCACGACCGATTGCCGGTGCAGATCCCTTCAGCTGAGCGGATAATGCCGTTCTTTGGGCGTCGTCAGCGGTTTCGAGTGCCTTGGTAGCCGCCTCGACCCGGTCGCCAACGCGGGACAGCCGGGTCGAGAAGACGTTGAGCAGCGTCGCGATGCCGGACAGCAGGAAGACCGGCGTCAGCGCCACCTGGATGATGTGGGCGATCGTGTCGAGGGGCGATCCGGTATTGTCGACGCCGAACATCGACGGCTTTAGGCCGCAACGCCTACAAGTTCGAACAGGCTGGGCTCGTTGTTCCGCACATTACCGACCCGCACATCCACCGGATAAGACCGCATCAAGCTGGCGGGGTAGGGCCGCAGGATCATCCACCGTAGCTCGTCCGTACTGGTTTCTTGCCCGCCGAGCCAGGTCGCCCATTTCTCGGGCGATAGGATGACCGGCATGCGATCATAGATCGTGGCGCAAAGCTCGTTTGGGACTGTCGTGATGATCGTGAAGGTCTGCAGCGTGTCGCCGCTCGCCCGGTCGTGCCAGCGATCCCATAGGCCAGCCATGGCCAGCGGTAGGCCATCGGCGCCGACGATCGCATAGGGCTGTTTCCCGTTGGCTGTCTTTTGCCATTCATAGAAGCCGTCGACCGGCACGATGCACCTTTGCCCGCGTGCGAACGCGTCGCGGAACGCCGACTTCGTCGCAACGGTCTCGGCCATCGCGTTGATGCAACGCGCGCCAATCGCCTTGTCCTTGGCCCAGTAAGGGATGAACCCCCAACGGAAGAGATCGAGCGAGCGGCGGCCGTCGCGATCGATCCGGACGACGGGCAGGTTGTCGGTTGGCGCGCCATTGTGAATCGGCGCGGCGTTGGGAATCGGATCGACCGTCTCGAACAGAACCCGGATTTCGCTGAGCGGCGTTTTCTGAACGACGCGACCGCACATGCTGCTCTTCCTCCTCCCAGCACCCGCATGGTGGGCTCGCCATCATACTTGCAATGACGCGCCTGCGGGAACATTATAAGAACATCGGAGGTTCAGTCCATCGGAGAACCGCCATGCTCTTTACGTTTCCGGAGGACGCCCGCTGGAACGCCGACGCGCAGGCCGTCGAGTTCGGGGTGGGAATCGGCGAATACGAGGGCGTGGTCCGCGTGTCGCGCCAGGGCTTCCGCCGCTTCATCGACGGCACTGTCACGCCAGAACGTTGCCTTGAAGCCTACCACCTGCACAGAACGCGGCTGGAGTTGGTCGTCGAGCGCAAGCTGCGCAATCGACAGCTTACCGATGACGGCAATGTCGAGATCACCGGCCGCGACCTGCGGTCGTCGAGGACGGGTGCGACCGCGCTGGCATACACGGATCACGCATACAACAGGAACGCCGGGTCATGGCCGCAAGCTCGAAGCTGATGATTAGCGAGGCCGAGCAGCGCTTCCCCGTCCGGATCAGGGTGGCGCTGCCCGGCGGCGGCTTCGGCACACGACTCAACCAGATGCACGCTTGGCTGGACGAGAATTGCGGCGCTGACCGCTGGGCGATGACGCCGGCCGGTTTCCGGGGCGTCATCAACGATTCAACGGCGATTTATTTTGCGGATGCGACGAGCGCGGCGGCTTTTGTCGCTCGATGGGTGCGCGGGCCATAAAGCAGCGTCGCGCGATGGCTTGTTCCGACTCCGGGAGGATGGCCGACGCGGCGGGTTGTCGCGCCTGACCACAAGGCTCCGGGATGAAGCAGAGTCGTTATTCGCCCTGCGCTGGCTCTATCAGGTCAACGACGCCGTCGCGGTATTCAAGATCGGACTGAAGCGCTGTTATGATCTCGGTCAACTCCTCGCGCGTCACGCGCAAGGAGTGATTAGGCGCATAGTGGAGTTCGACGGCTTCGAGCGTCTGCGGGTAGAATTCGTTTCCGTCTATCCGATAGCTGGAGCCAGTCCGGCGGATGATTTTGACCTTCATGGAATACTGCCCCTGATACACCTATACGCCAACCGATATGCGTAGGCCCGGTTTTTCAGAACGAAGTCCTGGTGGTCTGCCCGATGCCGGCTTGATTTGCGATACCTGTCGCGGGCGGAACAGGCGGTAGCCGCCCGATCTTGAATGGCAGCGGGCGGTCAGCAATCTCGCGCAACGCCGCCATGGCAATTGCTACCGTAGCTGGCGCAACCCAGCCTCTCGCTGCGAGCTCAAGCTGACGAAGCACCCCAGCCGCTGTCGTCGGCTTGATTGCAGCGATCCGCTCATAGATAGCCCGAGCAGTATCGCAAGCCTTTTTTGCTGCACGTTCGACCTGAGCGTTTCCGTCGACGGAGAGTCGATCCAGTAGCTCATCGCGACGTTTCTCAGATTTCTTCAACTCGCGGATCAGCGAGAACAGTCAAGCGCAGCAGCGTTTCCTGCCCGGGTTAGCCCGGACAGGTCGTGATCGGGTGCGGCAATCATGTTTCATGCTCCTCTGTGATCCTTTCCAAGGGGGAACGGACGATTTGGAGACCCACAGAGTGGCCGCGGCGCGCAGTTTTCCACCGGCCGCAGACTGGCGCAAGAGGCTTTCCGAACGGCCAGGTTCATCGGCCTGCATCGCCCCGCGCATAAGTTGTTCGGCTTTGCCGAGCCTATCCGATTAAGTTATCGTGATTAGTGGCATTTTGCGGAGGGGATCCAATGGCGAAGAACCGATCGCTCGATGCCATAATCGTGGCGCTCGGTGCGATTTTGATCGCGGCGCCTGAACGCGAACGGCAGCGGCTGGCCAAGGCCATAGAAGCCTACGCTATTCGTTCTCCGACCGCCTTTCGCGATCTGCAGAATGGCCATCCAGCAGCAGCGACGCAGCAGCTCTTTCGCGAAGTGATCGATGCCGTTGACGCTCAGCCGCAATGATGTGGTCGTGGTGTCTCGCCGCTCGCCATGCGGGAGGGCGCCGCGGCTTTTGATTGCGCAACTTCTGGTTTGCCCCGGTCGATGCTGTTAGGGATCAAGTCGCGGTTTTTAACGATCCGTCTCGCCTCGCGGAACTGGCGGCATGGCCGAGCACCATTCATTCTCATCCTCGACGAGCGAGAACGCGCTGCCATATCGCGATCGTGTTGCGCCTTAGCAGGGCCATGCGCTTCATTCCCGATTTCCGCCTACCGCGGCGTCATCCGTGCTGTGACAATTTCTGCGCGCTGGTTAGCAGCGCTTAATCGGGACAAACGGTAGCGTCTCGACGAGTGAACAATGCGAATCGCGTTCAACGCGCAAGTATCAAGCATAGGTAAAGTATCGGGGATTATGGCTGGGGGAATTAATGGATGTCCTGGATCGGGTGGCGAACGCGCTGATAGGAAGCCGAGGTAAGACCTACTGCGATGCGTGTCTCACATCGGACCTCGTTCTCGATCGGCATCAGCAGGTTCAGCAGGTAACTGCCGCCCTGGCCGACTCGGCATCATTTCAGCGAGGCTTCGGTAAGTGTTCGGCATGCGGCTGCGAGAGGATCGTGATCGGCACGCATTAACGGAGACCGCCCTCAAGCTGGGCGGCCGCGAACCAGTGTAGGAGCGGGAGATTATGTCGAGCCGTGAAGATGTCGCCCTGACTGAGGCCGAGCAGGACGTTCGGGAGCTGGAGCAGTACGTTGCCAACCAACATATTCGGGTCAGCGAGCTTTGTGCCGCAGGTCGCACTTACGACGAATCGAAAGCGCGCGAGGGTCTATTCCTGCTGACAGATGCTTTGGACATCGCACGGCGACGTTTGCAGAGCCAGCGCAAAACCCGCGGGATTTAGTCCTGGCTCGCTAGCAAGAGCTCACCTGTGGTCCTACCCACAATTGCCGGACAGGGGGAACAATGGAGACATTGAGGAATGCCACGACCGCTAAGCTGGAAATATTCGTGGCCGAAATCGTCAGCAGCTATGTCCGGAAAAACTACGTTTCTCCTGCCGAGATCTCGGGTGTGATCAACACCGTGTACTAATCGCTCTTGGCTCTTGGGAAGCCAGTGCAACCGGAGCGAATTCCGGCGGTGCCAATGTCCCAGTCGGCGGCCCGTGATTTTGTGGTTTGTCTCGAGTGTGGCTGGCGAGAGCAAACCCTAAACCGGCATCTGCAGGCCAGGCATTCCTTGAACGAGAACGACTATCGAGCCCGATGGGGTCTTCCGCCGACACATCGGCTGACAGCTCTAGCGTATTCGAAAAGACGATCAGCGTGGGCAGAGCAATTCGGCCTGGGACGGCATAGCCAAGCGGCACAGCGGGCGGAGCCCGCCGCAGATCAAGATGCCAACCCAGCCCTTGCGGAGGTCACGCCGCAAGGATCGCCAGTTAGTGCCGCGCAGCAGTCCTAGTGCGCTTCAACGGCGTCGCGTTCTGCCGTTTCTACCGGCCAGCGTCGTTTCATGCCCGACTTCGAGTTGGTGCCCAGGTCGCAATCACTGAATGTTTTGTTTCCAGGGTGGCAGCCTACCCACCAGACAGCGGCTCTAGGACACAGACTCATAATGGCGTAGCCAGAGATGGGCCGCAGCCAGCTTGAGCATGGCGAGGAAGTTGGCGGCGTGTTTTTCGTATCGCGTGGCGAGCCGTCGGAAGTGTTTGATCCTGTTGAAGAACCGTTCGATGCGATTGCGCGCACGGTAGAGCACGGGACTGAAGCAAGGTTTCCAGCGGCGATGAACCATTGCAGGTATGTTCGGCGCAGCACCGGCGGCTTCGATACGGCGGCGCAGCCAATCGGCATCGTAAGCCTTGTCCGCGAGCACGATGGTGTTGGGCTGCAGCCAGCCGAGCAGTTGTTCGGCAACTGGACAATCGCCGGCCTGACCCGGTGTCAGCACCAACTCGAGCGGCAAACCGCGGGCGTCGGTGAGCGCGTGGAGCTTTGGTCGTCAGCCCGCCTCGCGAGCGGCCCATACAGCGATCCGGGTGGTTTTTTTTGAGTTGGCGGCATGCTGATGCACGTGCACCGAGGTGCTGTCGATCATCTGTACATCGCCGTCGTAAGCCTTGGTGACCACAGTCAGAACGCGGTCCCACACCCCAGCCTTGCGCCATCGGACGAAGCGGTTGTAGCAGGTTGTGCGCGGCCCAAAATCCTTCGGCAACGCCCGCCACGGCGCGCCCGTTCGCAACACCCAGAAGATACCGTTCAGAACTCACCGGTCGTCGACCCGCGGAACCCCGCGCGGCTTGTTCGGCAGCAACGGCGCGATCACTCCCCATTCGAAGTCAGTCAACTCGTAGCCCCGCATGACGCAGCTCCTCCAGTTGGGAAGCTTGATGGGGTGGACGGCCCCCGACCTCGACGGCATCGCGCTGTGCCAAGGTGGTGCTGTCAATCGGACCACCCGCGGAGAGGAGCCGTCCCCATGCAGGTTAGCACCGTCGGTCTGGACATCGCGAAGAACGTCTTCCAGGTTCATGGCGTCGATGATCACGGCCGAACCGTTCTGCGGCGCAAGGTCAGCCGCGGTCAGCTATTGAAACTGTTCACTGGCCTCGAGCCCTGCTTGATCGGCATGGAGGCGTGCGCCACGGCGCATCACTGGGCCCGCGAACTCGGCGCGCTCGGCCACGAGGTCCGGCTGATGCCGCCGGCCTATGTGAAAGCCTACGTCAAGCGCAACAAGAACGATGCAGCCGATGCCGAGGCGATCTGCGAGGCGGTGACGCGGCCGACGATGCGCTTCGTGCCGGTCAAGTCGGCCGAGGCGCAGAGTGTGCTGATGCTGCACCGCGCCCGCCACCTGTTGGTGCGGCAACGCACCGCGCAGGCGAGCGCGATGCGAGCGCATCTTGCCGAGTACGGCATTGTGGCGGCGAGAGGCATCTCGCGATTGCGCGACTTGCTGCCGGCGCTCGATGCCGGAGCCCGCATCATCCCCGAGCTCGCCCGGCAAACGCTGCTGCTGGTTGCTCAGCTGATCGAGGCTCTGACCATTCAGATCCGCAAGATCGATACCGAGCTGCTGCGTTGGCACCGGATCAACCCTGTTAGCCAACGCCTCGAAACCATTCCCGGCATCGGCTTCATCACGGCGATGGCGGCCTCGGTGCGTGACGCACGGGCTTTCCGATCCGGGCGGCAGTTCGCCGCCTGGCTCGGCCTCGTGCCGCGCCAGAACTCCAGTGGCGGAAAGGATCGGCTGGGCGGCATCTCCAAAATGGGCGACCGCTATCTGCGGCACCTGCTGGTGATCGGTGCGACCGCCGTGGTCCGCTACACCCGACGCAAGACGACCACGATAAGCCTATGGGCAAACCGCCTCCTGGAGCGCAAGCCGGCCCGGTTGGTCACCGTCGCAGTTGCCAACAAAATGGCGCGGATCGTGTGGGCTGTTATGGCCCGACAGGAGAATTACCGCACAGTTCCGGTCGCTGCCTGAGGGCTACCCGGAAAGCCGACACTCACAACCGGTTTGGGCAGGAGAGAACGACGAGCGTGATGCCGATCGGTCAAGCCGGGGAACGGGACAACCTGTGTGATTCAACGCGCATCGAGCGCGACAGCTTGATGAGGACCCGTTCCACCGACCCCATCATGGCCAGCGGCCTGGTGCCGCGCATACAGGCCGGACACATGAATGTACCTGACCCGATCGTCACTACCCCGCCAATGCTCTTGCTCAACGGGGGCCGTCCACACATGAATCACATCTCCTGCTCCAGGGGAATCCCGTTTATGGGTTCATGACCTAGAGTGCTTCGATCCTTGATTTACTATGGGAGCCTCGCTCCCATGCTGCTCCTGGGGCTGGTCGCGATGCCGGCGGTTGCAGCCGAACAGACAACGATGCGAGCCGAGGTATTCGGCCCGCTCGGGCTCCATGTCCTGACGATGCGCACAAAGATCGAAGAAACGGGCGAATCGCTATGGCATCAGCATCGACTACCGGAGCAACCGCGCACGGAGTATCGCCGAAAGATCTCGTCGTTGGCTTGTTGCGATTGGCGACAGGTGCCTGTCGCGCAGTGCTCTCAGACACCTCGCGCCGCTCGTGTACGAGCGATCTGCGGGCGCGCCAACAGAGTGCTCGCCCGCGAGCCAGATCAAGAATTGGTAGACATTCTCCGGCGTCGGATCGTCGAACATTTCTATGAGGTCGCATACCGCACCGATCGAGTACCGTTGCACAATGCTGGGCTCAATACGGCTGTCTCTTTCTTCTCCAACGGTCCAAGCGTAGAACGCCGCGAGTGCCTTGTTGAAAGCCTCTGCTCCGTCCCTGGGGATGGGGTTTTTGGCCGCCATCTGGACCTCAATCCCTCTGGCTGGCAGATATGCGACCGCACCGATCGACGCGCCCGGGCCGACTTACTGGCCGCCCGGCCGATGATTTTGAGAGGGTGGTTTTCGGGCGATATCAAAGAGCAGCCAACCCGACAAACCGGAGTGTGCGAATTGCTAAAACTTCGAGATTGCCTTTCCAGTACATGCCAACAAAGCTGCTACCCCGAGCCGCGACGGTCAATTTGTAATGCACGGGCTCCACAACAAATACAGCCAAGAATTCGGCAGCATATGCACGGTCTGCTATAGTATTATTATCTAGCGCGAGCTTGTTCGGCAGCGCTTCTATTATTTCAGGTTACCGGGGATGGCGTCCCTACCTTCTGCCTTGAGCCACGCTTCCTCCGCAGCTTCGGCAATTTCCAGGATCGCGGCAGCGGCGGCTGGATGTCCTGTGCGGTGTGCATCAGCTGCGGCGAGGTTGAGCCGCCAAATGGCCGTGATCCCACATTCACTGAGCATCGACAGGGCGAGGTGTTTGGTGAGGTTGCACGATGGGGCCATGGTCAGCCAGCCCTCCGCGCATCAGTTTGGCGGTAGATCTGGTAGCGCGTCGCGCGCAGGCCAGGCACGCCGTAGCGATCGATATCACGCTCCCAGCCGAGAAGCTCCTCGACCGAGAGCTTGTAAATGCGGCACACCTCGTCGATCGGTATCCAGCCGCCGCGCACGGCCTCAACGACCGCCGCCTTGCGCCGCACGGTCCATCGCTTGCTCGGTGCGGGCAGTTCAGGCATTCGGCCGAACATCAGATCCGCGGTATCCTCGCTTGCCGGCGGATCGCCTACGCTCACGTCTTCCATATGTGGATGCCCCCGAAAATTGGGGCAACGTTAGCCGGCTTATCTTGAGAATTGATTGAGTGTTTTACTTAATTGGCGTTTACTATTAAAAGTCATGCGCTGCGCGCGACGAATCTTTCTTTAGTCGCCGGCTCATAGACGCGCCGGAACCAGCGGCGTCCAACTTGCGATGATCCGCGCCAGGGCGTGGCCCGCGCCTGATTCTCGATCGCGGCGACGATGGTGCGCGCGGTCCCGGCCTTCTCTTATTGCGTAATCGTCATACATCCTTGTCATGGCCGCCAAGAACCGTATAGACGAGGACTATATCAACCGGCCGCACTGGTGCGCGAAGATCAGAGTGATTTGCCGCTGGGTGGCGTGGCCGCTGCTGGCGGCAATTGTATTCGTGACGCTCTCGCCAATTGGGTGGCGGCCGGTTACCGTGGCTCCGGCCGACTTCGAGCGGTTCGCCGCATTCGCCGTGCTCGGCGGAATCTTCTGCTTTGCTTACCCCAAGCACGGCTTGCTGATTTTGCTATTGCTCGTGGCGACGGCCGGCGGCCTTGAAGCTCTCCAGCACCTGGCTCCTACTCGACATGGTCGGATTCACGATGCGGCCGTTAAGGCGCTCGGCGTCACTGTAGGCATCTTACTGGTGGGGCGATTGCCGATGTGGCGTCTGGGCCTCTTCCGACGAGACGTTTGACGCAGATCCATCTCGTCCCGAAGCGACCGCACCAGTGATGGGTCACACCCTGTCAGGGCTCATCGGGTTAGCATCTGCTCTGGGCGGCGAGATATTTTCCCGCCCTTTCCATGCCTCTTTTCGCTGGGCCGAACCGAACTGATCGGCCAAGCCTTGCGGTTGGTTTGAGGCCCGCGTGCAATTTGCCGCAACCATCCCGTTAGTAGATGGCCCTACGATGATGCTGAACGCACTTTCACACCGGGCAAGACAATGGCGAGCGAACCCCGGCTTCAGGCAGCGCATCATCGCGACGTTGCCGCACAGTGTCGCGCGCTGGCCGACATCGAACCATCTGCCAGCCTGCGCCCGCGCCGTCATCGTCTTGCCGAGCGGCACGAGGGACTGGCGGCGGGATCAGAGGCGAGGCAAGCGCCGGACGGCAGGTCGGCAGCCTAAACACGGCAGCCGTCAGGGCGGCACTGCTCTTGCATCGAAAGCGCCTTCATGGATGCGGCCTCGCAGATCAGCATCTTTCTCGTCGGGATGGCGCTGCTCGTCGCCATACTTGGACTTGGCATGCGCTGATCCAACGGATCGCCCAGGGCTCGAACACTGTCGCGCGTCGGTCATATCCGCGCTATAGAATTCACACCGGTCTTCCCGAAACTTAGCTTGGCGCCTTTTGGGGCATGTTGAGCTATTCAGGTCACTCGTTGGCACCTATGCCCTCGGCATGACGATCGCCCATGCATTCACGCTTGTGCTCGAAGCTGCTTTTGTGGCTGCTTCGTTCGAGATGCTGTGGCTCAGCTTTTGGATACGCGACCGCCGTCAGCAACAGCGCGATCGCCGAGAGCTTCAGCCTCTCCACGAGCCCGCATCCGACCTCGCCAGCCCCGAGCAGGATTTCGCGACGGTCGGCCCTTAGGGCTCGCTGGCATCCTTCTCCGCGCCGGCCTGCCGCTGAAGATCGTTGCGCGCGATATTGAGCCAGCGGCCGAGTAGCATGAGGCTATCCAGGACCGCTCTGAGGACGCTCAGCACCTTGACTACAAACCACAGGTTTAGGCCGAGCAAGACGAGTGCGCTCACCTCAAACCAATGAAGTCTGATCCAGTGACACATAGACGGGCCTGTCGACGAATTTTACATTGATTGAGCAATTTACACAGACTGCAAACATTAAGTTATTGAAGAATATCGATTGGTACGAGTATTGCTCTTAACATCCGTGGCAGAGTGGAGCCTCCACTCCCGCCGAAGTCAGAAAATCAGAAAAGCGTTGGGAATTGTATGACAGCACATGGCTCTTTTGAGCGCCCGCGTTTCGCCTCTGCCAAGTTAGGCAAGTCGTCTCAAATTGATGGTTCGGACATCAACAGAGCGCGCGATGCGGCCAAGGCGCTCTTCGCGCCAAAATCATCTATCCAATCACCGGCGTTGGCGTCGCCGGGATCCACTGGTCGATGGCCGCGCAAACCCCGATTTCTAAGCCCTCTTTCGGTGGAGCCGGCTCGTGTAGAACCGAACAAGGCTCAAGGGGAGCGAGATGGCCCGAGCCAGCGCATACCCGCGTCACATCTGGCGAGGATCCGGACGTTGTTGAAATATGGGATCACGGCTCATCAGGCAGCAGAGATGTACGGAGTCAGCGTAAGCGACCTCGAGCACATGCTGCGCCAAGCCTAATCCATTGGGAGACCCCGGTCCGCCAATGTCATCGCCTTAGCATCAGGGCGCCCCGCCGGCTCCCGCGAGATCTCGATCTGAAGATGTACTTTAAAAATTCGTTCGTGATACCCGGGTACCATCGTCGCGCAGGGCGGCCAGAAACAAGCATTCGGGTATTGGCTGGTGCGTACCACAAAGGACGAAGAATCGAACAAAGGACCGACCTTCGGCGCAACCGAACGCGCCGAATTGCTCGAACGATCCGGTGCGGCGACGAACTTGGTTGATATTTCTGGCACAGAAGACGCTTCCATTTGATCAGGCGATTGAGTGGGCAAGCAATGCCGAACAATTCATAACTGGCTCGGCTCTGGAAGCTCCCGCTCTGACTACCAACACAGCGCTCCAATCCAACGCTAGCGACCTAGTACACGCGCGAGGCCGAGTACGAGATAACGTTTTCGAGCTTGTCAAAAGCAATCCAGCAGGCCTCAGCCGAGCCGAAATCCTGGAGCGGCTACAACTCAAGGGCGATAAAGCCGGCGAGATATCCGTATCCAACGCGCTCACTGCAATGATCAAAAAAACACCAGATTGTCCGACGGGATCGTAAGTACCACGTTGATTAATGGTGCCTCGCCTGTAACTACCCCGACAGGTACTTCGATATCCAGTGCTGGGCATTTTTGCCGAGAAGCGCTTGCCTCTTCGCCTGCGCCCCCGAGACTCGGTTATGGTTTGATTTCTCACCTAGGCCCGGGGTTTCCCTGACAACTGATATGACCACCGCCGGACAATACGACATTACTGAACGTGCAGAGGTCCAGCGCGCCTGTTGCGGTATTTACGCGCCAAATCGCCGTTGTACCTGGCGAAGCTAAACCGCTAGCAACTTGAATTTGGTATAGCCCTGTCGACGCGGCGGTGCCTTGAGCAGTTGCGGTGCCGTAAAGTGCCACTCCCCCTATCCACGCGCCAATCGCCAGCCCACTGGCCAACCCAATCACCACTTTTCGTGACATACGATCATCTCCTGTTTCCGAGGACTCGCGAGCTTTCTGGGATTGGTGAGTTATGCCCGATCGACGCAACCGCCCCGATTGATCCTGAGCCTGAACACAGCAGCCCTAAACGGCGGCACTTCTCTTGCATCGAAAGCGCCTTCATGGACGTCGCAATCTTTCTGGTCGGCATGGCGCTGCTCGTCGCCATACTTGGGCTTGGCATGCGCTGATCTGGAGCCGTACCACCGAATTTAGGTGCGCTGACCGCCGAGGTAAGTGCGAGGGCGCAACCGGATCACTGGCAATCTGGCGTCCGATCGCGGCCCCTCGCACCCCTGCGGCGTAACCACGGATCGCGATTGCCCAGCGATGCCCGAGGGGAGCCGCAAGTCAGCGTGTCTGTATGCCATCAGGTAGGTCGATGGGCGATCGAACGCGGATGCGGCAGGGCGACGCGCATTCCGGCGTACGGGCGATCCCCAAAACGCCGCAGGGGATGCTCAGCACGCGCCGCAACCTATGTACTTACGCCGACACAATAATCCCCTACACCGCTCTCATCCGAGGGGAAGCGCGATGCAGATTTACCGCTGCTATTTCCTAGACGAGACCGATCACATTGAGGCTTTCGAGGTGATTGAAGTGGCCAGTCTTCGCGAAGGCATCGACCGCGCGCTGGCCATGCTGAAAGCGCGACCGCAACACCGGAGCGTCGAGCTTTGGGACGGCGCCCGCCGCGTCTATCCGGCGGTGTACGGGAACGTGCTCCCGCACCAACGGGAGGGATCGCAGTGCTAGACGGTCAGCGCCGCCGCTTGAGCACGAAGCGGCTGCGCTGGAACGTATCGATGCCGCGGACCAGCAGAGGCGGCGCCCCGGCAAGACGTCCGTCGACGGCGGGTGATCGGTCGCCGGCATTTCCGACGCGATGCACGGGCGGGCCGCGCTAGCGCTTTATCCGCCGCCCGATGACGAGGACGATCGCAACGAAAATCACTGTCGTAAGGGCGGTAATGTATTCGATCGCAGGCAAGGCGTGGGCCATCCGGCATAGTAACCGTAATCGCGAGAAAAATTCCTTAAAAGCGCGGCTTAAAAGCGCGGCTCGCGGCATTGAGACACTGGCGGCGGGATGGTAGCGGCATCTGAGTCGACGCATAGCCGGGTGCGGCGGCGGCATTAGGGTCAGCCAGCCGTGCCGAGCGGCGGGTCATAGCGATCGAGCGCTCGGAATGCCGAGGCCGCGGCTTATTCGCCCCGGCGCACAGTGCAAACGAGCCGCGCCGACTCCCAAACCTCCGCGCAGGGGTAGGCCGGCCGATCGTCGAGCATCAGCATCACGAGTTGACGGGCTTCTTCGTCCGACTTCAGAGCCGCATCATACCGTTGTTCCTGCATGGCGGTCGCACCGCGAAAGTACATTCGATAAGCGCGGCGCGCGGTGGCGGATTGTTTCATAGGCACCTTCGTCGCAACCATTTCTGGACCTTCATCTATTACCGTTGCAGCACCGTAACGAGCCATGAGAAAGCTGTGTTACAGGTCGTTGTTGTCGTAGCTCAACCTTGTCACGGAACGGTCTTACGCGGGCATTATCGTGCGACCCGACATGAGAACCTTTCGCGCACCGGGCATCGTCGGGTTTAAACCGACGCTCGCGGAACGCCTCAAACTCGGCGCTGCCTTTGTGCTCGCTTGGGCATCGTGCGCACTGCTTCTCTATTTCTGGCTCGGGGTTACTGAGCACTCCGCATCCATGAATCATTTCGTCCTCCTGATAGTCGCCGCGCTGGTTCTGGTTGTTTTTTGCCGCCGCCACTGCGCTGAACGCCGGGACCGGGCGCTATAATCGCTCGGCTAACCGACCAGGGTTGCTGAGGTAAAAAAACCCCCGCCGAAGCGGGGATAAGGTCGTTACATATGGGGAGACCAATATGGGCATCGGTCTCACGGCGACTGTGCTCTGAATCCTACAAAGGGTCAATTAACCATAAACTTTAGGCGGTATGCCCTAGGCCGTGCGAAGCGGCGGGCCGCTTAACCGGAACGGCCCCGCGCGGGCGGCGCTGACGACCCGGCTCCGAGCTAGCCAGAGCAACATCGCTTCCGGAGCCATAGGAAGCGGCCTCGCGCCATTGAGACGCTGGCGGCCCCTAAACCCGCGGCCGATACCGACGCGGCGCATAGCCGGGCACCGGGCGCCCGCAGCGTCGATTATTTCGGACGCGTTCGGCTCGCCGGCTTCTGGCTGATGCCGAGCAACAGCCAAGCACCAACGACCAGTATCACGATCGTCACGCTTACTTCGATGGCTGCCATGGCTGAATCCAAACCGGAGGGAGCGGGGAGCCGGCAACAATGGTTCGTTAATCCTAACCGCCGATTAACGACCCTACGGGCGCCCCGATATGGGCGGCGCTGAAGTCCCGGCGAGGGTCATCCCGGCGGGCGTGATGAACTTATCCGTAACGGCTGGGTCGCAACGGCCGATCGGTCTAGAGAGCGCCCCTATATAGGGCCCTATACATAATGTGCCTTCGACCGAAGCAGCGGGACGACCGGATGTTGGCCGGGATCAAGACTGCGACATGCTGGCCAGTTATCGAAGGACTACAGACCCATATCGGCAAGAGCATGCATGGTCGTGCTCAACGGGCCCGCGTGCCCGTCGCTTCGGTGGAAACTGTTAAGGCTGACGAGCACGTTTCGATGAGGTGGACAGCGCGTTCGCTTTGATGAGGGCGAAGGAGATTGAACTCTGGACTATTGGCGCGCGGCCCACCGGCGCCACTTCACCCGGCGCGGCACGTTCTCGCCCGAGATGATGTTATGGTACGAGAGGTTTCAGGGTGTTGATCATCTTGTAATTGGCCGATGCCCGCGAGCGCGACCTGACGATTGGCACGTCTTCGCCGGCCCGCGAGCGAGCGATCAGCTACGCCGAGCGGCAGTTCGGGTCTTTTGAGGAAGTCCGCTTCGACCCGGGTGGCGTGACAACGAGCACCGACAAACCAAAAAAACCGGGCCGGAGGGTTTGCGATCCCCTATTCCGGCCAGGTGCCTCGGCTCCCCAGGATGCAAGCCGAAAGTCTAGTACCATTTCCTTAAAGCGGGCAGCACGCTTCAGAACTTCGTCACCAACGCCTCTAGGAAAATCACCGTCAACGCGGCGATTAATCCACACTCCGTTGCCGTGAACCCGTTCTCATTCTTCAGGAGTCGAAGCAAGATCCCGAACATACTTTCACCAATTACTGACGTGTTCGGGGAAACTGGAAGCGAATTACGTCGAGAGCGGTTAATGCATGGTTAAAAGCAGGTAGCGGCCCAAAAAGGTCACAGCGTCGATCAAGACAAAACTCGTGCTGTAAACCTCGGTTTAACCACACCCGCTCAGCTTCGATGGCGAAGAATGGGGGGGCGGGGATGAGCAAGACAAAGGCTGCTGCGGATTTGGTACGTCGCTACCTGACGGCCAGAGCACTGTTCAGGCAGACACCTTGGGAGATGCCGGCCAAACCTCGAATACCTGATCGGACGAGGTGTCAGGCTGCTGCCCGGTGGCGTGATCATAAACGAGGTGCCGCTCAAGCCAGCATCGGCAATCATCTATGAAGGCCTTTTCGCTCTTGGTTATCCCGCGCAGGCGCCCCTGGCTATGTCCCTGTCGCCCGATGTTCCCAAGGCAGAACAGGCCACGACCATTCGTCATCGAGCACGAATTGCCGAACCTGTTTTTGCTCCGCCGGACGGCAAAAACGGTAGCTCCCGACAAGATCGCGACTGCATCTGTCACGTGCTGCCGCACCGGCCCGTTCCCCACCCAACTGTACGCGACAGCTTGCGGATACCGCTCCCGGTGACGAGCGCGGCCCGTACACGACACCAACGCAGTCACCGGAAGCCAAGCGCCGGGTCGTGGCGATGTGGCGTGAAGTAAACCGGCTCTTAATCTCTGATGCTCAGGTTTTCCTTGCTACGCACGATGGGGAGAACTGATGGACAACTTCGATACACAAAAATCGGCGAAAGTTGGCGATGTCCTGTTTCGCTACATGCGGGCACGGCATCGCTTCAAAGATAAGGTCGAGCACCCGCTACCGGCTCACGAATTGACTGCCCTTATCGACAGCGGAAAGGTGGAGTTCGACGAGATTACGTCGAGCCGGATGCCAGCCCTCCGATTGTCTTCGATGGCAAAGCCAATGACGTGTTCAACGCGATCATCAATAAGAAGTACCGCTCGATCCCGTTCTTCGACCCGGAGCTTGTGGCCGCATGGCGGCACTATGTGATCAGCGACGGCCCTCTGCTTCGGAAACCGGGGCCTCGGCGATCATCCAAGCTCGCGCCCATTGAGGCTCAGGCAATTGACCGTCGGAAGCATTGGAACACTCGGCCTTAAACCCGGCGTAGATCAATCCTCCATCACTTACGGCCCCACGTACCCACCAGAGGCGACACCGATGGACGAGGAACAACGGCGCTTGGTCTACCGCTATCTGATCGCAAGGGTCGGGTTTCGGAATTCCGAACTGCCACCGCTCGCCGACCTAGACCAACAAATGAAGAACGGATTTCGGGTGATCACTGGCGGGGTGGTTATCGACCGGACGACTAACCAACCCATTGTTGGCGACCAGCAAGATCCAGCGTTCTTTGCCGCAATCGTCAAGGGTGACGAGGACGCAACCGCCATCAGTCCGCAAGATTTGGAGCAGACCCGGAGGTTCGTCCTGCATGACGAAGGTAGTCTGCCGCCCCCGTTCGGGCGCGCGGATGAGCCGAGGGGCATCGTCGGACAGGAGCATGTCGACCCGCTCGTTGAAACCAGAAAGGCCGCTGAGGAAGCACGCTGGGGAAACAAGCCACGAGGCCACGCCTGTCGTGGTTTGAAGTACGGATTGCGAATGATCGCTTTGTGCTGTTACCCCAATGAAGCTGCTGCGCGGCAGCATGGCGAAACCTTGATCAGTACGACCAATGTCCCGCTGTTTCAGGCACCGAAGCGGATTGACGGACGAACCATGTAATGCCGGAGAAGACCGCGTTGGCAATTTGAGATGAACTAGAAAAGCATCTGCGTTGAAAGCTCTTGCAGTCACCTTGGGAGCACTCCATTTCAATAAGCCACGAATGGAGTGTTAGTATGCCAAAAGGTCAAATCGACGTGGATCGCCAGCTTGACGCGCTGGCACATTTGATCGCAAGAGACGATATCAAACAAGTCGCGGCGAAATGGGGTATCACCCCGAATGGCGTTTATCAGCTTGCCCGCAGTGCCCTGAAGCGCCTCAAACAGCCAAAGCGCCGTTGAGTAATTGAGCTAGGTGAATGGTAGCTGTCAGAGCCAATCACCGATTAGAGCGAGTGCGTTCCTACCCCGCATCCACTCTCGCTCCGCAGCGTCAGCAATCTCGATGATCGCCTCAGCCACCGCCTTGTGTCCCTGCCGATAAACCTGAGCGGCAGCGAGGTGGGACAGCCAAATAACCGCGACCCCATCGCGCTCCAACATTCTCAGTGCAATACCATCGGTCAAGGTGTGTAGGCGGATCATGCCCGGACCCTGAGCGGGCAAGGTTAAGATTGTGCTACGGGCAAAGATGGCCGGGCAGGAGGTTCCGCGCCCACCCGGCTAGGTTGGTATGTGGGGCACCCTCACACCCCAAGAGGAATGCGCGGGACACCCTGTCAACGACGCTTAATGGTGCTCGTTCATATCCCCAGAAGAAAAGGGAGCGCCCCGTTGCCCCAAGTCGCTCCCTCTGGTGCCGCCCTGGCCTACAAGACTGGCATCGGTGGCCGCGACAGGTAGTGCGGCCATGCGGTTGGTGGGTCCGCAGGTGAGAGGTTACGCGGGAGTACCGAGCAGGTGCAAGCCCGTCTACCTCAACTACCGTAAGGGTAGATCAGCTCTCACGTTCGACCATACTACCAAGATGCTCGAATGGGACGCCATCGAATGGGCCACCGCCGTCGTCGCGGTGATCTTCGTCGTGATCGTCCTCGTAGCGGGCAGATGGCTACGGCGATAGCGGCAGGCGGAAGAGCACCAAGAGGGCGATCCCCATTACGGCGGCTAAGACGACCAGCCCGATGGACATCACAAACTGCACATCGCGCGTCACCTGGCGGCTCCTTGACTTAAGCGATTAGACTGACCGAGGAATGTTACTACAATGTTACCGCTGGCTGCAATCGCCAGGAATGCCTAACGCGCTGAAAGCTCGACGTTAACCTTACCTTCACGCCGCATTTGTTAGACATGCCCTGGCAGGCGAGGTTCGGGCACAGCCCACGTCTGCTGCGGAACGGGCGGGCCAGGGTTGCAGGTACTCCCCTGGCTCGTCATCCGTCCATTTCCCCACAAATCACCCCAACACCCCCATCGGCACAGGCTGCCGGGAATGCGATGCGCTGGGAAGGCTGCGGTTTCGTTAGCTGCGAGGAAATAAACGCGGACGTTGAAATAGATCAATGCTATCTGTTTGCAGCTTGAGCGTGCCAATAGGGCCGCAAAAAGGGGTGTCTATGTCCATCCTCGGCTGGATCGTACTGGGGCTGATCGCGGGCTTCATCGGCAGCAAGATCGTAAATAGGCAGGGGGAAGGCTTCTTCCTCGACATCATCCTCGGAATTGTCGGAGGTGTAGTTGGCGGCTGGCTGTTTGAGCGTTTCGGCGGGACAGGCATCACCGGCTTTAACCTTTGGAGCATGTTCGTCGCAGCGATCGGCGCTATCGTCGTACTCGTCGTCTACCACGCGATCCGCCGCGTGACTGGCTGAGTTCCCCGTACATAACGCGAAGAAGGGGAGATAGGACGATGCGAAGGATAGTGCTGATTACCCTTGTCGCAGTTTTTGCATTCGGCTCGGTCATAGGAACGGCGCCCGCAGAGGACACCTGTCGAAATAAAGCGATTGGAAAAGACGGCAAGCCTCTCGCCGGGGCGGCTTTGACCAGCTTCATGACGAAATGTACAAGGGACTCCTGCGAAGGCGATTGAAGATAGCTTCATGAAGAGATGTCAGCGCGAGGGATAAAGACCCGTATCACCCCGGCCTGAGATCGCCTATCCGCACTCGATAGGCCCGGTTGGCTATCGTCACCTCCGCATTGCCGTCGCCAAGGTCGCGGTGGAAGTGGCCCGTCTTGTCGTGCCATCGCACCTTGTCGCCCATGCGCCATTGCGGGGCCATGAGGGTTGGCGGTGCCCCTGCTCGCCGGGTTCGCTTCTGGCTGGCCTTGCGTGGTTCCCCGCCAGGAAGGCGCGCTCTGCCGGTCATTGAATTCTGCCCCAAGAATGATGCTGCCAAAACGGCGATTTACCACGTTTGGCAGGGATTAACCTACAATTTGAGAGACTTTTGTCATGGGCAGGATAGCTTCTCCCGACCAACCACTTCGCCGGTAAAGATCATCCTCCCCGAGGTGCCCTTCCCGGTGGGCCGGTGGGCGGAGGGGCCGATCCAGTGGTAACTTCACCCCCCGAAGCACCGCTCGGCGAGTGGTTGGCCCACCAAGCGTCGCAACAAAGCGCACGGCAACGGGCCGCGAAGCGCATCGTTAGTGCAGCCAGGATGGACCCGTACATCCCCATCGTCGTGCTTCTCGCGGTTGCAGTGACATGGCGTAACCGAAGCTGATCGAATTCGGATGCGGGCCATCCGAAACGCGCAGTGAAGTTGACGCAGGATCGAGGGCAGCTACCCGGCTTGTGCGGGCATTCGTTCCGCGTCAAGGGGAACCATTTCTGCGCTTTTGGTGAGTTTGAATTTCTGAGCGAATGTAGCGATTGCTTTCTCGATGGCGTCAATCTCGCCATGCTCGGCATCGAGCGCCTTCAGCTCTTCCGCGTGTCGGGCCAGCATCTCAGAGCGGCGCGTGGAAAGTCCCCGCTTGACGCGCTCCAGGTCCGCTGGTGTCAGCTTATCCCACACGGTGACCTCTCCTTCTGTTTTGTTGGTGCTGGAAGCGGGTTCAAATGAGCCAATCCCGGTCGCGGACGCGGGCATAGGCTCGACCGGCTCAGCGGGGCGCTGCTGCTCCACGGGCGGTGCTTGTTCTGGCTGGCGGACTGGAACGACGGTCACGAGCTGCGGTTTTGGTCGAGCAGGACCAGCCACACCGAGCCCAGTTGTAATATCGGCGAGCACCTGGGCACGGCGCTTTGAAGCATCAGCAATTTCACGTTCCAGCAGTTGCACGAGACCAAGGTTCTTTGTGGCGCGGGCAGCATCGAGGCGGCTTTGAGCGTGGGCTATCTCGTTGCTGAGCGTTTCCAGTTCCATCCAATCGAGCTTGCTCATTGGTTAAGCTCTCGACCAATGCTGAGTAGTTCGTCACTCGCCGGAACTCTTGGGCAATCTTTATACGCAGGCATTTTTGTACAATCCTGTTATTTCATGCCATGCTAGGCGTGAGGCTGCATTGCCGCCCACGATGGGTTCGTATCCGAGCGCCTATGGCCAGCCAAACCCCGAACAGGGTATCCCAGGAGCAGCAGAGCAAGCACCTGCGAGTTCGCACTATCCTAGCGGCCCAGGATCAGCATACGTCCCCGGCCAACATCAGTCGTCTCCCAGCCCGAACGCGCCGGGCCGGTAGTCTTCGGCAGCTACGAGCAGCATTCATCGCCCGCCCCGCTGCCTCGCACAGCGGGGATGATATTCGGTGTTCTAAGCCGAGTCGTCGCCAGCCCACCTCACCGACACGACCGCCTTCCCTTTCGCATCGCACTCGCGACAGCGAACCGCCGTTCCAGATCAAGCACGCGCGTCGTTGGTGCAAGCCGAAGCCCTTGGCGAAACGAGGTAGGCGGGATCAGCTCATCAAGCTCGCACGCGAGACACTCGACCCGGACGAAATCTGCGGGCCGAGGTCTTCGACCCGAGCGGCGTAAAAAGGCACCATCGCTGGTTGCCGGTTTGTAGAATGCCATACATTGATCTAAGTTAATCGGGATCGAGCCCCTGGCCTGACCGTTGCCTTGTTGAGACCGTAGGGGAACAGCAATGGATGACGACAAGCTTCGGGCGCTCCCGAGGGATACGCCTGACTTTCATGCGCGGCAGGCCGCTCACCTGCGCGCATTGGCCGCGAACGCGACAACCGCCCGGCTCAAGGCTCGGCTATTGAAGGAAGCCGGAGAGCACGAACGGCTTGCCGCAGTAGAGCTAGAGGAAACGTCGTAACTACTAGGGGGCCTGCCGCCCCCTAATCCGCCGCCCGAGGAACTGTCTCCCAAACCTCAACACGATCAGCGAGTTTGTCGAAGCTGTCGGCTAACGCGATCAGGGGAGTGCGGCTCTCTGGAAAACGCGTCTGTCGTGCGAGCGTGCGTAACATCTCCGCATGGCTGCGATATTCCCCCACTTTCGACTTGCGTTCGCTGGTCTGCGATAAAACGGGCGGCCGAGATTGTCGCGGAGGCGAAAGCCGGGATTGGCTCAAGACGAAGGTTTTCGAGACGGCGCCGTTCGTCATCGTCGGGTTCAGAGAGATCGACGAAGGGCGGCTCGAAGCGCTGCATGTGGCTGAAGAGCGTGATGGCCGGTTCTATCCAGCGGGCCAGGTCCGGTTCGGCTTCGCCGGTTGCGGCCTGTGGGGCGAGCTTGGCCAGCGGCGCGCGGGACCGACGACGAGTAGTATCGTGCCGATCACGCCGTTCCTGTCGGCAGAGATCATGTTCTTCGGGCGATTCAAGGGCAACTCGATCAGGGATGGCGTGCTGCTGACGATCGGTGCTTCGCCGCCGGCACGGGCAGCCGTTGCGGGTGCCTGGTCGTGCGATAGCGACGATGCTGTGGCCGCATTTGAAGCTAGCCGGGTGATCCGCCGCAGGTGAAGTCTTGGCTGACAGTCGATTTTAATATTAAATAGCATTTTATAGAGACTCTGAACATTGGTCGCCGTTCTGGATAGCCCGGATCGCAATAAGACCGACCAAAGGTCGGTTTGGACAAAGTCCGTCGTCAGGGTCGGACCGGGCGGCCGTGGCTTTGTCGTCAGAACTATTCGAGATCAGAAGCTGATTATAACTGTGGCCCATTGCATGCCGCGGCTGGCGATGACGATCTCGCATTCATTCGAGCATACCTATCCGCGATGCGTCGGCGCGATCGACAGGCGAGATCGGCCGGTGACGGTTGA
>Ga0185299_10003162_pt1 | contig 22766 bp, 18 predicted proteins | sample PaiPotPPA55metaG_FD_128002 | JGI IMG/M metagenome (GOLD analysis project Ga0185299, IMG submission 128002) | Iron sulfur acid spring bacterial and archeal communities from Banff, Canada, to study Microbial Dark Matter (Phase II) - Paint Pots PPA... ... | reverse complement strand
TCTGGTTTGCCGAAGACAACAACAAACTCTACTTGATGACGAGCAGCAAGACCGGGAAATACAAGCGCATCCGCAACAACCCGCAAGTCAAGATCGCCCCGTGCACCATCCGGGGAAAAATCACCGGCCCCGAATTCCCCGCAACCGCCCGCATCCTGCCGCCAGAAGAGTTTGCCCGCGTCCGCCGGATGATCAACGCAAAATACTGGCTCGCACGTGTCCCATTCTTGTGGCGCAACACCGACATCGCCATCGAAATCACGCCTGCATCCGCATGAATCGAATCTCGCCGCGGTTTCGCCGCCCGCTCCGAACCGCGATCATCAGTTTCCTCTGTGGGGTTTCCTCCGTGGGTTTCCTCCGTGATCCTTCGTGTCCTCTGTGGTTATCGCTCTCCGCTGGCAACGCATGATATTTACGCTGGCCGCTCGACCCTGTTACCATCAAAGGTCGTTCCCAGCTCCTGCGTTTTTTCTTAGGCAATCAAAATCTCTTTCGGAGGCATCGTGGCTGTAAAAATTGGCATCAATGGATTTGGGCGCATCGGACGCAACGTTCTTCGCACCGCGCTCGCTGACAAGAACCTCGACTTTGTCGCTGTCAACGATCTCACCGATCCCAAGACTCTAGCCCACCTGCTGAAGTACGACTCGATCCTCGGCAACCTGCCGCACAAAATCACCGCCGGCGCTGACAGCATTTCGATCGACGGCAAAGTCATTAAGGTCTTCAAGGAAAAAGACCCTGCCGCCCTTCCCTGGGACTCCGTCGGAGCTCAGGTCGTCATCGAGTCCACCGGCCGGTTCACCGATGCCGCCGACGCCCGGAAACATCTGCGCGGCTCCGTGAAAAAAGTCATCATCTCCGCGCCCGCGAAGAACGAAGACCTCACCGTCGTGCTCGGCGTCAACGAAGAGAAGTACGATCCCGCCAAGCACCACATCATCTCGAACGCTTCCTGCACCACGAATTGTCTGGGCCCGATCGCCAAGGTCGTGAACGACAACTTCACGATCGTCAGCGGCACCATGACCACCATCCACTCTTACACGAACGATCAGGTGATCCTCGACTTCCCGCACAAAGATTTGCGGCGAGCCCGCGCGGCGGCGATCAACATGATCCCAACCTCGACCGGCGCTGCCAAAGCGCTCAAGCTCGTCATCCCCGATCTGGCCGGCAAACTCGACGGCTTTGCGATGCGCGTGCCCACGCCCAACGTCTCGGTCGTCGATCTCGTCGCGTTCGTAGAGAAAAAGACCACGCGCGAAGAAGTCAACGCTGCCCTGAAAAAAGCTTCCGAGTCAGGCCCGCTGAAAGGCTACCTCGGCTTCGAGGAGAACGAACTAGTTTCGTCCGATTTTAAAGGGGACTCCCGCTCTTCCATCGTCGACGCGCCCATGACCCTGGTAGTCGGCGGCAACTGCGTCAAGGTGATCTCGTGGTATGACAATGAGTGGGGATACTCCTGCCGTGTCCGCGATCTGATCAGCCTGATAGCGGCCAAAGGCCTGTAGTTTTTTTCTGGTAGCGTGGAGAGACGGGCGTCTCGCCCGTCCAGCCGGGCGGGGCGCCCGGCTCTCCACCAGCAAACGACCAACGACAGGTGTTTCCCATGTCCAAGCTTTCCATTCGCGATCTCCCGCTGAACGATCACCGCATCTTCATGCGTGTCGACTTCAACGTCCCGCTCGACGACGGCCGCGTCATGGACGACACGCGCATCCGCGAAACCCTGCCCAGCATCGAGTACGCTCTGCGTCACGGAGCGCGCCTCATCCTCGCGTCTCACCTGGGCCGTCCCAAAGGCAAGCCCAATCTCAAACTGAGTCTCAAGCCCGTCGCCGAGCGTCTGCGCATGCTGCTTGACAAAGAGTTGTCGCGCGGCGAAAACGTTGGCTTCTGCCCCGAGTGCGTTGGTCCCGAAGCCGAAGAAATGGCGCTCAAGCTCGAGAAAGGCCAGGCACTGCTCCTCGAAAATCTCCGCTTCCATGCCGAGGAAGAAAAGAACGACGAACATTTTTCGAAGCAACTCGCCAAGCTCGCCGAATTCTACGTCAACGACGCCTTCGGCACCGCCCATCGTGCCCATGCTTCCACGGTCGGCATCACCAAATTCCTGCATAAATCCGCTGCCGGTCTGCTCATGGAAAAAGAGCTGCAATATCTCGGTCGCGTCCTGCAAAACCCCGAGCACCCCTTCGTCGCCATCCTTGGAGGCGCCAAAGTCAGCGACAAGATCGGAGTCATCCAAAATCTGCTCAGCAAGGTCGACGTTCTCATCATCGGCGGCGGCATGGCGTACACCTTCCTCAAGGCGCAAGGCGAATCGGTCGGCAAGAGTCTGGTCGAAGAGGACAAGATCGCACTCGCCCGCAACCTGCTGCAGCAGGCGAAAACCCATAAGCTCAAGTTTCTGTTGCCCACCGATCACGTCATTGCCGACCGCGTCGAAGCCAGCGCGTTGACCAAAGTTGTCGGCCACGGCGAGCCCATCCCCGCCAACATGATGGCGCTCGATATCGGCCCGCAATCGATCGAGGCATTTTCCGAAGAGGTAGCCCGGGCTCGCACCATCGTCTGGAACGGCCCCATGGGTGTTTTCGAATTGCCGCCCTTCGCGAAAGGCACCTTCAAGATCGCCCAAGCCGTGGCAGAAAATCCCGGAGCTATATCGATCGTAGGCGGCGGAGATTCGGTAGCCGCGGTCAAAGCCGCCGGCGTAGCCGACAAGATCACCCACATCTCGACCGGAGGGGGCGCCTCGCTCGAATTTCTGGAAGGCAAAAAACTGCCCGGAGTAGAAGCGCTGACGGATAAAAAATAGTGTCAGGTCTCAGGTCTCAGGTCTCAGGTCTCAGGGGGTCAGAGGTTTGGCATCGCTGAGATGATCCTTGATATAGAGCCCAAGGCCCGGCCCTGCGACCTACGATTCACAATCAGAGCTACTAAAAGCTAAGACCTGAGACCTGAGACCTGACACCTAACACCTGTCACCTGACACCTGTCCCAATGTCCGACTTCGCAGCCCGACTGACTTTCGCCAACGGCAAGACGCTCGAACTCCACGGCCCCGCCGACATCACCAAGGAGACTACCGAAGCTATCGTCAACGCCGCGAACTCTTCTCTGCTCGGTGGCGGAGGCGTGGATGGAGCGATTCACCACGCTGGCGGGCCCTCGATCCTGAACGAGTGCAAGCGCATCGTGGCCAAGATCGGCACGCTCGCCGCCGGCAAAGCTGTCATTACCACCGGCGGACGGATGCCTGCCAAATATGTAATTCACACCGTCGGCCCCGTGTATCGAGGAGGCCACCAGCACGAGGCCGAAATGCTCGCCAGTTGCTATCTTGAGTGCATCCGCATCGCCGACGATCATGGAATAAAATCCTTGGCCCTGCCTTCGATATCGACCGGAGCCTTCGGCTATCCTGTTCACGAGGCCGCTGAAATCGCAGTTCGCACCATTGTCGAAGCTCTGCCGTCCTGCACCCATTTAGAGCACCTCCGTTTCGTGCTCTTCGACATTGCCACCCGCGAAGCCTATATTCGGGCCGCCGAAAAAATATCCCGCGAACCACGCCGAACTTCCGCTATCTTCGAGAAAGGTCCTTCATGAGAAAGAAAATCCTCGCCGCCAACTGGAAGATGTACAAAACCCCCGACCAGGCCCGTGAATTCTTCCGCGACTTCCTTCCTCTGATCCACGGCCCCGAACACAACGAAGACCGCGACGAAATCGTCGTCTGCCCCACGTACCTTGCGATTGATGCCGCTATCCATGCGGTCCAGGGCTCGAACGTCGCCATCGGCGCGCAGGATTTCTACTGGGAAAAGGATGGCGCCTTCACCGGCGAAGTCAACGCCGCCATGCTCGTCGCCGTCGGTGTAACCCACGTCATCATCGGACACTCCGAACGCCGCCAGTACTTCGGCGAGACCGATGACACCGTCAACCTCAAGCTAAAGTCCGCCGCTGAAGCCGGACTCATCCCCATCGTCTGCGTGGGAGAAGTCCTCGAAGAACGCGAAGCCGGACTCACCGACGACGTGCTGCGCCGCCAGTGTCTCCGCGCCTTCCACAAAGTCTCGGCGAAAAAAGCCGTCAACCTAGTCGTCGCCTACGAACCGGTCTGGGCCATCGGAACCGGAAAAACCGCAACCCCGCAGATGGCCGCCGACGCCCACGCCATCATCCGAAGCCAAGCCGCCGAATCCTTCGGCCAGGAATTCGCCGGCAAGCTCCGCATCCTCTACGGCGGCTCCGTCAAACCAGAGAACGCCCACGCCCTGATGTCCGAAGAAGAAATCGACGGCGCCCTGGTCGGCGGAGCATCGCTCGATCCCAAATCCTTCGCGGCAATTGTGAAGTATTAGAAACTTGCTCGTGTGGAGACGGGCGCCCTCGCGAGCCTGCCCTGAGCGAAGTCGAAGGGTCCAAGCCGAGCGAAGCTCGGCAGCTGCCTGTGACCACAGCGACTCGCGATTCGCTATAAAGCTACTGCGCATACTCAATGTCAATCATCACAGAAGCTTGTCATCCTGGAGCCGCCAAAGAGCAACCGCTGATTTGATTTAGAATCCGCGCAACCTCGTGCATAGCAGTAGAATCTCATAAAGTAGAGCGCCGTCCTTTCCACAATAGGCTCGTCGCTCGAAAGTGCGCTCCCGTGTTCGAGGGGAGGTACAGATTTATGAGCACATTCGGTCTTCGCAGATCTCTCATCGCATTTGCTGCTGTCATCGGTCTTGCACTCCTAACAAATCCAGCATTCGCTCAGCACGGAGGCGGCGGTCACGGCGGAGGCGGTGGCGGCGGTTTCCACGGTGGCGGTGGCGCTGGCGGTTTCCATGGTGGTGGCGGCGGGTTTCATAGCGGGGGCGGAAGCTTCCATGGCGGCGGACCTTACGGCGGTGGCGATCGCGGGGTTCGTGGCGGCTTCGATGGTGGCGCGCGGTCTCTTGGCGGAGGAAGTCGCTACCAAAGCCGCGGGTTGGGAGCTGGCCGCAGTCCAGGCTCGTCGGGAAGCCGGTCGTCGAATATTCATGCCGCAATCAACGATGGCCAGTGGCATTCGTTCGGGAACGCGGGTAGTTCCGCGCGCTCCAGCGCGGGGCGCAATTCCGGAGGCTCGGCCAACTCAAGCCTCTCCGCTCGCAACGCCGGAAGCGTCGAAGGTAGTTGGCATTCCTTTGGCCCATCAAGAGGCGGTTCCAGTTTCGGCGGCGGACCCCTCCGCGGAGCGCCCGGCTTCGGTCGGGGTGGCGATGGTTGGCGGGGCGGTTGGGGACGCGGGTGGGGCTGGGGAGGTTGGGGCTTCGGCGTCGGCTGGCCGTTCTGGGGGTTTTATTGGGGACCGGCCTGGGCGTTTGGCTGGGATCCTTGGTGGTATGGCCCTTACGGGATTGGCCCGTGGCCGGGCTACTCTTACTATTACTATCCGGATTACAGCTACGACTGGTCCGACAATCCGCCGCCGTACAGACCGGATTCATCCCCGAATTCGTCCCCAAATTCGTCCTATGACCGCGATCCGTCGGCAAACTACCTGAGCCCACCAAACTCGGACCCTAGCTCGAACCATACCTCCAACTATGAGGACAACCATTTCAATCTCAACCCTGGATCGAGCCCAGGCAACAATGGCTCAGGCCAGAACGATCGGACCCCGCAGCCCGAAGCTGCGCCGAACAGTCCGGCCCCAACGGCTCCGTCGCCGGGTACCACGGGGCTCGCAGTTTTCGAGCCCTGGGCGCCGGTGCCCGCAGGGTTAATTTAGAAAGACTTTTTTCGAGATACAATTCCTACGTTAACTCGAGGTTTTCGATGAAATTTGGCGTCATTATTTTCCCCGGATCAAACTGCGATCACGATGCCTTCTGGACGATCCAGCAGGTCGCGAAGCAGCCCGTAACTTTTCTCTGGCACGACTCGCATGACCTCGAGAACTGCGACGCCATCATCGTCCCCGGAGGCTTTGCTTTCGGTGACTACCTCCGCACCGGCGCCATCGCCAAGTTCTCGCCCGTGATGGAATCCGTCCGCAAATTCGCCGACAGCGGCGGACTAGTCCTCGGCATCTGTAACGGCTTCCAGATTTTGTGCGAGGCGGGATTGCTGCCCGGAGCGCTGATGCGCAACATCGGCTTGAAATATGTTTGCAAGCCCGTGCAGGTGAGAGTCGAAAACAACGAGACCCCGTTTACCAACACGTGCCGCAAAGGCGAAGTGCTGACCATCCCCATCGGGCACATGGAAGGCAATTATTTTTGCGATGAGGCGACACTCGCCGAACTGAAGCGCGACAACCGCATCGTCTTCCGCTACTCGAACGCGCAAGGCGAAATCACAGCGGAAGCGAATCCCAACGGATCGCTCGAAAATATCGCCGGCATCTGCAGCCCGGGACTTAACGTGCTGGGCATGATGCCCCATCCCGAACGCGCCGCCGAACCCGAGCTAGGCGGCACAGATGGATTCAAGATTTTCGAATCATTAGTCGGAGCAATGGCGGCAAAGTAGGTCTCAGGTCTTCGGTGCCAGGTTTCAGGAAAACAAAACCAAACAAATTACTCGTGACGGATATCACTGCGACGATTTCGTGGGGCACTTAATCTTTACTCGCGAGATCTTATGTCGGGCGACTATCGCAATCTGATTGCGTGGCGGAAGGCGAAACGCCTCGCATTGGATGTCTACCGCTGCACTCGAAGGTTTCCGAAGGATGAGACCTACGGACTAACCTCACAGATGCGGCGCGCAGCTATGTCCGTTCCAAGTAACATCGCAGAAGGAAAAGGACGACATTCCCACAAAGACTTGGTTCACTTCCTCTATCAGGCTCGAGGATCCCTCTTGGAGCTAGAAACTCAAATATCGATAGCACGAGATCTCGAATACATCGATCAGCCTGCATTCGAAATCCTGGAATCGGAAACAGAGGAGGTAGGACGAATTCTGAACGGCCTAATCAACCGTTTCCAAATCTCACCGCAAAAGGCTTCTTGAGATAACCATGTCTACAGTGCGAATCGCGGGTCTCTGCAAAACCGTGTAGGGAATTGCTTTTCCTGAAACCCGGCACCTGTCACCTGACACCTTTTCCTAGTATGCCCATCGCAGCAACGTTGCACCACTCGTAAATCCCGCTCCCACCGACGCCAGCAGCACCAGACTTCCCTTCTTCAATCTGCCTTCCTGTCGCGCGGTTTCCATCGCCAGCGGAATCGTTGCCGCGGTTGTGTTTCCGTAACTCTCGATATTAATGATCACGCTTTCGGGACGCATATTCAGACGATCGGCCGTAGCCGTGATGATGCGCTTGTTCGCCTGATGCGGAATGAAGGCGTCAATCTCGCTGCCCTTGATGTTGTTGCGCTTGAGAATCTCTTCGCAGAGCGACGCCATCTTGCGCACCGCGAACTTGAAAACCGCTGCTCCGTCCTGATGAACGAAGTGCATTTTCTTGTCGACGGTCTCGTGAGTCGAAGGATTCTGGCTTCCGCCACCCGGCATATACAACGAGCATCCGCCGGATCCATCCACTTCGTGCAGAAAGTCAATGAGGCCGAGGGACTCGTCTTCCGCGGGTTCGAGCAGGACCGCGCCAGCACCATCGCCGAAAATAACGCAGGTCGCGCGGTCGGTGTAGTCGATGATCGACGACATCACGTCCGCGCCGATCACAAGCACTTTCTTATGCGATCCGGTCGCGACAAATTGCGCTCCGGTTTGCAAGGCATAAACAAATGCCGAGCAGGCAGCCGAGAGATCGAATCCCCAAACATTTTTCGCGCCGAGCTTGTGTTGGACGAGACAAGCGGTCGAGGGGAAAAACATGTCGGGCGTAACTGTCCCAACAATAATCGCATCGAGATCGGACGGGTCGATGCCGCGCTCGGCAAGCGCCATCTTCGCCGCCTCGACCGCAAGATCGCTGGTCGCAACACCCTTGTCTGCAAGATGACGCTCGCGGATGCCGACGCGTTCCATGATCCACTGGTCATTGGTATCGACAAGCTTTTCGAGGTCGGCGTTGGTAAGAAGGCGAGGCGGAACGTAGGTGCCGAGAGCGCTGATCTTAACGCGCTGAAGCTGGCTCAATGAGATCTCCTGAAATGCCTATGCGATATTAAGTGAATTTATTATTTTCAACGATGCGGACGAGAACGGCAAGGTGTCAGGTGTCAGGTCTCAGGTGTCAGGAGAACCGTAACGGTGAAATGCGAATGATTTTATTTTTCCTGAGACCTGATACCTTGAACCTGAGACCTATTTTAGACGCTCCGCCAGCTCCCCGAACAGCGGCAACTCGAAGCGCTCGCCTTGCCATGCCTTGAGCGACAGAACAATCCACAGGAACAACATGGCCAGCGAAACCAGAAGTCCAAACAGCAGAAACACCATGGCGGCAGCGACATTCGAAAGGAAGAGGGCGGCGATGGTCAAAATGAAAAAGACTCCCCAAAGCAAAATACTTTGCCAGGCATGGAAGCGGACGAAGCGGTTATTACGAAATGCCGGCAGCAGCAAGAGCACTCCGGGAGGAACCAAAGGGAGATAAGCGACCACCGCGGCCGCCCGTTCCGCGGGAGGAAGCGGCGTCATCGACCATCCGCATCCCGGACAGAATGCCGCGTTCGCCGGCATCACGGTTCCGCAATGAGGACACTTCACCGAGCCTTGCGCCGGAATCGCCGGATCGCTCACTGAACTCGTCGCTGAACTATCCCTTGCACTATTCTCTAAACTATTTGGCGGAATATTTGCTGGACTTTTTTCTGAACTAGACAATTCGGCGTCCATTCGTCTTCTTCCGATCGCGGCATTCTTCGCAAACGCCGTAGATCTGGAAAGTGTGGCGGGTGGTGACGTAACGGTGTTTGTGTCCGATCTCCCGCTCGATCGCTCCGACTTGCTCCGAGAAAAATTCGACCGAAGCGCCGCACTCTGTACACACCATGTGGTGATGACTGCGGCGGTTGTACTGATGCTCGTAACGCGCGATGCCGTCATGAAAGGCGACTTCGCTGGCCAGTCCGCAACCGGCCAGAAGCTTCAGCGTCCGATAGACGGTGGTGAAACCGATGCGCGGGTCGGTTTTTTTGACCAGCCGATGTAATTCGTCGATCGAAAGATGCTCACGAGTTTCGAGGAATGTCCTCAGAATTGCGTTGCGCTGTTCGGTCTGCTTCAAGCCGACGCGACGGAGATGCTGCAGGAAAATTCCTTCGGCCTCGCGAATGTTCTCCCGCGAGATGGTCGGCTGATCGTCGATTCTTTTCTGCAGCATGTTGGGCGGCGCTGATACTCAAGATGATAATGCACGCCAAGGGCTCCAACATGATACTGGGCGAAGCGCGGGTTGCGCTAACCGACTCCCAGCTTCGAGGCCCGATTTGGTCCTGCCTTCCCTTATGTTTACTACCTGGTACCCCCACCCCCCTCCCCCCTTGTCTCCTGGAATCAGGGAGTTAGCGGGAATTTTTCGCTTCGGTCTTTGAAAAATAAGGGCTTATATCAAAGTATTCCGGAATAAGGACTTAGGCCTCCGCGGAGCTGATTGCCTACCGTTTTCGGTTTTCCGTTTCGGTTTTCAAAGAGCGCTGAGAATGGATTTGGTGCAGCTTCGAGGGCCGTCTGGTGGACGGGATTACCTCTGGCTACCCTAATCAGCTCCTTTATTGTCGCGCAGGCTTGGATTTGTGTCTGTGACGGCAGTCACATTTGTTGGGTGATGAAAAAGGTCAGAGGCTCCACCCGAGCGAAGCCTGGACCCCCTAACGCGGAGTCCAATAGTGTCGGCTGTCTGGCGGGCACCCTTTGGCTATCGCTCAGGGCAGGCTTTCTCGAAGCCCGAGAAAGTGCCGCGCTCACAGATTGATTCGATCGACGTTCAGCCCGCGTTATACTCCCCATGTTGATTTGGCCCACACGCGTCTCATCCACCAACTGTGCGTATTCTCGTCATCGGCGGAAACGGATTCATCGGCTCACCACTGCTGCGGGAGTTGCGCAAGTCTGGACATGACATTGCCATGTTTCACCGTCGCGCTGCCAGCCCCAGTGGCGACGTAAGGCAAATCCAAGGGGACCGCAACCGACTGACGGAGCACCGGGACGAGATCGCTCAATTCGCGCCTGAGGTCGTCATCGACTTGATTCTTAGCTCGGGTGGCCAGGCAAGAGCGTTGATGCGTTCTCTCGGCGGAATCGTTCGCAGGGTCGTTGCCATCAGCAGCATGGACGTCTATCGCGCTTGGGGTGTGCTTCACGGTGTCGAGCATGGTCCGTTGGAGCGGTTGCCCATAACCGAGGACTCACCCCTGCGTACGACACGGCACCTCTATTCGTCTGAGACCTTCAAGATGATGGCGAGCATCTTTTCCTGGCTGGACGACGAGTACGACAAGATCGCGGTGGAAGAGGCCATTATGGGAGACGCTGAGCTGTCCGGAACCGTTCTCCGCTTGCCGATGGTTTACGGCCCAGGCGATCCGCTCCATAGGTTCTTTCCATTGTTGAAGCGCATCGCCGACGGAAGGTCTTTCGCGTTACTGGCCGACGATTTGGCTCGCTGGCGTGGCCCAAGAGGCTACGTAGAAAACGTCGCTCATGCGATCGCGATCGTTGCAACTTCAGATCGCGCTGCAGGACGTATTTACAACATCTGTGAGGAACCGACACTGCCAGAACTTGAATGGCAGAAGCAAATTGCGAGTCAAATGCGTTGGACCGGACAGTTTGTCGTCCTACCCAGGGCTCAAGTCCCGAAGCACCTCTTGCAACCCGGGAATGCAGCACAGCATGTTGTCGTAAGCTCGGAGCGGATCAGGTCAGAACTGAACTACCGGGAGTTGGTTGAGACCCGCGAAGCGATACAGCGAACCATCGCGTGGGAGCAGCAGAACCCGCCACCGACTGTCAACTCAGAGCAATTTGACTATCCATCCGAGGACGCGGCACTAGCCAAATCAGCGTGAGTCGGTCCAGGACGCCAGACGTCTGAAGGTTCCGGCCGCGTAGGGCAGAATCGGGCTGTGTCGGCGGTTCGGCAGGCCACTTCTCGAAGCGCGAGAAGTGGCGCACCCACAGACTGATTCGAATCGACGTTCAGCCCGCGTTATGCTCCCCATGTTGATGTGGCCCACCCGCCAAGATCACATCCCTGCCCCTCCTCTCCTCCTCGATACGATGCAGCAGGCCATGATCGGCCTGTATCAGAAAGGCCCATGATGGGCCGGGGCCACCAGCCGTGATTGTGCCGAGAGATCCGGTGCCGTGGAAACGCGCGGGGCCGAAATAAGAACCTGTCCCTTGCTGAACGGGGTAACCATTCTTAGAAAATGTGAAATACGCAGCCGCGATTACGTTTACAACATCAAGCACTGTTGTCGGAGGCTGCGGGTTTTCATAAGTCAGGCTGAGCCGCAGGCGGAAGTACGGTGTGACGCCGCTCTCACCGGCAACCGCTGCAATCCGGCCAAGTAACTGTCCTCCCAGCATCGCTTGATCCTCCAGAATTGTTTATTGGGCTTCCATCATACGCCAAGGTGCACTGGCAGCCGCCGGTGCTAGAATTCCGAACGAATGGAAGTCGCAGATGCGTAAACAGAAGGCTTTATTGCTACCGCAGGTGAAAAATCGCGACCCTGATAATCTTCTCTACTGCACGATTCGGGACTTCGAAACCAAGAAGATAGTAGCGCGGAGGGTGCTTTGCGGCATTTTCTTCCCGGTGTCGCACAGGGGAACGGTTGACGTTGTTTTCTATCCGACGGAAAACCAGACAGGCGCATTCTACCTCCCAGCGTTATCTGTGGAAGGCAAGTCGGTTGGTGCCCAATATTCTGTTAAGTTGAATGAAGTGTGGCAAACCGGTTTTACGACCGGTACTCGGGATGACGTCTCATTTATTTCGACGTGTGGCGGCCCAGCATCCACTGCCGAGATTGTCCGTCTGCTAGGAAATCTTGAAGGCAAGTTAGTGAAGGGGGGCGTGTTTTGGCTCACAGAATGTCCCCTCATCAACACGGCGATGATTGTTACTAGCTCTTATACTGGCGCGGTTAAGGCAAAGCAGGTTGTTAGGCACCGCTTCACTCTTCGTTCCGGAGCTCGCCTCGTCTTTCGGAAGCATTTTGTGAATGATCGCGACCGTAACGGCGAAAGAATCTCGCAATTGGTGGCTGAATTTGCGGTAACTCGCGTGGTACCCAAGATTCACTTTCAGGCTGTGATTGATGATCTAGATGACCTGCTACTTCTGGCCTCATTCGCGATGCGACGACGTTGCGTATGTACAGGATGGTCTTATTTTGATGAGAATGGTACCTTGACGCACTTTTACCGGCGTAATTTGGCTTTGCCACCAGAGGGTAGAATCGATCTTCAATCTTGTCTGATTTCTATGCAGACATTTCCCAAGTTCTTGCGATCTGTGTACCCTCGCTTCTTGGGCAGTTCCCATAAAGAACTAGTAAGAAGTGCAATCTACAATTTGACGAATGACGGCGGGACGTTGGAAAATTCCTTCCTCAGAGTCTTTGCTGGTCTGGAGAGTGTTCTGCTTCATGTCGCACGCAGCAATGGTCGCTCGGGGCGACCGAGACACTTAGAAGACGCGTTCAAGTTTTTCCAACGCTTCCATCCGGTCAACCTTGTTGATCTCTGGCCGATGGTGGACTCCTCGGGTGGCACATCGCTTGCGGAGATTAGGAATCGACTCATACATGGCGAGTATCTGAGCGAAAAATCGACACGAGCACTTGTTTTTGCTGAGCTAAATCTTCGCTGGATAGTCGAGCGCATGCTCCTATCCGTACTGGGCTGGCATATTATGGGAACTCACGTTACGCCATCGTTTCTATCGCACATAGCGATGTATCAATGGACCGCATCGAGGAAGATGATTTGATAAAGGTCAGACGGGTAGATCGGTATATAGTGGCAGGGGAGAAGGGGTTGCCGAATGCATCGGAAGAGTTTTGCGAAGTGGCCTCTGTGCTTCGTTCTCGTTTGCTTTACCTGTGTAGGCCAGGAACCCAGCAAGCGGATGACAAATCGGGACGTTATCGACATGGTATCTCTAGGACTGCCGGACGACGTAATCATAGAGAAAATCCACGCCGTTGGTGGAACCGACTTCGATACCAGCGTCCCTGGTTTGAGGGTGCTGAAGGCGGGAAAAGTATCTGACTCCGTGATTCGGGTCATGATCAACCCGTCTCTCGGGAGTGACCCCAGGCTGAGATCCGATAGGCCAGAAGCTACCGTAAGCGACGGAGTTGCATCTCCAAAAGAAAATGAAGCGGCACCTAAGAAACAAAATGAAGCTATATCTCCGAAAGAGAATGAATCTGCACCTCCAAATGCAGAAGTTGGGGTGTATCTAATTCGCAACGGCAAACTAACTGAGGTGCAGCCAGAAATTGTTAATTGGCAGACTGGCGGTGTTATGAAGAGCGCCGCAACACTGTTCATCGTTAAGGGGGACAAGAATGGGAAGGTTATAAGAAGCAAGAGCCCCACCCAGACGACGGGCCCTCTGGAGTTTTTGATCAAAACACTCGAAGGTACATCCGTGGAGGAATATCAGTTGCTGCGATTGCACGAGAAGAGCAATCGACGCGAGTTTCGTAGTGTGACGGGCGGCATTCTCCACGTCTCCGGAGGCGCGCAAAGAGATGAAGTCGCCTTTCGGCCCGAAAAGATTGGAAATCGAACCTGGAAGATCGTGGTGCCCAACTTGTCAAATGGGGAGTACGGATTTCTACCACCTGGAGTAGGGTCCGAGAGCATTTCCGCATCTGGGAAAATATACACGTTTGGGGTAACCACAGAAAACCGCGCACAGGCCCGGAACATCTCCCAAAATCGCGAGCCTCCTGAGGAAACAACACGCGAGAAGCCAACCGCCCAAGCCGCTGCCCAAGGAACGATCGGTGCTTCATCTGACGACAACCCCACGATCCGACATGATGGGATTACCCTCTCACGTGTAGTTGCGGGCGGCCCGGCGGATCAAGCAGGTATGAGGGTCGCAGATGTGGTTCTGGCAATAGATAGTCATTTTTTGTACACCGGACAAGAAATGAACGACGAGATCCTCCGCCACAAACCAGGGACGAAGATCACTATACGTTACCGCCGCTACAGGACAATTTACGAGGCGTCCGTGGTGGTGGGAACCGCGCAATAAGTCTCAGGTCGGGCTTATCTCAGTCTCACCTTCTGTAATAGTTTCCACCGGACGCAACACCAGAATTCTAAACCGCTCCGCGGCCTGGGGTGCGCCCCTTCTCGCGCTTTTCGAGAAAGCCTGCCCTGAGCGATAGCCGAAGGGGGGCCCTGCACAACTGCCGACACCTAAGACTGCGGTGCCCGAAGGCAGCTTTCAGACCTTTATCATCACATCTTTCTTGTACCGCCATCACAGACACGCGATTCGCAATTGCGCAATAATTCCCCGACAGTGCAATATCGAAAACTGTGCCCGTCTCCAGAGACGGACCCAACATCCGCCACAAAACCATCTTCGGCGCTCTTTGAAAAGTTGACACAAAGTAGACGATAAGCAGCTAAAAGTGACGATCCCGCACCTCGGCAAGTGCACGCCAAATCGCGGAAAACCCAGCTAAGTCCTTATTCATGTAGATGATGGAGCTAAGTACTTTAATTAGAATAGCTTAGCGCGAATTGGGGGGGGGGTTACAAAAGCTTTCCAAATTCCACCCCTGCCAAAAACGATTTAATAAAATCGAGCCATCGGGACCTTGTAATGTTTCTGCCTCTGTTTTTTCGGGCCTGAATTTTTTTGGACCTGATTTTCTCCACACTGATTTTTTTCCCCGTGAAATCTTTTCCGCTGCCGGAGACGGGGCAAGCACCGTCTCTACTAGGCGGGGGGACGCAACCGCCGCCTGCTGTTGTCAGGGGCAGAGAGCGTCCCTACAATCGTGGATATGTCGGTCGCTGCTCCCCTGCCAGAAATTCGTCAGCGCAATCCTGCGCTCCGGATCCTGTACTACGCCGTTTGCGTGCTGCTGGTGGCGCTCATCGCTGGCGTCTGGTGGCTCTACTCAATCGCGCGCTCGCCTTTGCCGCAACTGGATGGCAGCGTCGCGGTGCCGGGGATTTCGTCCAAGGTGCGCGTGGTGCGCGACGAGCGCGGTGTTCCGACGATTGAGGCGGCTACGCTCGAAGACTTATTTTTTGCCCAGGGGTACGTGACCGCGCAGGACCGGCTCTGGCAGATGGACATCATGCGGCGCGCCGCTGCCGGAGAGCTTTCGGAAGTCATCGGCGAGGACACGGTGAAGATGGACCGCGAGCAGCGCATTCTGGGGCTGCGGATCGCGGCCGAAGCGGCGGAGAAGAATATCTCCGCGCGCGACCGGGCTTATTTTGACGCCTACGCTCGCGGAGTGAATGCGTTTCTCGAATCGCATCGCGACCGGCTTTCGCTGGAATTCCGCCTGCTGAAGTACACGCCGCGGCCGTGGACGGTGACCGATTCCCTGCTGGTGGGCGCGCGCATGGTCCAGGATTTGAATCACTACAGCTACGAGCGCGCGCTGACCCGAGAAAAAGTTCTGGCGAAGCTGGGGCCGCAGCTGACGGCGGACTTGTACGTGAATTCTTCCTGGCGAGACCGCACACCAACCGATGTGCGGCGGATCGATCAGGAACCTGCGGCCAATTCCGGTGATGAGGATGACGATGACGACGAAGAGGTTGATCCGGAGGGTGGAAATGGACGGTTGATTTCGGCAGTGGGTTCTGATCTTCGTTCGTCTGACCTCAGTTCTACGCGGGTTTCCGAAGTGCTTGTGGAGTTGGAAGAGGCCGATCTGTTCCGGCCGGGGTCGAACAACTGGGTTGTTTCTGGTCAGCATACGGTTTCGGGGAAGCCGCTGCTGTCTAACGATATGCACCTCAACCACCAGATGCCGAACTTGTGGTTTGAGGCGCACCTGAAAATGAGTAGCGGAACGAGCGCAATAGCGAGCGCAACGAAGACCGGAAACTTCGACGTGGCTGGAGTCACACTGCCGGGAATTCCGTTTGTTATTGTCGGCCACAATCAGCGCATCGGCTGGGGATTCACCAACGTCGGGCCGACGGTGGAAGACGATTACATTGAGGAGTTCAATGCACAGGGACAGTACAAGACTCCGGCAGGATGGCGCGATGCGCAGCACCGGCAGGAGACGATTCACGTAAAAGGCAAGCCGGACGTGACGCTCGATGTCGTGACGACGCGGCATGGACCGATCATCACGGAACTTATTCCGGGCGAGACGCGCAAGATTGCCCTGCGCTGGACGTTGCAGGACGGCGAGGGACTGGTTTTCTTCGACGTGGACTCCGCACAGAATTGGGATGAATTTCGGAAGGCCTTCTCAACTTTCGGCGCGCCGGGACAAAACGTGATGTACGGCGATGTGGATGGTCACATTGGTTATCAGGCGACGGGGCGAGTGCCGATTCGGGCATCTGGCGATGGCAGCCTGCCGGTGAGCGGCAGCGACGATGCGCACGAATGGAAGGGCTGGATTCCATTCGATCAGATGCCGCATGTTTATGATCCGCCCGGCGGAATTCTCGTGACCGCCAACGGGCGCATCACTCCGGATGGTTACAAATATTCGATCAGCACCGATTGGGATGCGCCTTGGCGAACGGATCGCATTTATCGTGTGCTCGAATCGGGCAAGAGGTTTGCGCCCGCGGATATGTTGGCGCTGCAGATGGATGTGTCGTCAACTTACGACCGGCTCTGCGCCGACAAATTCGTTTACGCGATCGATCACGCCGCGAACGCCTCAGACCGGGCGAAGCGCGCGGTGGAAATTCTGCGCGACTGGGATGGACGGATGTCGGCGGATTCGGCGGCGCCGACGATTGAGACGAAAGCGCGTGGGGAACTGGCGCGGTTGCTGCTGGAGCCGAAGCTGGGCGTGGCGGTGGATGCACCGGCCTCAGGTCCGGCTTCAGGAGCGCTTTCAGGAAATCTGAGTTGGAAGAGTTATCGCTGGGGTATGTCGTCGGTCTGGCTGGAGAATGTGCTCACCAAGCAACTGGCGCGCTGGCTGCCTCCGGGATACTCCGATTACGGCAGCCTGCTGACGGCTGCGATTGAGAATGCAGTGAAGCAGAAGGAAGCTCCATCCGACCTCAGTCAATGGAAGTGGGGAAAGAATTATCCGGTTGAAATCGATCATCCGGTGCTCAGCCAGCTTCCGATGATTGGGCGCTTCACGGGACCGGGATTGCATCTGCTAAGCGGGAGTAACTACACGGTGAAGGCCGTGGGCCGCGGGTTTGGGCCCTCCGAACGGCTGACGTGGAACTTTGCGAATTTTGACGAAAGCACGCTGAACGTGGTGACGGGAGAGAGTGGGATCTTCCTCAGTCCGCATTACATGGATCAGTGGGCGGCGTGGTATGGAGGCTCGACGTTTGCGTTTCCATTCTCGCAGGCTGCGGTCGAGCAACACCGGGCGCATGAGATGACGCTCGAGCCGCGGTAGGGAAAGGCAGTCGTTAGTCGTTAGTCGTTAGTCGTCAGCCGTCAGTCGTCGGTCGTTAGTCGATCGCGGTTCGCGGGGCCAAGAGCAAGCGGCGGAAAGTGATTCGCGAACGAACATCACATCTCTAGAAATCGATGGTCTTGACGTCGATGAAGTGGCCGATGAGGTTGGTGATCTGCAGAGACTGCAATTTATCGGTCGCGGTGTCATAGATACCGAGTGATCCGTCCTGGATCACATACACTACGGTGCGCGTGGCGATGGGCTGAATGCCAGTTACGTCTCCAGTAGCGGGAGGGATAACGACGGCGCCGGTTTGGGTGTTGTAGATGGAAAGGCAAAGGGCTTGGGAACAGGTCTTTGATCCAATAAACAGCTGCCCGTTCGCGCCCAGCGCGATCCGGTTGTGATAGCCGTCGGCGATGCTGACGGGAGAACCGATCACTTGCATGCTGGCAAGATCGAAGGTCGTGAGTTCCCCGCAGGTGGTTTGCACGTTCTGAATCGTACAGGGCACGGTTCCAGCAAGATACATCGTTGAGTTGCTGACTAATGCGACCGTGGCGGCTTGAACGTTAGACGCCGGGCCAGCGGTGTTCGTCGTCAAATCGAGTGTTTGAATGCTTGCCTGCGCGCTTGCTTGCGTCCCGCCGCATTCCGCTCCGCAGTTCACCACGTAGGCGGTGGTATCGTCGCTGCTGAAGAAGGCCGCAACCGGGCGGGCGAAGCAGCAGACGGAGGTTACCGCATTCCCTATTCCGATATTCGATGGCGTGATCACTGCCACCGAATCGGAGTTATCGCTGAAGGCGAGAATTCGGTTGCCACTGTTGTCGATCGAAAGAAAATGAGCCGAGGGAACGTTGACCTGTCCGGTGACAGTGCCGCTACCCAGCGAGATGGCCTCTACAATCCCCGGAGACTGCCCGATCACTGGCGCGGTCGGGATGGCGACGTAGGAGGCGGAGCTGTCCGGAGAAACGACGAAACTTTCGGTAAGGCCGGGCAAAGTCACGTGACCGGCGGCGGTTTCGGTGGCGTTGTTGATGATTGTGAACTGGTTGTCGGAGAACGGCGTGCCGTTCCCGCTGAAGGCCAGGGTCTGGGTTCGGTTGGGCGTGACCACCATCATCCCTGGAGTGTTGCCGGCGGAAATCGGGGATGTCGCCGCGCGCAAATCCTTGGCAGCGTCGACGATATATATCCCCGCGAGCCCAGTACCCGCGCTAACGTCACTCGTGAGGAAGGCGCGGGTTTTGAGACCGCTGCCCGTCCCGCTGCCAGAGGGAGAGGAAGAGCAGCTAAGCAGGATTAAACTGGCGGGCAGCAGGGAAAACAACAGAATTAGGACTTTTTTCAAACCTGGGACTCCAACCTCATGCCGGATAATCACTTGGATGCGAGAATAAGGATTATAGCAAAGCAAAGAAACGACACCCGAAGCTGCGGATGAGAAACTGATGGCTGGGACGGCGCCGGTGGTTTGAGGCCAGCCTGATAAAAATTTCACACGAAGAATTGCCGCAGCAGATCCATCCTTACTTGCTCCCTGGCAACCGCTTGTCCGAGACGCTGAAAGTTGGCGATCTGATCGACGGCATCCATTTCGCCTACCTTCGCCGGGTCGATGTCGCTGAGGTTGAGCCCATCGAGGCGCTCGCGGGTCAGGCTGACCGTGATTCGCTGATAGGTCAGAGCCTTATACGCGCCGAAGCCGGGGCTGATGAAATCGAGCGCATCGCTGGCTGGGACACCGGTGGCGCGGGCTGCGTTCGCTTCCGCGGTGGGAGTGGGAGCCTTGCCCGCCGGTGGTTGGCCGATCAGATGCATCAGGACATTCTGCTGCAGGTTGGCATCGTTCATCAGTTCGTCTATTGCGTACGGAGCCCAGTCCAGGAGATTGTAATGTGAGGCTTTGCCGGCTGGAACGGTGATCGCGTTGAAACCGGTACCGAGCGACATCAAGAAGAGCTTGTCGGTTCCGGTGGGCCATCCGAACTGATATTGCGGGTCGGTGGCTTCGAGAAAAACCTGCATCGAGGGGTTGTTGTAGCTGCTGACGCCACCGTCGATGAACTCATAATCCTGAGGCCGGCCCGCGTCGTCCGGAACCGAAATCGTCCGCGGAGGAAAGTAGGTGGGAGCGGCGCTGCTGGCACGCACGATCTGCCAAAGCGGCAGTCCTCGGTTGTTGGCAAAGTACTTTCCTTTCGGGTTATTAGTGAAGAACCAGGTTGTTCCCAACGTAATGTTCTTAGAGACGATGACAATGTTAGTGCGCAAGTTTCCGCTTCCGAGCGTGGTGTCTTTCCCGAAAACATCTTTCAGGCGCTGTTCGAGGGGACCGCTCGGATAGCTGTGCCAGAAACGCAGGGGCCAAAAAACTTTGGTGAAGATCTGCTTTCCAAAGTTAAGGTAGAAGTCTCGAAGGTCGGCTGCCTGCAGGCCGAGTGCGAGTCCAACGGCCAGGATTGCGCCCGTGCTGGTGCCTCCGATAAGGTCAAACCGGTCCGAGAGCGGGAGCGAGTGGCCGGTCAGCGCGTCGAGCTGAGTTTCGATTGCAATCAGAGCTTCGGCAGGAATCAGCCCTTTCAGTCCTCCGCCATCAATAGACAGAAGACGCATCGGTCGCGTCGCGGAATTCGAGGCGTTAGTCTCCATGATCTACTCGGGGCGTGGTGCTATTGGATAAATGGAGGGAAGGACCGCTACGTTAGGTTGATTCGAGGAGCATGTCAAGTCGAAGGCGGGTAGTGTCTCAGTTTCGATTCTTAGCGCGACCACGCTGTTTCACTTCGTCGGCCAGTTTCCGCATCGATTCCTGCGTGATCGTGCGACCTCCGCCCCGCGCGAGGGAAGCCTCCGGCGCGTCAACGGCGGCCAGAATTTCCGCCCGCGTGCGCTCGCGCTCCTCCCACAAGGAAAGCGCTTCCTGTATTGTGTCTTCCTCGCCATGAAGGCGTCCGCTTTCAATCGCCTGGCGAACAAACGCTTTCTGATCGGGAGTGAGCTGCACTTCCATACGATTTAGGGTAGACGCAGACAAATGCGGTGTCAACGAAGCAAGTTCGGAGGCACAAAAGCCGGTAGAGCACCGTATCACGGATATACGATATAAGGACATCCTATTACGTAGCTGGCCATTGAAAGCACAGGTTATATCCGTCCGGATCGCGAACAAATAATTGCTTCATGCCATAGGGAGCGACTTTTGGCTCTTTCACATTCTCGGCACGCGACCGAAAGTGAGCATACGCCGCATCGACATCAGGGCAGCCGAAGAAAAGCGCCGTATCGTCGTGGGCAGCAATCCGCGCGCGATCAGGTTCGGGCGGTCGGGAGTCCTCTTCGTAAGCCGTATTTAGCATCAACTCCGTGCCATTCAGCCGGAGCAGCGCCCAACCGAAGTTCTCTGCTCCAGGCTTGGAAGTGGTCACGACCTCGAACCCCAGCACATCCCGGTAAAATGCGATGGACGTTGGCATATCGAACACTTGCAGCAGCGGCGCCATCCCGCGAATTTCAATGCCCATGCGGCCTCCTCTCAGGTCAGGTGTCAGGTCTCAGGTCTCAGGAAAACCGTCACGCTGAAATTTGGTTTGACCTTGGTCTCTCCTGAGACCTGACACCTGCCACCTGAGACCTTAATTCAATTATCTCGCTCCTTCTAGTATTCTCAAGAGAATGCCCCAGAACTTCATTGAACGTCTAAAGCAGTCGCCCGTGCTCTGCGACGGAGCCATGGGCACGCTTCTCTATGCCAAAGGCATCTTCATCAACCGCTGCTATGACGAGTTGAACTTGTCGCAGCCGGAGCTGATCCGCGGCGTCCACCACGATTATCTGCAGGCCGGCGCCGAGATTGTCGAAACCAATACTTTCGGCGGGAACAGCTTTCGCCTGGCGCGGCACAGCCTGGCGGATCGCGTGCACGAAATCAATCTCGCGGGCGCTCATGTGGCTCGGGAGGCGGCCAAGAGTTTCGACGCCTGGGTGGCCGCATCGATCGGCCCCCTTGGCGTCCGCATTGAACCGCTCGGCAAGACTTCATTTGAAGAGGCCCGGACCGCGTTTCGCGAACAGGTCGCAGCCCTCGTCGAGGGCGGCGTGGATCTGCTGATGCTTGAAACCTTCGGCTACGTCGAAGAGTTGCACCAAGCCGTGCTGGCCTGCCGGGACGTGGATGCGAAGATTCCCATCGTCGCCCAGGTCACGATTGACGAAGACGGGAACTGCCTCGATGGCTCCGATCCCGAGACCTTCGCTGCCCGCCTGTCGGAATGGAATATTGACGTACTCGGCATCAACTGCAGCGTGGGGCCGGTCGCGATGCTGGACGCGATTGAACGCGTCCGGGCAGTGACTTCCCTGCCCCTGGCCGCGCAGCCGAACGCCGGCATGCCGCGTTCGGTCGAAGGACGGAATATCTATCTCTGTTCGCCGGAATACATGGCGAGCTACGCGCGAAAATTCGTGGCGGCCGGCGTGAAGCTGATCGGCGGGTGCTGTGGAACCACGCCCGATCATATCCGCGCCATGAAGTCGGCTTTACGGGTACGCGAAGCCCGCGGCAAGACCGCGGTTACGGAGGCGATTCATTCGGGAGTAGCGCCACTGGTTCCGGCGAGCATTCCGCTGGCGGAGCGCTCGCGCCTCGGCGCAAAGATTGCGGCCGGTGAATTTGTGACCATGGTCGAGATCGTGCCGCCCAAGGGAATCGACATCCGAAAAGAGGTCGCGGGCGCGAAGTTCGTCAAATCGGTTGGCGTGGACGGGGTGAACATCCCGGACAGTCCGCGGGCCTCGGCGCGGATGAGCAACCAGGCATTGGCGCTACTGATGCAGCAGGAGGTTGGGATTGAAGCCATCCTGCACTACACCTGTCGTGACAGAAACGTGCTGGGCATTCAATCCGACCTGCTGGGCGCGGCGGCAACAGGAATTCGCAACCTGATCTGCATCACGGGTGATCCTCCGAAGATGGGGAACTATCCCGATGCCACGGCGGTTTTTGACGTGGATGCGATCGGGCTGGTGAATATCGTTCACAACCTGAACCGGGGCCTGGACATTGGCGCGAACCCGATCGGCGCCGGGACCAGCTTCGTCATCGGGGTGGGTGCAAATCCGGGATTGCCCAACCTGGACGAAGAGATCAAGCGCTTCGAATACAAGGTAGAAGCGGGCGCGGAATTTGTGGTCACCCAGCCGGTGTTCGACCTTAATCTG
>Ga0185299_10003160_pt1 | contig 22776 bp, 20 predicted proteins | sample PaiPotPPA55metaG_FD_128002 | JGI IMG/M metagenome (GOLD analysis project Ga0185299, IMG submission 128002) | Iron sulfur acid spring bacterial and archeal communities from Banff, Canada, to study Microbial Dark Matter (Phase II) - Paint Pots PPA... ... | reverse complement strand
GGCCTCATCTCCGGCCGCAAAGCCTTCCAGCGCCCCATGAAGGAAGGCGTCCAGCTCCTGAACACAATCCAAGACGTCTACCTCAGCCCCGAAGTCACCGTCGCCTAAAGCGCAAATGCCTGTAGGGGCGCAGCACCGCTGCGCCCCATTTCAGCAACCAACGCTCTTCCGGCTGCTTCGTTCTTTATTCCTAGTCAAATCGCCTGCTTTCGTTTGCCCGTTGACGTATTCCTGAGTACTATCAACCCTCGCTGAATCCTCGGAAACGTTTCCAAAGGAAAGCCGTCTGTTCGGGTGATGCGTCAAAAGCGGAGTCTGCGTGTGTGGGTGCACTAACAAAGTGCCGCCCCCAGCGTAGCGAGCATCAAGGAGAGAAAAAATGAAGAAGGTAATTGCAGGCGCAGGTCTGGCTCTGGTTGCGTTACTAGGTACCTCTTTCGTGTTCACACGGGCCGCGAGCAAAGCGGCAGCGGTGCCCGCGCCAAGTCCTTCCCAGGTCGTGCTTTCCCAATGGAATGAAATCGGGCGCAAGCTGGTTGCCATGGCGGAGGATTTTCCCGAAGACAAATACGACTTCAAGCCCACTCCGGCGCAGCGCTCCTTTGCCGAGCAGATGCTGCACGTCTCCGCCTCAATGTACTACTTCACTGACACCGCGCAGGGGCAAAAGCCGCGCTATCCCGACGATCCGAAACGCGACGGCTTGAAGACGAAAGCGGAGATTCTGACGTTTGCCAGGAAATGCGTCGAGGACGGCGCGGCGGTCATCAAGTCCAAGGGTGACAAAGGCATGGCGGAATGGATCACCGAGCCGGAAAGCAAGCAGCAAGTGCAGATTTCCGATCTCGCTTACGGCCTCACCGAACACTCCGGCGAACATTACGGCCAATTGGTGGTGTATTACCGTGTCGCTGGACTGGTTCCACCAGAATCGCGCCCGAAAAAGTAGTGAACCCTCTTGTGTGTTTGTAAAGGCTTGCTAGGATCTGCCGATGCCGACGGCGCCGCTCGCGCCGTTTTCCAGGATGGCGGTTAATTGCGCCGGGTCTGCCGTGGGCGGCAAGCACGATTGACCTGCGCAGATCACCGCCACGGCCTTGTCCGCTTGCAGATGCGGCAACGTTTCCTTTAGCGCTTCAGGAAGATTCTCGATCATCGTCCCGTTTTCGCCGGTAGCGGTAAACCGCATCACGGACTTGCCAAGACGGAAAACTCGATTCGCCGCAACTTCCAGTGAAAGAGCCGCGGGATCATCAGCGCGGCCGGTGATCAGCACTTGCATCGGATGCCCCGCGAAAAGAAGCGCCGCCAAACCGTACGTCGCCGCGAACAGCCCATACTGCGGCGCAATCCCCGCGAAGGCTTCCAGCGTTTTCTGCGCGAAGTTGTAGTAACGCTCATCGCCGGTAAAAGCGTGCATGCGAACGAGCGCGATAATCGCCACCGAGTTCGCGCCAGGCGTAGGTGAATCCTGAAAGGGTTTGCGGCGAACATCCAGGCCGCCAAGCGGCGCGGCATTGGAAGGACGGTCAAAGAATCCACCGCCCTGCGCATCCGCGTAGTACTCCAAAAGGTAATCAAGCGTGTGTTGCGCGGCGCGAAAATACCGCGGATTCAGTGTCGTCTCGTAAGCGTCCAGCAACGCTATGACGCTGAACACCTGATCGTCCAATGAGCCTTCCAGCCGCGGGCCGCCGATGCGATGCGCAAATCCTTTATCTTCCGTCCAGGCTTCCTCCAGCATGCGATTCATCGTTTTCAGCGCGAAATCGCGGCAGTTGTCGCCGATGGAACCGCCTAGAATGCGCGCCGCTTCCAGGTACGCGGAGACAAACATCGCGTTCCAGGAAACGTACATCGTCGTGTCGATGTACGGTGTAATCCGCCGGAGCCGGCCCGCTAACATCTTGTCCTTTGCGCGCGCTACCGTCAGGCGCACGGCGGTTTCGTCGCCGCCCAGGGTCTTGGCGATTGCACCGGGATCGCGCGCCACCCACAAAACATTTTTCGCGGGATTGTGGTGCATTTCGCCCCGCGCCTCGATGTCATAATAAAGCTCGATAATGCGTGCTTCGGCCGGCAGCAGCACCTCGCGAACTTCTTCAAGCGTCCAGGTAAAGTAATCGCCGTCATCCGAAAGGCAATAATCCGCATCCTGGCTGGCATAAAACCCACCGCTGTGCTGGTCGGAGAGCAACTCATTGACCCAACCGATGATGCCCTCGGCCGTCTCGCGCAAAAAGGAATTCTGCGTTACCTGCCAGCCGTGTAGGTAATTCTTGAGCAACTCGGAATTGTCGTAGCTCATTTTCTCGAAGTGCGGCACCAGCCAGCGATCGTCGACCGAATAACGATGGAAGCCGCCGGCAAGCTGGTCATAGACGCCGCCGCGTGCCATTTTTTCCAGGGTCGTTTCCGCCATGGCGAGCAGATGCTTTTCCTTGGTTTCCTGGTAGCGCTCGAGAACCAGTTCAATCGCGGAAGCGTGCGAAAATTTCGGCGACTGCCCGAATCCACCGTTGCGAATGTCAAAAAGTTTGGTGATTGATTGCACTTGCGCGTCCACCACGCTAAGGTCGAACTTCGCTCGCGCCCCATTGAACGTTTCCGCCTGAGCTACCGCATCCGCTAGCGAATTCGCAGCGCGCTCCAGGTCCGCGCGCTTGTTGCGATACGAATCGGCCACTGCCAGCAACACCCGCCGGAAACCCGGCCTTCCGCCCTGATCGTCAGGCGGGAAATATGTCCCGCCATAAAAAGGCTTCCCATCCGGGAGCAAAAAGCCGGTGAGCGGCCAGCCGCCTTGGCCTGAAAGCGCGCTGATGGCGGACTGGTATCGCGCATCCACGTCCGGGCGTTCGTCTCGGTCGACTTTGACGGCCACAAAATTCTCGTTGATGATCTTGGCGATTTCGGTGCTTTCGTAGCTTTCGCGATCGATGACATGGCACCAGTGGCACCACACCGCGCCGATATCCAGCAGCATGGGCTTGTTCTCAGATTTGGCGCGCGCAAAAGCGGCGTCGCCCCACTCGTACCAATCGATGGGCTGGTGAGCAGCCGAACGAAGGTAAGGACTAACCGAGTCTTTGAGTCGATTCTCAGGTTGTGACGACAAGCGAACTCCCATAGAGCGAAAACGACCTGTTAAAGATCACTACGCGCGGAAACCCGAGATACACGGCGTGTGTCTCTCGGGATTGCCGCTGGGAAAATCTGGTTGAACGCCCAACAAACTGCAGACTTACTGAACAACGTCCCCCGGACCGAGGTCGCGCGGATCCAGCGGCTTCCGGCCCGAGAAGCCTTCGTCCTGGCGATGGTAGAAGCGGATCCGATCCTCTCCAAGGCGCCAGCACAAATACACTTCTTCGTTGTTGATCAGGGCCGGGAAGTCGAGTAGGCCAACCTCAAGATCTTTGATGAGGCAACCCGTTTCAAGGATGCGGTTCAGCGAGGACTTAAGCGTTTCAGCAAGCTGCTGATGCTCGACTCGGAGGGTGGCGAGCTTCTCGTACGGCACGATCACCCCCCCCATCATGGTAATCCGGGCGGAAACTGCCGTAAGGTCCGTTTCAAGCCCGGCAAGCTTTTTGCGGCAATCCATCGCTTCCACCAGGAACGGCTCAAGCTCCTTGCGGGCGCGTTCGGCTTCGGTCAGGGTGAAAAGTCGCTGCTCCGGTTCCGGCGTATCATCCGGGTTTTGTTCGTCGTCTTCATCCGCCATGATAATTCCGTTCTGGCTGTCGGCCCTCGGGATGGGCGGGTGCTATGTAGTACATCCTACACTGTGCTAGCGCAAGCTTAACATGCGATCAAGGGCTATGCGCGCGAAGTGGCGGGTGCGCTCATCCACGGAAATTTGGTTAACCACGTTCCCGGCGGCCAGATTATCCAGCGCCCACAGCAAATGCTGGGGGGTGATGCGAAACATCGTGGTGCATACGCAAATGCTTGGGTCGAGGGACATAATCCGTCGGTCCGGCATTGCTTTGCTGAGCCGATTGACCAAGTGAATCTCCGTACCCACGGCCCACTCCGAACCCACCGGCGATTGCGAAATCGCCTTGATAATTCCTTCTGTCGAGCCGATCTCGTTGGCAGCTTGCGCCACTTCATACCGGCATTCCGGATGCACGATGACCCGAATACCCGGATGCGCGCGGCGAACCCGCTCGATGTGTTGCGGCTGGAAGCGCTGGTGTACGGAGCAGTAGCCCTTCCATAAGATGACCCGCGCCTTGCGGATCGCTTCCGGAGAATTGCCCCCGAAATCCTGATATGGGTCCCACACGATCATTTCGTCAAGTGGGATACCCATGCGAAAAGCCGTGTTGCGACCGAGGTGCTCGTCCGGCAGAAACAACACTCGCTCGCCACGCTCAAAGGCCCACCTCATCACCGCGGCCGCATTCGAACTGGTGCAGACAGAACCGCCATGCTCCCCGGTAAAAGACTTGATAGCCGCCGTGGAATTCATGTAGGTGACGGGAACAAGTCTAAGATCGCCGACGGAGGCTAGCTCTTCCCAGCACACTTCCACCTGACCAATATCCGCCATATCCGCCATCGAACAGCCGGCGTTCAAATCAGGGAGGATCACACTTTGGTGAGCACGCCGCAGAATGTCGGCGCTTTCCGCCATGAAATGCACGCCGCAAAAAACGATGTAGCGCGCATCCGCTTCCGCAGCCTGAAAAGAAAGCTTCAGGGAGTCCCCGCGAAAATCCGCGAATTTCACGACTTCATCGCGCTGGTAATGGTGGCCCAGCACGACTACGTCTTTCCCGAGGCGAGCTTTCGCCGAGCCAATCCGCTCATCCAGGGAATTGTCCGGCACAAGCAAATACGAATCGAAATCGCAGCCCACGCCCGGTTCGATTTCGGGCGCGCGCACCGTTTCTGGCTGCTCGCTGCCGATTAATGTAGAGGAATTCGAGATAGAGATAAGGGTGCTCATCGCCTTTTCACGACTGCTAATGGGATTAGATAGCCCTAGGGATTTCCCTGCTAATTAGATGAATCTTCTCAGCTTTGGGGTGCAATTCTCCACTTATCCCCCAATAAACACCATGGTACGCGAGGGTGGTACGAAGTCCGGTTCATTGATGCGGTGTCCCTCTTCTTTTTCTATGATTACTGAGTTAATATATGCAATCACATTCTCATCCGAGGCCCCCTCGCGTAGCAGCGCGCGCAGGTCGTGATCGTCCTTGCTGAATAGGCAGGTGCGCAGCTTACCATCCGCGGTCAGCCGGATACGCGAGCAATGTCCGCAGAAAGGCTGCGTCACCGGAGCAATGAGCCCGATCTCGCCCGGCGCGCCATCCGCAAAGCGGTACCTACGGGCCGTCTCGCTGCGCTCATGCGCAATTTGCTGCAGGGGCCACCGCGCGTGAATCCGGCTGTATATCTCGGCGGCGGGCACAACCAAGCCCCGATTCCAGTGCCGGTCCGCATCCAGCGGCATGTATTCAATGAAGCGCATGATGACGCCGCGCTCGCGCGCGAATTCCGCAAAGGCTTCCACCTCATCATCATTGATGCCGCGGACGAGCACCGCGTTAATCTTCACCGGAGCTAGCCGGGAATTCTGCGCGGCATCGATACTCCCCAAAACCGTCGCAAACGATTTCGTCCGCGTGATTTTCTCAAATCTGGCGCGGTCCAGCGAATCCAGGCTGATATTTATCCGCCGCAATCCCGCTTGGATGAGCCGCTCGCACCGTTCCGCCAGCAAGTGGCCATTCGTGGTCATCGATAAATCTTCGACGCCTAACGCGTGCAAGCGCGCGATGTAATCCTCCACGCCCTCGCGAACCAGCGGCTCGCCACCGGTAACACGAATTTTTCGTATGCCTAGGCCCAGGAAAATTCGCGCCAGGCGGTCCAGCTCGGGCCAGGAAAGAATCTCATCGTGATCGCGATAATTTTCTGGGTCGGCTGAGCGGCAATACACACACCGAAAATTGCAGCGGTCGGTCACAGAGATGCGCAGGTCCGTAATCTGGCGGCCGAATTTGTCGTGCAGTGTCATGAGAATTTCTCGTGCGGCGTCAATCGTGCCCAGTACCTGCCATAAAGCAAAAAACCTGAATCCCTATGCTTGGATTCAGGTGGCAGACGAAAAAGTACACTTTTTCGTCATTGGCTCCTTTCCAAGCGGGAGGCCCAGCCGTTTCCAGCCGAACCCTCATTCCCGGCCACATCGCCAGGACATCGCCCCTGCCGCCATAGGTTGTTTCCCCGTAGGCGCCAAGGGTCGGAGTTTCGTGCTTAGTCTAGCGCTGTGCAGTCAAGACTGCAATTCGGTACAATCTGCGCCTAGGCCTACCAACTTAGAGGACGGGAGTTGAAATTTTGGCACTGAGACCTGACGAACGCGTCACAAACGTCGCCTTAGCGGCCGACTCGCTCTCGGTCGCTTTGATGGACGGCCGCATTATCTCGGTCCCCCTCACCTGGTATCCCAAGCTGCTGCACGCAACCGAAGAGCAGCTCAAGAATTGGAAGATAGCCGGTGGCGGATACGGCATTCATTGGCCGGACTTGGACGAAGACATCAGCACCGAAGGCCTGCTCCGCGGCGCACCCGCGCCTCACCACTCAGCGAAAGTCTAACGCCTATTCTGGAACGGGGTTTGATGGCTCGGCAACCCCCTGTAGCCGTCTGTGGTACAGTTTTCGCCACGCCATGCGGATCTTCGTTCTCGGCGCCGGCGCCACCGGCTCTCTCCTCGCGCAATTGTTAGAGCGGCAAGGACATACGGTCTGGTGCGGTGACCGCGATTTACAGCGCGCTCACCATTTCCTCGGCAGAAGCAGCAGTATCGCCATCACGGACGTGAACGCCAGGAACCTGTATGGCATCGTCCGAGCTGCCCGCGGCTGCCAGCTCATCGTCAACGCCTCCGCGTCGGTCTTCAATCAGATTGTCATGCGCGCCGCTCTGCGCCTGCGCGTGCATTATGTGGACCTGAGCTCTCACCTCACACAAAACCCGTTTAAAGCCGAGCAGTTGGCCTTCGCCAAGCGCTTCGAAGAAAAGAATAAGCTTGCCTTGATCAACACCGGCGCCGCGCCCGGGCTCACCAACCTGCTGGTCAAGCGCGCCGCGGAAATGCTCGACACCGTGGAAACGGTGCAAATTCGCCTTTACGAAAGCAGCGAAAGCGACGACCCGATCTCCCAATGGTCGCCCGAAGGCACCTTCGACGAAGCAATCTCCCATCCGCGAGTTTACCGCGCAGGAAAATTCCACATGGGCAAGCGTTTCGCCGAACTCGAGAAATTTCGCTTCCCCGACCCTGTCGGAAATGCGAATGTAGTTCTCGCCGCGCAGGACGAAGTGGCCACGCTCCCCTACTACATCCCCATGCAAAGCATGGACGTCAAAATCGGCGGCAACGAGTTCGATCGCCTGCGTCGCTGGTACAAACAAGGCAAACTCTCGAAATCGCGCGGCATCGTGCGCCAACGGTTTCCGCAAACTTTATCTCCGCGCAAAATCGCCGCGCTGATTCGCCAGGGCATTTTGCAAAACGCGCGTTTCGCGGCCGTAGTGCTAACCGCCGGAATCAAACGCCGCGCCAAGCAGGAACAGCGGCTGCTGATCCGCACCGATTGCATCTTCCCCACCCTCTATCAGATTCGCCAGCAAGGCCTTTACACCACGCCCGTGGCTTACGCGACGGCCCACGTAGCTGCCTTGTTTATCAAGTTCTTCCCGCGCGATATGGCAGGAGTGTTTCCGCCTGAAGCTTTGCCGGTGGAAACGCGGCGCGCAATTATTGCCGGCATCCGCAAGCACAGCGTGCGAATCAACCACCGGACAAATGTGGTGCGGAACAGTGAAGAAGAAGACGAATTCTGATTTCGCCGCCAGGAGCGGTGTTACGGGTTGCGTGCTAGGGGTTGCGCGCTACGGCCGCGCCTCAAATATCAAGTTAAATGGCGTCTCTGTAGCCCGGCGGAAACGTGTGAATCCGCCGCTCGTCACTACTTCACGCAGCCGCTTCTCGCCCGCCTGTGCTCCCAGCGCCAAGCCCACTTCCTGCGACAAAGACGCTGGCGTGCAAAGCAGCGTCGACGCGCCGTAAAACGCGCGCCCGATCGGATGAAGGTTGTCCTCCAGCTTATCGCCCGCGTTAGGCTCGACAATCATCCACGTGCCCTCTTTCTTCAACGAACCGCGCACGTGCGTGGACGCCCCCGCCGGATCGCCCATATCGTGCAGGCAATCGAAAAAGGTCACAAAATCGTAGTCCTTGCCGGGATAATCCTTCGCCTTGGCCACTTCAAAGCGAATGCGATCCGCCACACCCGCATCTTTCGCGCGCTGCTTGGCGCTTTCAATCGATTTGTCGTGGTAGTCGAAGCCGACAAACTCCGACTTCGGATACGACTTCGCCATCAAGATGGTTGACGCTCCGAGCCCGCATCCCACGTCTGCCACGCGGCCGCCGCTTTTCAACTTCGCCTCGACTCCTTCAAGTGCCGGAATCCACGCGGAAATTAGATTTGCCGCATAGCCCGGACGGAAAAATCGCTCGGTACCCACAAAAAGCTCCGGATGGTGTTCGTGCCATCCCATGCCCTTGCCGGTTTTGAATCGCTCCGCAATGGCGTCTTCCGCCTTCACCGAAGCCAGCGCCACTTGGAACGCGCCGGGAAGAAATGCCGGGCTGTTTTCATCCGCCATCGCGAATGCTTGCTCCTCGCTCAGATGGAATTTGCCGCTGGGCGCATCATAGGTCACGTAACCGCCCGCGGCCTGGGCGGAGAGCCATTCGCGAATATACCGCTCGGCCGTTCCCGTCTTCTTTGCAAGCTCTGCAGGCGTTTGCGGTCCTGCGGCGGCAAGCGCTTTGTACAATCCCAAGCGGTCGCCAATGCGAATCAGCGCTGCGTTAAAGGTCGCGCCAAAGTCGACGATGGCTCTGCCGAGAAATTCGTTTAGCTTATCTGGATTGATGGCCATAAATCCTCCGTGGAATCGAAGGGCCGAGTCAGTGATTGCGCGAGTCTAGGCCGACGCCTTTTAAGAAAGCAAGCTGCCGTCGACCGCGGCACACCACTTGAGTCGCAGAAGAATAGGCTGGCAAGCCATCAATACGGTCGGCGTGCGGCAAATGGACGTCTGAAAAACCGTCCGTACAAGACAAATTCGAGGAGCGTCGGCCTCGCCTAATCTGCTGATACCGCTTTCGCTTGCCCTGCAAAATGAATCGTAATCAGAAAGCCGTTCGTGCCATCGTATGAGAAACTGTGGCCATGGCCTTCAAAAGCTTCGTGCTTATTTTTCCACATGCGGAAGCCGTTGTTGGACTGTGCCAGCCAATATTTCAGATTGTGTACTACCACTTCGTGGGCGGGATCGTCACCCTTGACTCGCTCCAGGATGATTTCGCCTTTTCCATTGTCCATCTTGGCGTGAGCTTCGCCGGTCTTCGTGTCTACCTTCCACATAAATCCGGCGGTGTCCACATCGGCGTGCTCCCATTTCATGGGATAAAGCTGCCCGAGAATGTCGTTGAAAGCGGCCTTTTGCGCCGGAGTGACGCTGGGATCGTAATGAATAACGACCCAAGAATCCTTTCCGGTGCTCCAATCACTGCCCAGATCCGTCGCCAGCCACACCTTGGCGCCGTCCAGTTTGGTGTCTTTGTAATAGCCTTTATCCGTGCGAAGCACGAGATTGGCTCGGCAATACTCGCCCTCGTGATGATGTGTAGAGCGCGTGTTGAAGTAGCACGGACAGAACATGTCGCAGCTGCACGCTTCAATGTAAGAAGCCGTGAGATCGAAATCAGGTTTGGCCGCAAGCGGCTTTTCCTGCGAGCCTGCTTCGTATTGTGCAAGCAGCAACCCGCCCGTGAGGCCGAGCGCAAGTATTAAAATGATTTTGCCTTTCATGGAACCTCCTGTGAACTGAAAGGGGAGGGATACCTAGGGATTTGGCAGGATTGTACACCCCGTGCGAACCACTGAGCAAGATAATGTACTCAGCAGCAGCGGTTCGGTCGCGAGTAACGGCGGTTGAGTTGTTGCACATAAAATTCCTGTGGGGTTAGCCGTTGGCATCCGTCGCCTTGGGCCGCCGAAGAGCGAAGGTAACGTTCATAGGCCGCATCCCCACACCATTCGCGCAGGCCACGCCAAAATCGACGTGCGAAGCGTCTGATAGTCCTTGTCGCGTATTGCATCAGTCGTCTCCCTGCGCCACGCCGGAATACCCCGGCGCCCATTGCGTTTGCACGTAGGGCGATTCATGAAGCGCCGGCGCGCGCCGGCTACTCAAGATCGCATACCACTGCACCAGCGCCTCCAAAATCAGTACGATCACCATCACAGCAAGGACCGCAGTTACCCCAGCGTCCAGACGCTGATTGAAAATGAGCCGCTGCGTGTCCACCAGCTTGGCAGCCGGAATTTTCCCCGCGGCAATTTGCGCCGCGAGCGCATTCGCATACGCCAGAAACCCGATGCGCGGATTTGCATCAAAGATTTTCTGATAGCTGGCCGTCATCGTAATGATCACCAGCCACGCCATCGGCAGCAGCGTCACCCAGATCCAATGCGTCCGCCCCATCTTCAGCAAAATTGTAGTGGCCACCACCAGCGCCACCGCCGCCAGCAGTTGATTCGAGATTCCAAACAGCGGCCACAGCGAATTGATGCCGCCAAGCGGATCGACCACGCCCTGGTACAGAAAATATCCCCACATGCCGACGATAATTGCGCTCGAGAGAAGGACGCCCGGCATCCATCCTGTGCGCGCAAATGGCTTCCACACGCGGCCGCCTAGTTCCTGCACCATGAAGCGGCCCACCCGCGTGCCCGCATCCAGCACCGTCAAGATGAACAGCGCCTCGAACATGATCGCGAAGTGATACCAGATGCTCAGCAGCCGTTCACCGCCGATCGTGTTGGAAAAAATCTGCGCCATCCCAACCGCCAGCGATGGCGCGCCGCCCGCGCGATTCCAAAGCGTCTGCTCGCCAACTGCATGCGCGAGCCCGGCCATCGTTTGCGCGGTCAGCGGAAAGCCCCAGCCGCTGATTGTAGCGGCAGCGGCATCCGGCGTTGCTCCCACAATGCTCGGCGGGCTGTTGATCGCAAAATAGACGCCCGGCGTCATCGCGCACGCCGCCACCATCGCCATCACTCCGACGAACGACTCCAGCAACATCGCGCCATAGCCAATAAATCGCGCGTGGCTCTCGCGCAAAATCATTTTTGGCGTCGTGCCCGAGGAAATCAGCGAATGGAATCCGCTAATCGCGCCGCAAGCGATGGTGATGAAGCAAAACGGAAAAATCTTGCCCGCGAAAACGGGGCCGCTGCCATCAATAAAGCGCGTCAGCGGCGGCATGAGCACGTGCGGACGCACAAACAATATTCCCGCGGCAAGCGCAAAAATCGCTCCCGCCTTGATGAATGCGCTGAGATAGTCGCGTGGAGCAAGCAGCAGCCAGACCGGCAGAGCCGACGCGGCGAATGCGTACACAATAATCGCAAACGCCAGGGGAACTCCGCCAAGCGTGAAAACTCGCGCCCAAGAAGGCGAATCCGCCACCCACTGCCCTGCTACGACGACGAACAAAATCAGAGCGACGCCCATCAGCGACCCTTCCAGCACGCGTCCCGGCCGCACGAAACGCAAATACACGCCGACTAGCAGCGCGATCGGAATGGTCATCGCCAGCGTGAAGGTCGCCCATGGCGACGCCTTCAGCGCGTTCACCACCACCAGCGCCACCACGCCAAGCAAGATGACCAAGATGGCCAGCACCGCGAGTTGCGCGATGAATCCGCTGCGCCTGCTCACCTCTTCACGGGCCATCTGCCCAATCGACTTGCCATCTCGCCGAATCGAGCAAAACAAAATAATGAAATCCTGCACGCAGCCAGCAAAGGCCGCGCCGGCAATCAGCCACAGCGTCCCCGGCAAATACCCAAACTGCGCGGCCAAGGTGGGGCCCACAAGAGGTCCCGGCCCGGCAATCGCTGCGAAATGGTGCCCGAACAAAACCCATTTGTTCGTAGGCACAAAATCGCGCCCGTCGTCATTGCGTTCGGAAGGAGTCGCGCGCGTATCATCCAAAGCAAGAAGCCGCGCTGCCAGAAACGCGGAGTACAGCCGGTAGGCCACCAGATAGCAGCATAGAGCAGCGATTACAAACCACATCGCATTGAGCGACTCGCCGCGGTCAAACGCGATTTTGCCAAGCGCGCCAGCGCCCAGCACAGCAACCACAACCCAAATCAGGATCCGCGCAACTCGCGTCACGTCAAAAGCCCCACATCCGTATCACACCCACCGAAAGTCCGCCGAGCGCATCGTATGCGAGCCCCGCCCGAGCGTCAATTCCGTTTAGACGCTTCCTCCGCTCCAGCATTAGCACATTGGTCGTTGGGAACTTTCCAGCTAGAATCTGCTCCACCAATCTCACTTCGCCAATGAAAGGTGCTTCATGCGCCGACATGGTGCGGGCTTTTTCGTCACGCTGTTCGCTCTGCTGACCGTCCTGCTGCCCCCTGTTCTCCGCGCGCAGCAAAAGCCGGAACCCGCTCCGCCCAAAACTCTCGACGAACTTCAGAAAGCCATAAAGAGCGAGTTGGACAAAAATCACGCGCCGGGCGCGGGCGTCGCCCTCATCTCCCGCGGCGAACTGCTTTGGTGCGGCGGATTTGGCGACGCGGACATCGCCTCCAAGAAGCCTATGACGTGTGAGACAGAGTTTCGCGTCGGCTCTATCAGCAAGAGCTTCGTCGCCCTCGCGCTGCTCAAACTCCAGGAAGAAGGCAAGATCAACCTCGAAGCCCGTCTGCATGACGTCGCGCCCGAAGTTCCCATGCAGAATGCCTGGGAGTCTACGCATCCCGTCCGCGTCGTGAGCTTGCTCGAACACACTGCCGGCTTCGACGACATGGAAGCCGCGGAAGTGTACAACGCTCACGACCCCTACGATTACCCGCTGCTCGAAGTCTTCAAGCGCTTTCAAGAGCCGCAAATTGTGCGCTGGCCGCCGGACACCCGCATGTCCTACTCCAATCCCGGTTACGGCATCGCGGGCTACCTCATTGAGAAAATCAGCAGCCAACCCTACGACAAATACATCCACGATACATTTCTGCAGCCGCTTGGCATGACCAATGCAGACTATCGCTTCACCGACGCCAACAAGGCGCTCCTTGCCGCGGGATATGATGGCAAGACCACTACGCCGGTTGGCTATCCGTACATTTATCTCCGGCCGGCCCGGAGATTTGAAAGCCTCACCCGGTGAACTCGCCAAGCTGGTGCAATTTCTTCTTCGCCGCGGCATGGTTGGGCAAACTCGCCTGCTCACCCCGGAATCGATCCTCCGAATGGAGACTCCGAAAACCAGCTCCGCGGCGCAGCATGGCTTTCGCCTTGGCTACGGCTTGGCCAATTACACCGGAGTTGCCGGCGGCGTTCTGACCCACGGTCACGACGGCGGCATTGACGGCTTTATCTCTTCCTATCGCTACATGCCGGAACAAAATTGGGGCTACGTCGTACTCTTGAATGACGCGGGCGCGGGCGAAGCGCTGGAAAACATCAATCGTCTGGTTATCGAATTTCTTTCCAAGGATTATCCCAAGCCTTATAAACCGGTGAATGCCACTGCGCCTGCTGAACTGCAATCTTTCGCCGGCTATTACGCGCAGCGCGCGCCCCGTTCGCAGATGTTGGCGTTTCTCGACGATTTGGCCGGCGGCATCCGCATCCGCGCGCTCGACGGTCAACTCACGCGCTCCTCCATGTTCGGCAAGCCGCAGCCGCTGCTTGCAGCCGGGAAAAATCTCTTCCGCACCGACAAAGAACCCGAAGGGACAACCTTGTTCTTTGCCGACGAAGCCGGTCACATGGCGTTTACTTCCATCGGAGACGGCGGCGTGTCGTACGCTGGGAGGACCACTCCGCTCTGGCCCTACGCGCGTATCGTTGTGCTTGTGCTCTGCGCCACACTGATGCTCAGCTCCGTGGCTTTCGCGGTGGTCTGGCTCCTGCGCAAACTCTTCGGAAGAATGAAAGGCGTGCAACACCTGGCCGTGCGCGCAGTCCCGCTGGTCGCGGTTCTCTCCTTGGCGGCCATCCCATTTTGCTTCAACGCCCTGCACGGCAGCGCGATTGGCACAGCGAATATATTCACCATCGGAATTTACATGGCCACCATTGTGTTCGCCCTGCTCTCGCTGCTAGGCGTGGTGCTAGCCCTCCGCGTTCCCAAAACCGAAATCAACCGCGCAGTCCGCATCCACTCTCTGCTGGTTTCCCTGGCCTGCTGCGTAGCAGCCCTATTCTTCGCCTCCTGGGGCCTAATCGGCCTACGCCTCTGGGCCGCGCAATAAACTGCTGTACCTCTTCCTGAATCTGACATAGAGGATAAGCGGTTAAAGGTTGGCTTCAACCGGACAACCCCTCATAAGGCCATCCGCCGAACCCGCCAACACTGTTGCGGCGCAATCCGAGAATCTCGAGCCCTCGATACCAGCTGGCTCGGAATCGGGAAGGCTTTGCGACGCGGATAGCGCTAGCCTCATTTCCTCCTGTTCTCCCTGAGGCCAGAACTTCCAGCCCAGCTTCCTGCCAGCGAAGTAAAACGTGAGCAAGATCTTCTTGCGGTTGCGCTGCGCTTTCTTGAATTAGAAGGACGCGGCGCACTCCTTGTTCTCGCAGAAATTTCGCCGAAGGAAAATCCTGTGGAAAGACCTTCCATCGATTGTCGAAAAGATCGGCGTCCGAGACATGGTCACCCTTCATTCGTTGGGAATCGAGCAAAAACGCAGGAGGAGCGTTAGACACAATAGGAATCTCTTGTAGGACCGGAGCAATGGCGCAAAGGGCGAAAAGCAAGTCGCGCATATCCACCACTGCCGTCGCTTTTGCCTGTCCGATACCACCTTGGGCTCCATGAGGCATGGGGCCCGCAACTGTGAATGGACCAGGAGAACCGTCGAGGACGGCGACGGGACGAAAGCCTAGCCGTGCTAGGGCTAATCCATATCGGATGGAATCGCCACCAGGAAGGTCAACGATAACGGCCAAACGGAATCGAATCGCAAGCCGTTTAAATCGGGAAAAATCTCCAACGATTTTTCACGCTCGGTATCCAAACACACGATTTGTGCGAAGGGCACCGGTATAACCCATTGCGACCAGATCGAGTCCGGTGGCGCCCATACCTCGTAAAGTTCTTCGGGCGTCATTGAATCTCACCTCGCGCCGTTTCTATGATCAACACGGCCGCATCTTGCGCATTTTGATCGATAATCGGGCGCTCCGCGACCCGGCCATAAAATCCCGCCGCTTTGCCGCCAATGGTGAATACCCCCAGGCAGGGATACAACGCGCACTTTTCTGTGGCAATTGGCACGGCGGCAAATCGCTCCTGTGCGACCCACTCCATTGGGTTTTGTCTCGCAGACCAAAAAATCTCCGCGAGTTCGTCTTTTGGGGTTATTCCGGGCATCCCGATGCCTTCTCCAACCCTTCCTAAAGCCGGCTTCAAAATCGAGTAATCGTCGAGCATGGACTTGATGTAGTTGGCTTCCCGAGTTTTCGGCAGAAGTGTTCGCCAAGTGGATAAATCGGATTTCAGCTCATCCCAGACTAATGGAAATCGCTTTGTCTGCAAGATTATCGCCGATCCGGGATTGCTCAAGGCTGTCTTAGAACCTGAGAAGTATGGCTGCCAGGAGTCTTTGTTCGGAAGATTTGGCAACCATTCGGCGGGAAAGAACCGCACAAGTATTCGCGGACATCCCGAAGCATAAGCGCTGCGAATCTCGGCCGACCCATCAACCCAATGGATGTGCGCGGGACTTACCAGGCAAGCTTCGATCCCCTTCTTCTTCAAATAAAGCGAGAGATGCCGCATCACCTGACGGTCATCGCTGTAAGCTGTCGCATGAACGAGAGCGGCGAAGCCTCCCGACCCTACCGCATCGCAAATCGCCTGAGCATACATCTCGGAAGTGTTCGTGGGCGCTGACACACCGGAAAGAGCATCGGCGAAAAGGCTATTCCAGTCGCTTGCTTCTATAAGGCCGCCCGGCACATCCGCGTTTACTTCCGAAATGCGCCACCCTTGCGAGGTAAAGTGAAAATCAAACCGCATCACGCGGAGGTTTTGAGGAGAAGACCCGGAGTTTTCGCACTCCCGAAGAGCGCACCGTATCTTCCTTGGAAGTCCGAGCCTCCGCAGCAGCTTTGGCTGCTTGACTATCTCCTGTTCGGCAGAGAGAGCCTCTTGGGAAAGCGCCTCTGCCGTCCTCTGCAAGAACTCCACAGTTTCTGATTCGATTAAGAGCGGGAAACCCGCCAGCACGGAGTGGTCTTCCGACTGCACATCCCACTTACAGGCCTCGAAAATTACTTTGGAGCGCAGTGCGAGCCAATCTTCTTGGCCCAGCGTTCTCCCGGCGTAGACGCCTGGCTCCACTAGAAGAGGCCCCGTCCATACACGTAGAACACTGCAAGGGAAACGTAGCCGATTGCCATCGCTGCGGAATAGGGGAATTGATTCGTCCATGAGTTGGCTGGATATTTGCGCAGGCGCAGTTCGAGAAATGCCACTGCTGCCGTAAGGGCAGCCGCGGGCCATGCGTAGGCCCCGAATTCGATCAGCGTGCGTGACGCCGAATACCAGTCACCCGCTATTCCGCCGCCTAGTACGATCCCTGTCGCCACGAACCAACCAGCCACACGAATTCCGGCGAAGACATTGCGTTCAATAGTGATCGTATCTCCAATCCAAGCGATGCGATCGAAAACGACCCAAAGCAAAAAGAGAGAAATCGTCGAGAGCATCGCGCAAAAGAGAACAACCTCTACGCCAGGCCCATTGCCTATATTTGCGCCGGCAAAACAACAGGAGGCCGCCACAACTTGACCTGCACTGACAATTGCCGCGGCGGGATTCCGCCTTTCGATCGCGTCATCGCGCGTGCCGACGCCTAGGAAAGCGAAGGCCCACTGCGTAGCGCCCACCCAGACCAATCCCAGCGCGCAATATTGGACGATAATCTCGGGGTCCGAGCGAACGTCGGCGGACGACATCTTCGCAAGCACACCAAGAAAAAATATCCCGCACAGCGACGGGAGAATGACGCCAAGCCCGATGCGCATAAAGCGCTGAGGAGAAGTAACTCCGTTGATTTTGAGCGTAAAAAACCAGCGGACCCAGAATAAGAGGGCCAAAGGGACGCTGAATAGAAGAAAGTTGTCCATTCGCTTTGCCGCAAATTGCGCTCTTATGCGAACACTCCGTAAATGAGGTTTACGGCGTCACGTAAACCATTGCAAGAAAAAAATGGTTTTAAAAATTAAATCTTGCTTGAAAAGAAGAATGCCCAACCTTGGGGTACGAGCGTCGTGGATGCTTTCTTCAAGCCGTTGCCACTACTGCATTGTCTTTTTACCGCAGCGTTGATTGCTTCCACGAATCGCAAGACCGCTCACTTCTTGCGCATCCAGACGCCCCACGTGGCCGGCCCGGCTTCCTCATCGTTCATTGGGCGGCCCGCCGCTTTGAGGGCCAGCTTTATCTGACCGTGATGGTAGCCCTCGTGCCAGATCATATGCTGGAGTAATAGGATCGGGTGGTCATAGTGAATGTTCATGTCCCGGCCTGCCTCCACCCTGCTCTTCACTGCGTCCCTCACTGCCTTGGCGCTCTCGTCCAGCATCTGCGCAATGCGCTCACGGTTACGCTCAATCGCCCACTCTTCTTCGGGCAAGCTTCCGGCGAATTCGGGGGCATCCTCGAAAACGAGCACTAGTCGTACATAGTGGATGTGTGTGAACAGCTCAGCGATGGAAGGGCTGCCCTCCATCGCCTTGGCCTCCAGCCCTCCCTCCGGGAGGAGGCGGAGCAGGTTGACCAGGATGGTGTTGTTCCGGTCCCAGGAGTCCAGCAGAGCATCAAGCAAGCTTTGGTCTTGTGAGTCCCGCATATCTACACCCTATTTGTTGATGGCGAAATTAATCCGCTATCTTATAGCGGCAATGACTCTCTCGAGCTGATCGTGTCTTGGCTCTTGCGCGGTCGGCAGGATGTCCCAGCCGGTGGACACCACGATGAGGTTGTATTCCGGCACCACGCGCAACTCCTGGCCGCCGAAGCCTCGCGCTGCCCATGCGAATTTTTCCGGCGATTTGCCCCACGGCTGCAGCCACCATTGAAAGCCGTAACCCCAGTGCCGGCCTTCGTCCTCTATGTTCATCGCCGGCTTTACCGATGCCTTCACCCAATCCGCAGGGACGATTTGCTTCCCTTCCCACACGCCGTTCTTCAGAGACAGAAAGCCAATCTTGGCCAGGCTTGAAGACGAAATGTAAAGTCCGCCTTCCGTGTCCGGCAGTCCCGTCGGCGACTGTTTCCAGTGGTAGGAAATCCCGAGGGGCTGAAACAGATGCTCCGCCGCATACTGATCGACGTTCTTGCCCGTGGCCTTCTTGAAGATGTGTGAAAGAAGCTGCGTGGCGCCGCTGCTGTACACCCACACCTTGCCGGGCTCCGCGGCCATCGGCTGATTGATCACGTACTCCACCCAATCGTGCTTCGACTCCATCACATCGCAGGAGTTTTTGGGATCGTTGTAGGGCAGGTCTTCATTCCATTCGAGCCCAGCCGTCATGGTCAGCAGATGACGCAGCGTGATGCGTCGCTTGCGCTCATCTAAATTCGCAATCTTGTACTCGTCGAAGTATTTCAGGATCGGTGTGTCCAGATCGGCCGGAAACTCATTCCGGCCGATGGCGATTCCAATCGTGAGCGAAGTCACCGTCTTCGAGACGGACTGCATGGTGTGCAAATCGCTGTGCTGGTAGTACGGGTGGAATTCCGCACTGAAATAGTTGTAGGGACCATGCATGTCATGGTTGAGAGGGCCTTCGTGCGTGGCAAGCTCACTGTAAATCTTGCCGTAGTCGTGTGGGTAAGACCGCGCAAGCACTTGCTTGCCATCGCGAATAATCAACATGCTGTCGACGAGCCCGTACTTTCCGCCTGCAATATCAGTATCGAGCGCGGTCAACGCCGCAGCGTCAAACCCCGCGGCACTCGGCTGTGTTAACGGCCATTCCTTTGTCGACGTCTTCTCCTGAGCCTGCGCCCACAGCAACAAAACGGATGCGAACGACGCAAGGAGCAAACACCCTCGCAGCGCATTCTGACCGGATCTCGTCTTCATTCGCTCTCCTCTTTGTCTCTGTGTCCCCTGTTACCCGCGAAAGGTGTCCTCTGTGGTGAACCTCTCGCCTTCTTCAATCATGCAACGATGTAAATCGTAGCAGCGGATGCAACTGCCGAAAGATTTTCACCACCTCATTGCGGAAGGTCTTGCGCGTGGCGGCAGCGGTGCCAAGCTCTTGCCGTACAATCCAGCCTCGCAACTTTTTCCAGTTCTCCGCTGCGGGCCACCCGGAGCGCTTGGTCCATTCCCCTTTTTCCACGCTGTACCAATAGCTTTCGTACTGGCGGCTCAGACGTTTCTTTTGCTCCATGAGCCATTTGGGATTAGCTTCAAGGCGCGTCGCCGCAATCTGGGCGAGAGCGGACTCCTTGCGCTTCGAACCGGAATAAATGCGGAAGCCTGCCGTAATGGTTTTCGCGGAAATTCCGACGTAAAGCTGGCCGCTTTCCGCTTTTCCCGGAAAGGGCACGGCGAATTTCAGATACATCTGCGCACGGTACGGCGTCTTGTCCTTCGCAAAACGCGTGTCGCGATTGATGCGCGAAAAGTTCGCGCCTGTGTGGCCGCGGCAATCGAAGCGCGCATCGAGCCGCAAAAGCTCGGGTGTAAGTTCTTCGCACAAAGCGCGCAGCGGCTGCACCACACACTGTTTGTAGCGATCGCGATTCGCCTCCATCCACTCCGTGCGATTATTGCGGGAGAGATCGCGAAAAAAGCGAAACGTCTCGCGCCCGATTAGTGAATCACTCTGTGACTTGCTTGGCGATTTCGCTTGAGCCATTACCTGAATCCGTTCGTTAGTGACAGCGGCAACCTAGCCTACACGATTCCTTTCACTCGTCAATTCGTCTATCCTGTGCGGCACAACAAATTGCCGTGCCACAGGCTTTCACTCGATTGTGCTTACTCGCGGTCGCTGCCTGTTTTCATGTTGCGAACTTTACGCCATCTTTCGCGGATGAAAAAACATCCCCGGCAAAAAAAGAGCCGTGGAAAGCGGAAGATTTTATTTACGGAGAGACGGGGGGGCAGTTTCGCATTTCGCCGGACGCGAAGTGGGTGGTGTGGGTGAAAACGAGCGGCGACAAGGATAAAGACGCGCGCGTATCCAACCTCGTTCTCTCCAGTTTGACCGAGAACCGGGAGATTCTGCTGACGCGTGGCAGCGACAACAACACGCAGCCGCGCTGGTCCCCCGACAGCGAATGGATCGCGTTCACCAGCACGCGCGCTCGTCCGAAGCCAAAACCGGATACGGCGCCAATGCAAATTTGGCTGATCAACGCGCACGGCGGCGAGCCTTGGGCGCTCACCGAACTTGCGCACGCGCCGAAACGGATCGAGTGGTTGGATAAAGACACGCTCATTTACAGCGCGGAGGAAGATCCAGCTCTGTACGAGCAGGAATTAAAAAAGAAGAAAGATGATTCTGAAGTTGTCGATGATGCGGAGCACACGGCACCGGTGCGGCTTTACAAAATCAATGTGAAAGACAGAAAAGTTACGCGGCTCACCACGAACACGGACTGGATTGAGGATTTCGGAGTTTCACCGGACCGAAAATATGCGGTTGCATCGCACGCGAAGAGTTTGCACTACATGTTCGATCAGAAAGTACGGCCCGTCGTGATTTTGCACGATTTGAGCGGCGGGGCGGACAAACAACTTTTTGCGGATTTGCGTGTGCGCGCGGAAGGATTTGAGTGGGCCCCGGATAATTCTGGATTTTATATGGCGACGCCGTTTTCCACGGATGCGCAATTTATGACCGCGGGCATCACCATTGTTTATTTTTATGACGTGGCCGCCGGGAAGAGCACGCAGGTGAATCTCGAGAATGCCAACGGGCTTGGCTTCGTTTTGCAGACGGTGCCGGGCGGATTTGTGGCGTCGCTTGCGGCGGGCAGCCATGACGAGCTGGCTTTTTATTCGGCGGAAAAGGGCGCGTCCGGATGGAGTTGGAAGCGGCAGAACATTAGCGGCGAGCATGCCAAGAATCTCGAAAGCTTCCGCGTCAGTGATTACGGCAATGCGATTGTGTATTCGACTTCCACGGCGAGCACGTTGTCTCAGCCGTTTCGCGCGCAGCTTGCGGGAGGCAAGATTCTTTCACCGGTGCAGCTTGCGAAGTTGAATGAAGGACTGGTTAGCGGGCGCGCTTACGCGAAGAGCGAAGTGATTCGTTGGAAGGGCGCGAACAATGAAGAAGTGGAAGGCATTCTTTATTACCCGACGAATTACGCAGAGGGAAAAAAGTATGCGCTGATCACCGCGATCCACGGCGGACCGATGGGTTCGGACAAGGATTTGTGGGACGAGAGTTGGGCCTATCCGATTCAGTTATTTACGCAGCGCGGCGCCTTTGTGCTGCGGCCGAATTATCACGGCAGCAATAATTACGGAGTGAAGTGGGCAGAATCGATTTGCTGCGGCAAATATTATGATTTGGAGACGCCGGACATCAATGCGGGCGTCGATTACTTGATCGCGCAGGGCAAAGCGGATGCGGATCGCATCGCGACGATGGGCTGGTCGAATGGTTCGATATTGTCAACGAGCCTGATCACAACGTATCCGGCACGCTACAGAGTGGCGAGCGTCGGTGCGGGCGATATCGAGTGGCTGAGCGATTGGGGCAACGTGGATTTCGGGCAATCGTTTGATGCGTATTATTTCGGCAAGTCGCCGTTTGAGGATCCGCAGCTCTACATCAACAAATCGCCGTTCTTCAAGATGGACAAGGTGCAAGCGCCCGTGCTGATTTTCCACGGCACGGCGGACCGCAACGTGCCCCCGGCGCAAAGCTGGTCCTATTTCCGCGCGCTGCAGCATTTCGATAAGACCGTGAAGTATGTGGTGTTCCCCGGAGAGCCGCACGGCCCGCGCAAGCTGACGCACCAGGTGCGCAAGGTCGAAGAAGAGGCCGCATGGTTCGACAAATACTTTTTCAAGACAGCAAAACCGGAAGACGAGGCGCTGAAAGAGGGTTCACCGCTGGCGGCTGCGCTGCGCACGAAACGTTTGGCGCGATCCAGCAGCAATTACGGCACGGCGTTCCCAGTAAAAGGCAAGACGGCCCTGATTCCCGAAGTTGTGAAACGCGGCGACCTGGAAATTGGGCGTTTTGAAGTGACACGCGCGCAGTTCGCCGAATTCGACAAAAACTACAAGGTGGATCCTGGTACGGAAAATTATCCCGCGAACGGCATTACGTTTGATCAGGCGAAGGCATATTTCGCGTGGCTCTCAAAGCTGACCGGGCAGACGTACCGCCTGCCTAATGAGAGCGAAGTTTCCGGCATGTATGAAAAGAAGGACGGAGAAAACACACTCGATTATTGGGCCGGGTATGCACCGAACTCCGACGATGCTGCTCGATTGAAGAGGAAGACGGCTGACCTTGCGGGCGCTGCGCCATTACTTAAACCGGTTAGAAGTTTCACCGGACAAGGGAAAGACGATGAAGAGCTAATTTTCGACTTGGGCGGCAACGTGGCGGAGTGGGTGTTGACTCGCGATGGCAAAGGCAAAGTGATTGGTGGCAGC
>Ga0185299_10003159_pt1 | contig 22781 bp, 18 predicted proteins | sample PaiPotPPA55metaG_FD_128002 | JGI IMG/M metagenome (GOLD analysis project Ga0185299, IMG submission 128002) | Iron sulfur acid spring bacterial and archeal communities from Banff, Canada, to study Microbial Dark Matter (Phase II) - Paint Pots PPA... ... | reverse complement strand
CGGTGAACGCCTTTTTGCAAGAGGCTTTCTCGTACGCGGGACTGGAGTGGCAAAAACACGTGAAGATTTCCGAGCGGTACTTTCGTCCATTGGAAGTCGATACCCTGATTGCCGACACTGCAAAATGCCGCGCTGCGCTGGGTTGGGAAGCGCGCATTAAATTCCATGATCTGGTGGCCATCATGGTGGATGCTGACGTCGAAGCTCTGGGCTTGAAGTCGCCGGGCCGCGGTAAGGGTATCCTTGAAGAGAAGATCGGGTCGTGGAATCGCTGGCACAATTCCGTGACTCGTGTGGCTCAAGCGATTCAGGGACAGGCCTCGCACTAGAAATTCCGATCCAATCATTTTTCAAATTACCGGCAATTTGAGGGCGCATGGGCTTTTGGGAAACTCGTCGCGTTGTAGTTACAGGCGGTCACGGCTTTCTAGGTTCGTTCGTGGTGGATAAGCTGCGCGCCGCGGGAGCCAAGGAAGTGGTGGTTCCACGCAGCGACAAGCACGATTTACGGATCCAGACCGAAGCTCTTCGGCTGTATACCGACGCGCGTCCCGACATTGTGATTCACCTGGCTGCGGTCGTTGGGGGCATTGGCGCCAACCGTAAAAATCCCGGCCGTTTTTTTCACGACAATGCGATAATGGGCTTGAATGTCATCGAAGCCGCACGCATTACCGGGATCGAGAAGTTTGTGTGCGCCGGAACGATTTGCTCTTATCCCAAGTTCACTCCGGTGCCATTTCGCGAAAAAGATTTCTGGAATGGATATCCGGAAGAGACCAACGCTCCCTACGGTCTGGCCAAAAAGATGCTCCTGGTGCAGTTGCAAGCGTACCGGGAACAATATGGCTTCAACGGCATTTATCTGACTCCGGTAAATTTGTATGGGCCGCGCGACAATTTCGACCTCGAGAGCTCGCACGTCATTCCGGCTTTGATTCGCAAATGTATCGAAGCGAAACAAACGAAGGCTCGCGAAATTGTGGCTTGGGGAACAGGCAACGCCACGCGCGAATTTTTGTATGTGGAAGATGCGGCGGAGGCCATCGTGCTGGCCGCTGAAAAATATTCGAAACCCGATCTCGTCAATTTGGGCTCGGGCGAAGAAATCAGCGTGCGCGATTTGCTGGAGATGATCCGCACCATGGTGGACACCACAGCTTTGGTGCGATGGGATCACAGCAAGCCTGATGGACAGCCGCGGCGCTCGCTGGATACTTCGAGAGCTGTGGAGGAGTTTGGCTGGCGCGCAAAAACTTCGCTGCGTGACGGGCTGAAAAAAACCATTGAGTGGTTCACCGCCAGCCGCGCCGTAGCGGCTTCCTGAGCACGCCTTAAGATGTTCCCCAAGCAAGCGCGCAGCCAACTATCGGGCCGAGCCCCGGGTCCATAATTATCTAATATATAGTTAACTAATTGATAATAGTGCGTTAACTTAAGCCCATCTGTAACGCGCCCCCGCCAGATTAGATACTCGGTCTTGATGAGGCCAAAACGATGCCCAGCCCCGGCGTCTCTTCTGTTTCTATTCTCCGTCCGCCGGCTTCAGGTCGCGGACAACTCGAAATTAAATCATCGCCCTTTGTCCAACACCACTATCAGAGATTGATACACGCGCGCGAAGAGGTCATTCGCAATGTACTGCGCCGCCTCAGCCCTGCCCTCGGGCTGAAGACCGCACTGGACGCTGGAGCTGGCATTGGTTTCTTCCCGCAAACTGTTGCGGATTGCGGGCTGAGTGTCCATGGATTTGACGGCCGGGCTGAAAACGTGGCAGAGGCCCGCAAGCGGTTTCCTCATATCGCTTTTGAGCACGCGGATGTCGTACGCAGGTGGTATTTGAATCCACGTTCAAGATACCGGAGCAGGTCGTCCCGCTCGACGATGTGCTGCTGGAACTAGGCATTTCGCGGGTCGACTTCATCAAGCTGGACGTGGAAGGCGCCGAGCTGTCGGCTTTACCGACGCGTCTAAATCCCAATGGCATGACCGTGGATATTCGCGAGCTCCCGAGTTGATCGCGCTATCGCTTCCTGGCCGGCGCCAACAAATATATCCAGCAGGAATCGACCTTCTGGCGCAGGAGTCTGTGGGAAAAAGCCGGCGGTGAAATGAATGCTTCTTACCGCGATGTGGGCGATTTTGACCTGTGGGTGCGATTCTTCCGGCACGCGCGGCTGTACTCCGTCGATGCTCTCATCGGAGGATACCGATTCCATTCCGATGCCATCAGTTCGTCGAACATGGAGCGCTATAATCAAAGATGCGACAATATAATTGAGAGCGAGTTAAAATCGATTCCTCGGGCCGTGGCCGTTAAGGTGTTTCGAGCGCAGTCAAGAATATTCCAAAGGTTCGCGGTATCTGGCAACGCATAGCCGTGAAAAGCCTCTATCATCTGGCCGCGCAGGACTGGCCGCCGGTGATCGTGGATCAGGAGAACAATTGGGTCATTCGCGGAACCTCGTGGCGGACTAAAACTCTTCGAAGATGAGCATTCTTGTTACCGGCAGCAGCGGCCTGATAGGTTCGAAAGCGGTGGAACACTTCGACCGTCAAGGCCATGCAGTAATCGGTATCGATAACAACATGCGGCGTGAGTTTTTCGGTCCGGCTGGTGATACGCTCTGGAATCTTGAACGCTTAAAGAAATCTACCAAACATTTTTCCCACTCATCCCTGGACATCCGCGACCGTTTCGGAATCGACAGTCTTTTCCGGCAACACAAGTTTGAATTGATCGTTCATTGCGCGGCTCAACCTTCGCACGATAAGGCCAGCGAAATTCCGCTACTGGATTTCGAGGTGAATGCTCTTGGGACCATGAATCTTCTGGAAGCCACTCGCCAGCATTCTTCGAAAGCGGTTTTTGTATTCCTGAGTACGAATAAAGTTTACGGCGATGCTCCCAACGAAATCCCGCTAACGGAACAGGAAACTCGCTATGAGTACGCCAGGCCGGAAGATTTCGACGGCGTGGATGAAACATGCCGCATTGACCGTACCCTTCATTCCTTATTCGGGGCTTCCAAAGCCGCGGCGGATTTGGCAGCGCAGGAATACGGCCGCTATTTCGGATTAAATGTTGGGATCTTCAGGGGCGGATGTCTTACCGGCCCGTCGCATTCTGGAGTGGAGCTGCATGGTTTTCTTTCTTACCTGGTCAAAGCCACTGTTACGGGGAAAAAGTATTCTGTTTTTGGTTACAAAGGAAAACAGGTTCGCGACAATATTCACAGCCAAGACGTGATTCGTGCTATCGAAGGGTTTGCCGCCAATCCGCGTCCGGGTGAGGTTTACAACATGGGCGGCGGCCGCGAAAACAGCATCTCCATGCTGGAAGCGATTGCAAAGATTGAGAAATTAGCCGCCCGGAAGTTGGACTGGCGCTACACGGAGCAAGCCCGCCGCGGCGATCACATTTGCTATATCTCCAATCTCGGTAAGTTCAAAACGCATTACCCCAACTGGCAGATCACGCACAAACTTGATGGCATACTGGAAGAGTTGGTCGCCAAGGAACAAGCCCGGCGCAAACAGGCCTCCGCGAAGTAATAGAGCGATTCCATGCTCATCTTATTTACGTATTATTTACAGTCGTCAAAACCGCCCTCCCCAACCCGCCGATGCAAATCGTCGCCCGGCCGTGACTCGGATGTTGCGACCCGTAGACAATGAGCGGTCCGCTGCTTACCCTGCTCGCGATGCCCAAACCCTTTGACGGGCATATTGGCATAATCCAACGCAACGCCATCACCAGTTGGACGAAACTTAATCCGCGTCCGGAAATTTTTCTTTTCGGTGAAGAGCGCGGCACCGCTGAGATCGCCGCCGAATTGCAAGTCGGCCATCTTCGGAACATTGCTAGAAATGAGTTTGGCACCCCCTTGCTTAGTGACCTCTTTCAACGGGCCAACGAAGCGAGCAAGACTCCTCTGCTCGGCTACGTAAACTGTGACATTATTCTCCTGCAGGAATTTCACGACTCCATCGTCGCTATCCACCAACAAATTGCACGATTTCTCGCCGTCACTCATCGCTGGGAGATTGATCTTCGAAAAAATCTGGATTTCAACACGGATCGGCCTCTGCACCTTGACCTTCTACCGCCCGGTGTCCCCGGCCATCACAGCGCCATCGACGCTTTCGTATTTACTCGGGACGTATATTCTGAGCTGCCGCCCCTAGCGATTGGTCGCGCGTGGTTCGATCAATGGTTGATTAAAGATGCGCTGCTTCACGGCACTCCGGTGGTGGACATCACCAAGGTGGCTCGCTCGATCCACCAAAATCACGATTACGCGCACATCGCCGGAGGGCAACACGGGGCGTACGGCGGCGAGGAAGCGCGGCGGAACCTGGATATCTACGGCGGGGTGCCGCATGCCTTCACGTTGCTGAATGCCACTCATGAATTGCGCCGGGATGGCTCGATCGGCCGTATTCATTACCGGCCACAGAAATACCGCGTTCAACAGTGGCTGTGGCGAACTTTTGTGCAGCGCACTGCGCCATTGCGAAAACGCCTGGGAATGCAGCGCTCGAAGCAAAAAATCTAGTCGCAAGAATCGTGACGCGCCGTACCGTGCGCCAAGTATCGGTCTTGCCGGCTGGTGTTTCGTCAGGATGAAGTGTCGTACACTTGTACCCGTGGAATCGACCGGAGTATCGAACGACGCAGCGGCGTCATTCAAGGAAACGAGCTCAATCAGAAGATTTTTCCGAATTATTGCTCAGCTGTGGATGACCGCGGTCTTATCTATATTTGTTGCTGTGCGCGTACTCGACTCCGGCACGGTCCGAAACCTGTTACACAAATGGGCTCCTCGTTAGCCAATGTTGTGGCTGGCTTTTAGAGCTTTATTCGCCGTTGTGATGCTAGTTCTCGCGGGCTTCGGCTGCGCAGCATGGATCGCCAACGTTCTCCCAGCCACTTGCAATCGAATAGAACGAGTTGGAATTTCTCTCTTAGGCGGGCTGGGAATATTTTCGCTAGCTTTGTTTCTTATTGGCCAGATTTCTGCTCCTAGTGCTGGCGCCCACCGCTGTGACCGGAACCGTGGAGATCACTGGTGACTGGAATGTGGACGCGGTTGCCTATCATCTTTGGGGCCTACAGTGTGGCTGCGGGAAGGCCTCATCCGGCCGGTTCTGGATAACTCCACCACTGCCTTTCCTCAAATTCCTGAAACGCTTTTCGCGGTTCTGCTTGCAGTAGGAGGAAGTCGAGCGCCCGATTTTTCCAGCCTGCACTCGGACTATTGCTTCTGATCTCTGCCGGTTTGGCCATGCGGATGGGGCTGAATGCGTCGCAAGGATGGTGGGTCGCTGCCATCGTGGCCACCATGCCGGCCGTTTACGCGGGTTCGCACAACTGTTTCGTGGACGGACTATTTGCCGCATTTGTACTCGCCGCCGCGCGCATCGGCTTTGAGGCGAAACACAAAGCATCACCGCCCAGATGGCCGCTCTGATTCGTCCAGGAATCCGCGTCGTAATATTCAGAGCAGCTCCACTATCGTGATACTGGACATCATTATTTTATTTTGCCTTAGATGTTCGCGGTGATGCTTCGGCAAAAATGGCTAAAGCAGGCCGCACAACGGGCTTTGTATGAAGGCCCCACTTCGGCCAGGCACAATGAAGTATCGTACACTTGTAGCGTGAATTCGACCGGGCGTCCGTATGGGGGACGCCACACCTGGATCTTGAGGCGAAATTCTTGGCCATGCCGCTCATTAGCGTTTTGATTGATACATATAATCACGAACGCTTCATTGAAAAGGCCATCAACAGTGTGCTGGAGCAGGATTTTCCCGTCGCACAGAGAGAAATTATTGTTGTCGACGACGGGTCAACAGACGGCACTCGACGGATCGTCCAGCGTTTCGAACCGCATCTGAGGTACATCCGCAAAGAAAACGGCGGCCAGGCGTCGGCGTTCAATATTGGGATTCCCGAATGCCGGGGCCAGATTATTGCCTTTCTGGATGGCGACGATTACTGGTTGCCGGGGAAACTTTCGCGTGTCGCAGACGTGCTTGCGAAGACTTCAGCTGTCGGCTTCGTAGGTCATGGCATCAAGGAGTCGTTGCCGGACGGTCAAGAGCGCATTTCTGCGCCAGCGAACGATGAAAAGTTTCGCATCGAATCACTCGAGTCCGCGCGGCGCTTTCGGTTAAGAAAAAGCTTCCTAGGAACAAGCCGGATGACCATGCGCGCCGAGATAGCACGACGCATCTTGCCGGTTCCGGAAGCCCTGGTGTTTGAGGCGGACGAATATCTTTTTACACTGGCCGCGGCGATGAGCGAGGTCGTAATTCTTCAGGAGCCGCTCACCTGTTACGTAATCCATGGAAGCAATCTTTACGTCAGTGCAGGAAGTGGAGAAGCCGGTTTACGCCGCAAGCAGCAAGTGATGGCGGCGCTCGCTTCTTCCTTGCAAAAAGCGTTGCTGGCTCAAGGATTGCCGAGCGAGATTGTCGATTGCGTGGTTGAAATCGTTCAGACAGAAGCGGATCAGTTTCGGCTGATGCTCGATGGTGGGGCGCCGTGGCAAACGGTGCGCGCGGAAAACAAATTATTTAAAATGCTTCATAGTGACGCATCAAAATCGCAAGTCTTTTTTCGAGCGCTCAGTATGATTCCCGCGCTTCTGTTACCGCCACGTTGGTTTTATGCCGGCCGGCAATGGCTGGGCCAAAAAAACTGGTATCGGAATATGCGACAAGAAGCGTTGCCCGTGCCTCGCATCACTGCCGTGACGACTTCCGAGGAGTCCAAGATTTGAGTTTGCGCGCCGATTACGATACCTGGCACCAGCGCATCTTTGATTCCGAGCCTGAACATGAAGACGCGGACAGCCCGTGGTATCAACTGGTTCGCGAAAAAATCGGTTCGGTGCAAGATTTGCGGGTGCTCGAAGTTGCTTGCGGCCGCGGTGGTTTCGTGCGGGAACTTGCGCGAGCGGGAGCCCACGTCACCGGTTGCGATTTCTCCATGTCGGCATTGGCCGTCGGTCAAGCGAAAATTGGCCGCCTGAATGGCAACGCGAAGGCCGCGTTGATTCAAGGTGACGCGCAGTCTCTGCCGTTCGCTTCCGAATCTTTCGATATGGTTGTTTCGTGCGAGACGATCGAGCATGTTCCCGACGGGCGCTGCGCGCTGCGCGAAATGTGGCGCGTCGCACGCCCGGGCGCGAAACTGTTTCTAACCACGCCGAACTATGCAAATCTCATGGGCCTCTACGATCTGTACGCGCGTGTTCGACATCCCAACCGCCGCGATGATCAGCCGTTCGATCGGCGCCAATGGATTCCACAAATCCGTAATTACGTGAGCGCCGCGGGCTGGAAAATTATTCACAGCGATGGCACGGTTCATCAGCTTCCTATTTTCCCCGGGCGCAATCCCGTAGTCTTGCCGCGTCTTGAAGCGAATCGCGTTGTGCGCAAGCTTCTAAGCCCTTTCGCATATCATTATTTTTTGATATCGGAGAAGCGGGATCGCTCCTAGATGCGCGTGCTGATGATCGCCGGAGTCGCGGGAAAAGCTGAAGCTGGCGGCGCCGGCGTGGTGCATAACGTCGCCGAAGCATTGCGCAATCTCGGCCACACCGTGAAGCTCCTGTTTTTCGAGGACCTCATACCGAAGCAGCGCTGGCCGGCTCGCTTTCGAACCTTCGAATTCGCAGCCACAGTCTCGCGCCACCTGAACGAAGTAAAAAACGAATACGACGTTGTCAATATTTATGCGCCTTATGGATTTTGGTATGGATTTCGCCGTCGCCGGAAAGGCTCAGCCGCGGGACCGCCTTACGTAATGAGCATGCACGGGCTCGAGGAACGCAGAAACTACGCCATGGCTCGGGAAGCAAAAAAAGGCCGCGCACAGTATTTCAGGTTGAAAAACAGACTTTGGCAGCATTTTTATCACATGCGCACATATCGGTGGTCCATCGAGACGGCGGATCAAGGCATCGTCACTAATCGCGAAGCCCTTTTATTTTTACAAATGCGATACGGTTTGCCTCCTGACCGGGTGTGGTTTATTCCTAACGGCGTGGGGCAGGAATTTTTTTACCGCCGCGCGTGGTCGGACAAGCCTGAGCCCAAGCTCTTGTTCGTGGGAACCTGGATTGACCACAAAGGAATTTACGCGTTGGCTGAGGCTTTCGAACAGCTGCTGGCGCTCGCGGCACGCGTGCGGCTGACCATTGCGGGCTGCTCTGAAACCGAAGAGCGGGTCCGCCATTATTTTTCTTCTGCGGCACAAAACTCAATCGATGTTCGGCCATTCATCGCACGCGCGGAAATGCCCGAACTTTACGCCCAGCATGATATTTTTGTTTTGCCGTCGCTCGTGGAAGGGATGCCGCTAGTTTTGCTGGAAGCCATGGCCTCAGGTTTGGCTGTCGTCACCGCGGAATCGAGCGGCATGACCGATCTGGTTGAAGACGGTCATGACGGACTCTTGACTATTCCGGGTGACGCGGCTTCATTGACGGTCGCGATGAGCGCGTTGTGCGGAAATTCGCAACTGCGACACAGACTCGGATGCGCCGCGCAGGAAAAAATGAAACGCTTCACTTGGAAAATGAGCGCGCTGCGACACGAGGCGGTTTTTCGACGGGCGATGGGTGCTAAACCCGTTCCAACAATTCCCGAGCCTCAAGAAAAAAACAGCGGCGGCGAATCCTATTCGGGGAAAGTTGTTCTAAATTGAGCCTGCACGGGAATGCTAGGACTTTCCTCATTTGTTGACCCTGGGCATTAATTATTCACAGACGCATGATTCATCAGCGTGCATCGTGCGCGATCGCGAGTTGTTATTTGCCGTCGCCGAAGAACGCATCAGTCGCGTGAAACACGACGCCAGTTTCCCGCGTCACGCGATTCGGGCTTGTCTAGATTTTGCAGGTGTCACAGCCGGGCAATTGGACGAGGTCTGCTTCGGTTGGCCCCATCCCGGAGCAGCGTATCGCCACGACCTGAAATGTTATGCGACCGCACAGATGCCTCTAAATTATCTGAACGTGTTGAATTCCAGCGTGCATTTCATCAGCATGTGGCACCAGAAGGGCGGCGCAAAACGCTTCACCAATCAATTTGGAAACGTAAAAGCGCGCATGCGCTACGTGGATCATCACCTGGCACATGCCATCAGCGCCTATGGTTACTCCGGATTTGAAGACTCCGCCGTGGTGGTCATGGATGGTCGCGGTGCTTGGGAAGCTACTTCTATCTGGCACGGGCATGATGGACGGCTTGAGCATGTATACACCATTCCATTTCCGGATTCGATTGGATATTTCTTCAGCGAGTTCACTGAATTTCTTGGCTTCCAACGGAACAGTGACGAGTGGAAAGTAATGGGCCTCGCTCCTTACGGCCAGCCGGGCATTGACTTAAGCAGCTTCATCGATGTGAAGGCTAATCCGTATCGCGTGCATGTCAGGAAATTGGTTGCGCCGGGCGGCGAACCTTTCGCGGAGATGACAAAATTATTTGGTCCCGTGCGTGTCGCGGAAAGCGGAATCACGGATCAGCACAAAAATATTGCCTACGCGGTGCAGGAAGCGTGCGAAATTGCCATGATGAATGTTGTGAAGATGGCCATGCAAAAAACGGGCAGCCGCAATCTTTGCATGGCGGGCGGCGTAGCTTTAAATTCCAAGGCCAATGGAAAGATTGCGACTTCGGGACTGGTCGATAAGATTTTCGTGCAACCCGCAGCCTCTGATGATGGCGTTGCGCTCGGCGCTGCGCTCGCTCCTTACCTCGATAACGGCGGGAAACTTCCCAACCGCGCCATGCGGCATGGATATTTAGGGCCGAGTTTTGATGACGGCGCTATCGAAGCAATGCTGCGCACGTACAAATTGCGTTATAGACGCCTTGAGGATATTGCGGCGGTGGTGGCTGAACTTTTAGCGCAGGGGAAAATTATTGGATGGTTTCAAGGGCGCATGGAATTTGGCCCGCGTGCACTGGGCAGCCGCTCCATTCTTGCCGATCCGCGCGACCCAGAAATGAACACCAAAGTGAATAATGCCGTAAAGTTTCGCGAGTGGTGGCGGCCTTTTGCTCCTTCGTTCAAAAAGGAAGCGGCCGCGGAATACCTCGAAAGCGCTACCGATTCTCCTTTCATGATTCTCACCGCGCAGGTTCGGCCGGAAAAACGCGCCATCATTCCTGCGGTAACCCATGTGGACGGCAGCGCGCGGCCGCAAACGGTAGAAAAGGAAACCAGTCCGCTGTACTGGCTGCTCATCGATGAATTTGGGAAACGCACCGGCGTGCCGGTGATTATGAACACCTCGTTCAATTTGCGCGGCGAAGCGATTGTGCATACGCCCACTGACGCGGTGCGCACATTTTTTAGTTCAGGAATGGATGCGCTCTGCATCGGCAGCTTTTTGGTGGAGAAATAAGTTGAACTTTTCGGAGGGCCGCCTCGGCAAAGCTTTTTTGCGCTTTGCCGCACCGTTCACAAAGTTGCGGAGAGTTCCGGTAATCGGACCTGGGCTGCGTTGGGCCACGGCAAAGCTTCTTCCACGTGACGCGCTGACGTGGGTTCAGGTGCAACGCGGCCTGGCTAAGGGGATTTGGTTACATCTAAATCCCCGCACAGGCCGCGACTATTTCAATGGCGATGTCGAGCCGGAAGTGCAAGCCGTGTTGCACAAATATTTGCGACCAGGAATGATCGTGTACGACGTCGGCGCGAACATCGGTTTTTTTTCTCTGCTCGCGGCGCGTCTGGTGGGCGCCACGGGGCGCGTTACGGCTTTTGAAGCGGATCCGGAAATTGTGGCGCGTCTTCGCGAAAACGTCGGACGGAATCAAGGCGCGCCAATTTCCGTGGAGGGAAAAGCGGTGTGGTCCTCTTCAATTCCGGTGTTCTTCGCTCGCGCTGACGCTGAGGTGTCCCCCGATCGGGGTTTGGGGCACGTTGTCGATAATGACGCGGAAAAACCAGCGTCGGGCACGATCCGAGTCGAAGCAGTAACAGTGGATGAGTACGTGATGAAATCCGGAGCGCCGAACTTCATCAAGTGTGATGTGGAAGGGGCCGAAATAGAAGTGTTTCGCGGCGCGGAGAAACTTTTAAACGAAAGAAAACCGGTCATTCTCTGCGAGATGCACGGCGAACAAAATCGGCAAACGCTGTTGAAGGCATTCGCAAATCTTGGTTACAGCTGTGAACCGTGCGGCCTAAATCATATTCTCGCGCAGCACACGAAATAATTCCTCGGCGCGCGTGCATAGCTTTGATTCACCATCGCTTGGCTAGCACGGCCACAATCTTCGCCAGCGCATCGTAATCGCGAGTGTCGATCACTTCCGCGGGTGAATGTGAGTAACGCAGCGGCCAGCTTAGCGGCACATCCACCGCGCCATAACGCACAAACACAGCGCCATCGTTTCCCCCGCCTGTTACGCCGTATTGCGCCGGTATTTTATTGTCCTTGGCCAGTTTCACGACGCGGTCGACGTACTCACGCGGGGCGATATTGGAATTGTCGACGGCGCGAATGACAAATCCTTTGCCGATTTCCGCATCCGCAAATCGTTTTGACTCGATCGGCGAATCAGAGCTCACGAAAGTATCGATGGCAAAAACAAAATCGGGCGCGTTGCCTTCCTTCGCCATTCGTTCCGCGGCGGCTGCGGCGCCCTTCAATCCCACTTCTTCTTCCGTGGACCAAATGAACGTGACTTGCCGGTCGCCCAAATGCGGGCCCAGCGTCTTGACTGCTTCAATCAATGCCGCGCAGCCGACGCGATCGTCAAAACTTCGCGCATTCGCTCGCGTTCCAATGAGCGCGCGATATTGTTTGGGAACCGTGGCCCAATCGCCAACTTTAATTCCAAGCTTCTGCGTTTCTTCAGCCGAATGTGTGCCGACATACATATGCGCCGGTTCGTCCATGGCTTTTGGGCCACGCGGCCATTCGAATCCCGGCTGGTCCCATTTCGCGGGCAGCTCCAGCACTCCGCCCACGGTGCTGCCATCCGCTTTGTGCAGCAACATAACGTGGCCGAGAAAATATTCCGTGTATCCGCCACCGAGTACGTCCATGAGCAAACGCCCATCAGGTTCGATAGAACGCACTTGGTAGCCAATTTCATCCATGTGCGCGATGAACACTATTTTTTTTGCATTCGAATTGGCCTTCGCATTCCCCAGTTTCAAAACCAAATTGCTGGCGGCATCCGTTTCGGGCTTGGCCCAGTTGGGTAATAATTTCTTGACCTCTTCGCGAACGGCCTCTTCGTGCCCGCTCGCTCCGTAGGTTTCGGTAAGTTCCCGAAGATCACCGAGGGTAGCGGCATGGGAACCCGCGAACCCGCCTTCAAATCGCGGCGCGTCCTTTCCGGCGATGTACCGGTAAAGAAGCGTTTGAAGCGCGGAAACGTCGGCTGTGTTGATGGTTTCTGCCGGCGTCACAGGATAGAGACTGGCCACGCCAAGATGCGCAAAGCGCGCGGGCAACGGTGTCGCTTTGGCGTAGCCTGTCATCGCCGGAGGGGCGGCCGTTACCGGCAGGATTTTTAGATTATGACTATCTGCAATTTTCTTCAGTTCCGCTGCAAGGCCCGAGAGCGCGGCAGAAGCATCGGAAACCCCGATCAAAACGCCGGTGCCGGGTGTCATTGCTTCGTGCGGCGGAGTGGCAGCAGGTTTTGATTCCTGAATGCGCGGCGGCATGATGCGACCCACGTAAATCAGCTCGTCGGGATGCAATTCATTCAGCAGTCGGTCGAGGCCACGGCCTCCGGTCCATTGTTGAGCTGCAAACGCGATTGTTAATGTTCCCGAAATTTCTTTTTTGTGGTCCGTCAGCAGGCGCAACAGCTCAGGCAACACCGAGCGGCCAACGCCATCGCCGATGGCCGGACCGGCGATTTCATGGGTGCCGATAATCTGCGGATATTGAGCCAGTGAAATGGGATCCAGTAGATCTACGCCTGACGCGCGAACTTCCTCGGCGCTCGAAGCGCCGATGTCCACATACATCTCATCAGGGTGCGCCATGGCCGGCGCGTTCTGGCGACCAGGTTGAAGATGCACGGAAAGACCAGTAAATACCCCGGGAATTCTTTTTGCGTCGCGTGTCATGACAAAAACAGGTTGCGCCGCATGCAATAAATCAAAGACCGCATTTGGCGTGCGTTGAGGAAGGCGCTGTACGCGAAGGTAGCCGTCTGAGGTGATCACACTGACTACATATCCGGGTTGATCGATGGGCGCGACAATCAGCCGGTGCGGAGCGCCGGTCCCGAGCGTGACGTAAAGGTTGCCAAGATTGTCAGTCTTGGGTGAAAAGCCTTTGATCGCGTTTCGTATTTCACCAGTCAACTGCTGTTCATACCCACTTACGGCTGGCGTTTCTTCTGGGCCGCCGTTGTACTGGCACATGGCCGGCTCGGCTGCACCGGAACACACAAGTCCAACCAGCACCAACGCAACCCCAAATTGCATTTTCATGAATGCTCCTCAAAGTTATGTGAACCGGCTTGAAACTAACGCCTCGCCCGCCTAGCGGCAAAGCGCTTCAATCAATATTTCTTTCTTTTTCTCGGCAAGCTCGGCCAGCGGATGCAGGGAGGCAAAATATCCGCCCAATGCGGCCGCCGCCAAAAATGCAAAGCCCTCGGCAGGCAGCCAGGGGTTGCCGGTCCAGCGAGCGCTCCAAAGAACCAGGGCCGAAATCCCCCCCATGACGATTTGCACGCCGAGCATGACCCACACCGCTACGCCGGAATTTCGTTGGCTGCGCATGGAACCAAATTCCAGCTTGCGCGGAAAACTCAGTGAAGCCCAATTGGCTATGGGTAATTGTGCGGTAACGGTGAAAATCAACGCGAAGGCGGTGGCCACAATCGTTGGCACTGAAGGGAATCCGATTCTCCAGGTAAGTACGGCGGCGCAGAGCGCCACTTCGAACCCAATTACGGCAGCGGACATTAGATTTTTCCCGGCAAAAATATCTGAAAATTTCAATGGCGCGGTGAAGTAGGTTTGAATTCCCCGGCCTTCATATGCAAAAGAATTGTAAGCGGGGCCCATCAGCACGAGCACGGTGTAAGCCATCATGCCTGGGAAGAATAAGTCGGCACTCAGTCCTTTGCCGGCCAAAACCGAATGTCGGCCGGAAAACTGCGAACTCAACAAAAGTATTTGGGCCGGAGGCAACACCAGCAGAAAAATCACAAAGCCATTGCGCACCAGGTAAGAAAATTCTTTATGTACCATGGCGCCTACCATTGGCGGCAGCAACCTACGTGACTTTGGCGCGCCGCGCGCTATTGCGGAGTCCAATCGCCCAGGAGCTGACGTCATGCTCCAACGTGCGGCCTGCGACGGCGCAGCTCGGCTTGGCGCTGCTGTTTCACTTAGCTCTTCGCCGCGATATTGCGCGGCGTACCTTTGCCATAACAACGCAGTGAACAACAACACGAATGCGGTCAGCCCCGACAAGCCCATCGCCATATCGACGAAATCGTGGCGTACGGCGCCGGCGATAACGCGCGCGGACAACGAGGGCGGCAAAGGTGCAAGGTATTTGACGATTCCGGCGAAAGCGGCGGGATTCGGATTTTTTTTCACAAATTGGCGCTGAATTGGGGTGATGAATTGCATTGAAAACATTAACAGAATGAAAATGCCAAAAAATAGTTCACGCGAGCGCCTGCGTGCCAGCAGCCTTTCAAGCCAGGACCCAATCAAGCGTTCCATGGTGACGTTCATCAGAATGAACAGCGCTATAACTACGAGCATGATTGGGAGTATCGAAGGGTCGGCAATAGCGGCGCCCGCGGTCATCACCAGAAGCCAGCATATGGAAGCGACCGCCGGAAAGTCCGCTAGCCCGTAGGCCAGCCCAATCAAGTAAAACGTAGCCGGACTAAGCGGAAAACGCAGCAGCGATCGAAACTCAAAGCCCGAACCGAATCCCGCAGCAAAGATCGGAAACATCTGCCAAAAAACAAAAATAGCCCAAAAGGGCGCGGCGAGCCATTGCAGCCGCCCAGCAGATACCAATGAATATCCGGCAAAATAAAACGCGAAGCATGGTCCGATAACTAGAATGGAGGCAAAAAGTGAAAGAAATCCCATTCCAATTAAATCGAGAACGTTATTTTTTCTGCGCAGACTATTGACCAGCATGCGCCAGCGAAGCCCGGCTACTAGCCGGATTTGAGCAGCGAGACTGATGCGGCCGGCTAGGTCAGCCATGAAAGCTCGTCGACTTGAGGTTCCGCTCCGCGCTGCCCGCCATGCTGTCCAACGATGGATAGAAAAATCTGTTCCAGCGTAACTTTGCTGCCTTCATCGCCGGGAATCCCGGCGCGCAATTCCTCAAGGGATCCATGCGCCACCAATCGGCCTTTATTAATGATGGCCACATGGCTGCACAAGCGCTCGACAATTTCCATCACGTGGGAGGTCAGAAAAATGGTCACGCCGCGTTCGGTCATTCTTCCCAAGAGCGATTTCAATGCTCCCGCGGCCAGCGCGTCCACCCCTTCGAACGGCTCATCCAGAAACAAAACGCGCGGTCCGTGGATTACGGCGGCGGCCAGCGCCAGTTTTTTTTGCATTCCGTGAGAGTAGTCCACGATCATGGTTTTGGGCCGGTCGGCCAGTTGCATAAACTCAAGTAATTCTTCGGCGCGCCGCTCGGTAGTCTGTTTGTCCAGGCCGTACATGCGGCCCACAAATCGCAGGTAATCTGTCCCGGTCAAGCGTTCAAATAATCCCATGCCTTCCGGCACCACGCCGATCTGGCGTTTTACTTCCACAGGATCAGTGGCAAAATCAATGCCCAGGACCTCGACGCGTCCCGAGCTGGGCGCCAACAACCCCGTCAGCATTTTGATGGTGGTTGATTTTCCCGCGCCGTTCGGCCCCAGAAAGCCAAAGAACTGCCCGGCGGTTACTTGCAGATCTATGCCGTCAACGGCAAGAAGATTTCCAAAATGCCTGGTGAGTTTTTCGGTGCGGATGGCGACATCCGTCATGAGTTCTCCGTTCGCGCGCAGAAAACTCTAGCACGACTGCGGCGTAACCCTAGAAACGGTAAAGTGCGGGTCTCGGGAAGATTTCGCCAAGTTCGGAATTATAGGCGAGGAATTAAAACAGAGCAGACTAGACTTTGCCGGTTACGGCAGGCTTGGGAGCCGCGCTGGAGATTTGTATTTCCCTGGACGGTAACACGGGCAGAAGAGCCGCCATTTCCACACGAAACACCGCACCGCTGCGCTCCCCGTTGTAGCAAGAAATTTTGCCGCCGTGCTCCTGCATGATGCCGAAGCAAATGCTTAGGCCGAGTCCGGTGCCTTTTCCTACGGGCTTGGTGGTGTAAAAAGGATCGAAAACCCTGGCCGGTTCCTGCATGCCGGGGCCCGAATCAGTAAATAGCACCACTACGTTACCGCGATTTCGCATGGTCTTGATGGTGAGCACGCCGCCGCCGGCCTCCATCGCATCAATGGCGTTGCTGATGATATTAAAAAATACCTGTATCAGCTGATTGCCATCTCCGCGCACGCTAGGGAGCACCGACTCAAGCTGCAATTCGATTTTGATCTTGGGATTGTGTAAATCGAGCGTACGCAACTGCACGGCGTTGCCGACCACGGTGTTGATGTCGAGGAGCGCGCGCTCCACGGGCACCTGGCGCGCGAAGCTCAATAAATTTCCCACCAGTGTTTTGGTCCGCCGGGCCTGGTCGCGAATCTTGCCAGCGGTATTTCTGGCTTTTTCGGAAAGAGTGGGATCGTCGGCCAGCAAATCCGAGAAACCAAGAATGGCCGTGAGCGGATTGTTAATTTCGTGGGCCGCCCCTGCGGCCAGTTGTCCCAAGGAGGCGAGCTTTTCCGATTGCACGATCTGTGTCTGCAGCTTGCGCAGATTGTTGACAGACATTTCCGCCTCTGCAAGTAACCGCGCGCGATCGCTGTCCGCAAGGTGGGTGCGCATGAACACCAATAGTGCGAGAGGAATTGCGGCAACGAAGGTAGTCATCAACCGGAAATCTCGGACCGCCGGGTCGTCACCGGAATATTTCACCGTGTAGATTGCAAATAGTGGCAGTGAGATTACCGCGGCCATGGCCATGCGGGCCGCCCACACACTCTCACTCCGCGAATCTTCGATGCTGGACTCATCCACGGTCCGCAATGGCCCATCGAGAATGTCGCGCATTTGATAAGCGATTAAGCCGGCCAACGCAAACCATAGAAACGATGAAATGAGCGGCAGGTCATAGAGACTGCCGGTGTAATATTCTCCCCGGTCGTTGGCGACGTTGAGCGCCAGCGAAGACAGCGTATAGAGCGCTGTTCCACCAAACAGGTTGGCATAAATAATTTTCCAGGGTCCCGCCGTGCGTATCCACAAGACACCCAGAGAAAGCACCAGAACCATGTTTTGAATATTGGTAACCACGTTATAGGTGTGGTTGTACGGGCCCAGTGATGGCGCAGCGTACATCCAAGGCAGCACGATGTACGCGTATAAAAAGGTCCACCACACTATTAAAAGCACAAAGTCCAGATAGCCGAACCGTAAGCGCAACTCTTCCAGTCTGCGATGGGGGCGTAGCGCGAGCGCGGCCATCATTGGAACGCCTCGCAGGAAAAAAACAATATCGCCGGAAAACATATCGGGCATCGGCTTGTGCAGATAAACTTCGTAATAAGTCCACGCGAACTGACCGGTCATCCACAGCGTGCAGCTCAGGGCCAAAAGCATCCAGAAAGCATTTCGCCGCCATAACGGAGTTCCCGCGTTGGCAAGTAATCCGGCGTTGGCTACAAGAGGAACCAGGCACTGCACCAAATTTCCAAAGGTGGAGAGAGACTGGTTTCCGCGCGGAAGCGTACGTGATATGACGGCGTATACCACCAGGAGCATCAACCACACGCCAACCATCCACCCGATTTTTTTGGAAGAGGACATCTGCTTAGCTCTAGTTTAAGGAATCACGGCCACAGCGAACACACTCATTCGCGTGTGTAGGGGCCTAAGGATTAACGATTACCCCTTGGTGCGGATTACTTTATCGGGAGATACGAATGTGGTTCCATGCGCCGCATCAGCGGGTGGTGGCAGGACTTGACTGTCTTTGCGAGAGACGAATTTGCTGATTATATCGCTATGTGCCGACGACCGCTATTGCGGTGTCGATGTACTAGCTGAATCGATTGGCTTAGTATCTGAAGCGCCTGAAGCGGCTTTCTTTTCGAGTTCTTTTTTTTGCGCCACCAAGGCATCGCGCTCTTTCTTGACGTCTTCAACAATCTGGATGCGCTTTGCAAGATTCTTTTCCAGTTGGTCCCGCTTTTCCGGACTGGCTTGCTCCAGCTCGGTGCGCAGCTTATCAACGAATTCCTCCTGCGCATCAACGTCACGATTCTCCCAAGCGATCATGCGATCGGCGTCAGCAGGCGATTTGGGATTGGACAAGGCGGGCGGCCCGCCGACAGGTTTGCCGGTCTTAGGCTTCGATTTTGCCTGCTCGGCAGCAGCCGCTGCGGCGGCTGCGCTCGCGGCTTCCGCAGCCTGCTTCTCTTCGACGTAATTGTCTTCCGGAGTCCGCAGAGTGGAAACCTCATCATCAGTCCAAACTTTGTGCGCCTTTTTCGGCGACGATGAGTCCTTTGCGGTTGCCGGAGTAGATTTGGCAGTTTGCGGGGAATCCTGAGCGAGCAAAGGAGCGCCAGTGGTGGAGAACAGCACGGCCGCACAGCCAAGGGTTAGAAAGATCTGGTGTCTCATGCGAGGCTCCATGTGTGTCAGTCGTTATAGGGAATTTCTCGGAACGAAATAACCTGATAGGTTGTCGGTTGTTGCGCGGCCTTCACCCAACAGCTGTCGTAATATATGCCGTTTCCGCCGCCACCGTTTATGTTGTACGAGACAGGGCCGAACGCAGGAAGCAAGACGCGGTTGGCGTCCCAGATGGTAGCGACGTAGATGGCCCCGTTAAATGCATTGTTGCCGCCGCCATTCCCGTTGTAGCTGGTGGTGCCATCGCCGACGACGAGTACAATTCCATTCCAGCCGTCGTTGCCGCTATAGGAGAAATTACCTGTAACCACCAGCAGGCCGTAGCCGGTAAAGTTTCCAGTCATGCTGAAGTTTCCGTCAACAACGACGGTCATGGGATTGGACGCAGACATCGCTGCCGGCATATTCGCCTGAGTAGCATCCCCATTAATGACCAGATCAGCCGCGCTAGTTATGGTCTGCACAGTTTTGTACACATCGGCCGGGGTATCTAAAGCGCTTGAGAGTGAAACCTGGGCGACATTGGGGGTGCTGCCACCGGCGCCGGTGTAATTGGCCGGTCGGGGAATACCAGCTTTGATGGCAGCGACGTCTCCAGCATTCGTGGTGCCAACGGCATTTTTATAAGTATTGCCATTGGGAGTGCAGCCGGGCACGGCAACCGCACCTCCGGAACCATCCTGACCGTCCACCTGATACGGAGCGGAATTTGCGCCCTGAAAAGTCACGTTGTTGGCGCCAATGGTCAGCGCCGAGGGGAAGTTGAGATTAAACGTCCTGGCCGCCACGGTGTATTGGAGAAGTTTTTCGGTGCCGTTGGGCAGCACCGCGAGAGCGGTGATCTGGAAAACCTGCTGCGCGGTCGAAGGGGGGGCGGCGTTCACGATTAACTTTGGCGGCACCAAACCGGCGTCATAGTACAAGGGAATAGTGTTGTCGTACACCCCGTCGGCGTTCACGTCTCTTCCAACTGCAGCAACCTTCGCCACGTGGTCACCCAGCGATCGTTCCGTGGCCGGAGTGATGCGCACCCACTTATAAAGCGAGGGTGTTACGCCTGCGGCAAGCGCGGCGGTGGAGGTAATTGTTTGCGTGTTAGCGGCAACAGGATTCGCGCCAAACTCAAGGGCATATTCGTTATCCGGGTAGGTTGAGGGAGTTCCGAAGGCAAGTGGGGCAACCACTTCACCGCCATTCGGATTGAGAATATATCGCACCTGGTTTGGGAGGAGGGTGGTGCCTAAGGGGGGCATGAAGGTTGGGACGAAAACGTCGAAATACTTCGGGTTTTTGTTGAGTAGACGAGCGCGCGCTTCTTCAAGACCACCCATGCCTGCGTAGTATGCGCTGGTAGAGGCCCGGTAATTACCTGCCAGTGCGGATTCCGTGCCACTGGCCAAGATCATGGCAATGCCCACAACAGAGATCGCTAACAAGACGAAAATCGATAAGAGCAGCGCCACTCCTGCTTCCTGGTTTCTGCTGATGCGATACACGGAGCGTTTCATAGTTTCTCCATTTGTGCTCGAACCTACTGGTTAGGATTTACGCGGTGACCACGGCCGTTCAAGGTGACCAGGCGCAACTGCCCCGTTTGCATGTCGGGTTGTTGAATCATAACGATCAGCGTAACTTCCACCTCGCGGATGTTGTTTGCTAAATTGTTAGCACCTGCGGCGGTGCAAAGCGTGGGGCCGGCCGGGGTATCGCAATAATAGGTAAAGATGGGTACCGGCGCGCCGGCGGGAAAGGTGCCCGGATAGGCGGCGTTGATCTGCGTAATCTGAGCAGCCGAAGTCTTATTCATCACATTCGTCGCATAAGGGAACATCGCGGCGGCTGCGAGAGGATCGGTACCGACGCCGCCCTTGGGCACCGTGCCCCTGAGAAGGTTGGTTCCCACAAGTTGATAGTGAATCCATTCAACGTTGTTGGTGGTGTTGTCGAGCTCTTCCAGGATCAGATCGAAATCGCCCGGAGAAACACAAACGCCGACGGCACATGGATTCGCGATAGGGCTCCATGCCACGGGTGTGACGGCGTAATTTGTGACCGCCGTAGTCGCGGCGGTAAATTGATTAGCCGCAGGATAGCCGGAATCGTTCACATCCCGGACAATCATATCGAGAGCGAGCCGGCCCTGCTGGAATGAGCTGAGAACCTGGCCTTCCGTCTTGAAGCGCTTCTGCGCCATATTCAACAAGCTGAACGCGGCGCCGCTGATGATAATAAATAGAGACACGGAGAGCAGCAGTTCGATTAGCGAGAATCCTGCTTGCCTGGCTCGGGAAGATAATGGATGGCTCATCGGCCCACCGTAGTATCAAGTGTTACGGGCGGCAGCGGCGTATCTCCGCCTCTTTTCTGGACTCCCAGAATGAATCGCTTTGTGTAAACGTTTGTGCCGGCGCCAGTATTGATAACTGCCCAACGCACGTCATATATGGTCCCGGAAGTGTCTCTTAGATCCGCGTAGTTGTAACTGTATCCGGCGACCTGCCCGCCGCTGAAGTCAATCGCCACATGGCCGCCGACTGTGGTGACCGGGCTGCCCACCACAGTGTCGAAAACCGTGTTGCCACCCAGATTGCAGACATTGCCCTGCTGGTCGGTGAAGGTCAAGGGTCCTGTCAAAGGTTGATTCACAAACTGATCCATCTCGCGCTGCGCATAAACGAGGCTGCTCGTATCAGCGCGGTTTCGTGAGTTGAGGAACATCGCCGCCGGAATCAATTTGGCCACCGCTACCACTCCGACGACCAGCACGATGATGGCAATCATCAACTCGATCAGGGTGAATCCCTGTTGGACCCGATGCTGTCTGTTAGGTATGCTGCGCTTACTCATTCGCATTTCCTCAAATGTCGCAAAGGATTAGCTCAGTTGAACCCAGGCGCTTGTTGCGTTGCCGGCCCAGATTTGCGTTATGCCGGAAGGCATAACCACCACAGCACGATAGTCAGAAGTGCTCTGATAGACGGGCGCAACATAAAGCACATAAACGGTGGCCGTACCGCCGGAACTAATCGCGAAATTAACGGCTCCGCGCGGATCGAAGGCGATAGTTTTTGTAGAGGCGCTGGCGGATAAAACCGTAATGGCCGGCACATTCAATGCGCCCGCGAGAGTGCCGGATGTGGGTACGCCCGCGGCGTTCAGTAGAGTGATGTTTCCGGTAATTTCGTACTGGCGTTCTGAAACATCTAGCGTGGTATTGCCGTTACTGTCGGTGCCTACCGCCCATTTTGCTCCCAACGGCGAAGCCAGGAAGCTCATGTTGCTGTTACGACGAATGGCTTCAAAGCGGGTGAACTTTATGGCGTCAGCGACCTGCGACGCGGCCGCAGAAACCTGATAAGAACGCAGCGTAGCCACGACTTGTGGAACAGCAATGGCTGAAACGATCATGATGATCAGTAACACCATCAAGACCTCGACAAGGCTGAACCCTCTAGCGTCGCGCGATTGTCGAGCTAGTGGCTGTTTGTTGCGTCTGCAGCTCATTTACACACACTCGCTATTCCGGTCATAAATACCATCAGGGTCTGCCCCCCACAACTGTCCGAAGGGACAGTTTCCGGGCGCCGGAAAAAACCGTCCGCGCTTCCTAGAAGGCCAGTTACTAACGTTTAGCGGCCGACACGATGAAGAGCGGCGTATTTTTCACTGTTAAAACGGTACAAGGTGCTGTGGTTGAGGGGAATAGAACTAATCGGGGATTGTCTTCGCGTAGTCAACAACAGACCAGACACACTGTGTTGCCGGTCGATCAAAGAGATTTGGTTCTATCTCGCTAGTACTTCGGATGCCGCCGTTTCGAGACCATTCACGGTTGCGACACCGCCTCACTTCTAATTTTTTGAGCGATGGCGGAGGAGGCAGTCACGAGCGAACTGCTCTCCCCTAAGAACAAGGAAAAATACAGGGAAAACTCCGCTGAGTAGGCAATTTCGAGAACCAAGTTCGCCCGGAACTGT